>OIXA01006152.1_pt1 | contig 10259 bp, 8 predicted proteins | sample 1587721 | NCBI WGS metagenome assembly OIXA01 (sample SAMEA3888900, study PRJEB22519) | human gut metagenome | biome: human gut; feature: human-associated habitat; material: faeces | place: Denmark | collected 2013 | reverse complement strand
GTGATTTTTATTCATTTTGTTCTTTTAAAAATACATCAATTTTACCCCTTTAAAAATTAAAAAGTAGTGATATAATAAACTCAAGTGCATAGAAACACCTACAATACAGCAAGAGCTTCCACTACACTGGGAGCTCTTTTTGTGTATTTATATATTTTATACACAAAGTACTTCCGGTGTTATACCATAACATGCATAATATCTTAATGTTTTTTCAAGGAGGAACTTTTTATGAACACATTAACTGCAGAAAAAAGAGATTTGAAAACAAAGGCTAAAAAATTAAGAAAAGAAGGTTATGTTATCGGAAATCTGTTTGGCAGAGATATCGAAAATTCCATTCCATTGAAAGTTGATTCCCGTGAAGCCGCTAAATTCTTAAAGGATAACAAAAAAGGAGCTCATATTACTTTACTTGTTGACGGAGAAAATGTAGACGCCATCGTAAAAGAAATCGACTACAATGCCATGAAAAACGAAACAATGTTTATTAACTTCCAGGCATTAGTTGCTGACGAAAAGATCCACACAACTGCTGCGATCGAATTATTAAACGAAGATGCTGTACAGAATGGTATCGTTGAACAGTCCTTATCTGAAATCGAATACAAAGCATTCCCAGCTGATATCGTTGAAAAGGTTGAGATTGATTTAACACAGTACAATGTTGGTGATATGATCCATGTCAAAGACTTGCCATTAGCTGCTAACAGCAAGATTTCTCTTGTTACACCAGAAGATACTCTGATCGTTAACATCGCAGAACCTGAAGCTGTTCCTGAAGATGAAGACGAAGAAGCGGCTGAAGAATAAATAAATCAGTGAAAGAAAAGACTCGATTTTCATAATTAAAAATCGAGTCTTTTTATTTTGCCTTTTCTTTGATATCCTTTAAAAAATCCAGCATTTTTTCTCGGATGTTTTTCTCTGCATTCTGAGATCATCAACTGAATCTTAAATTTAAAATCTTCAGATTCCAAGATCGTAAATGGATGTTCTTCTGTTACACAAACCGATAAATGTTCACTCTCATATTGTGGATAAGTTCCTGTAAATCCTTGTTCTTTCAGTTTTTTATCAACCTGTTCCCTGTATCGTTGAATCTTCTGATCGATTCTTTCTCCATAATTCCTTGCTGGATATGGATCAGAAGCATTGCAGACTTTCTCGCAGATCAATTCATATAAATCTTGTCTCTTTGGATCTTGCAGTTTCTTTGCAAGCATCATCTCCATTCGTTTGGTTGGGTGCTTCTCATATTTATCGATCCATTTTAAATAATCTTTATCACCTGCCTGCATAGCAAGATTTCTCATACATTCTAATCCTTCTTCGGTTTTGTCATACCATTCTTCTGGATCTTCATTGATCGGAAAATAGTAATAAAATGGTGCAAATTCGATCAGTGACATGATCTCCATCTCTTGATCATTACACACTTCTTCCCCTAAAAAGCGATATTTCTCACGGATCGTTCCAATCATATAGACTAGCTGGCGCCACTGCTCAGCTCCATCTCTCCAGAAATGTCCGATCTCATGATACCGGTAACAGTTCGTATGTTCCATGATCTCATCAAACCACATTGTAAAAACACTTTCTTCTCCCTGATGAACGATCAACCCATAACGACCTTCTCGTTCTTCTAGTTGTGCCCACATCTCTCCTTCATAGTCTTTGTCATATTTTCCAGAGATACAAAGTCCATGGAAACTTAGATAACACTCAATTGCATCGTTCATCATATATGGAACATATCCTGTTTGATTTCCATCTTTTTCTTCGACTTGAAGTTCAAACACCTGATATTCAAATATCTGCGCAAGCAACTGTATGGATCTTGATATTTCTTCTAAATTTGTTTCAAAATAGTTCATACGGAATTCCTTTTCCTATTATCTATGTATTTTATTTATATTTCTGAATTTCATTTAAAAAACGTTCGCCATATTTCTGAAGCTTATGTTCTCCGACTCCATTGACTTCTAACATTTCCTCATCATTAGAAGGTTTCATCGTACTCATATGTACCAGTGTCTTATCGGAAAATACCATATATGGCGGAATTTTCTGTTCGGATGCGATCATTCTTCGAAGTACACGTAATGCTTCGAACAATTCTGTATCTTCCTCAGCAAGTGCTGCCACAGCTCCTGCTTTCTTACGTTTCTTCGTCTGAATCTTGCGTTCTTCTTTCTCTTTTTCGACTTCTTTTGGAATCTTGATCTCAAAGTTCCAGTTATCATCAATCTTAGTAATATCTGCAACGCTTAAAACCGGATATTCATCAGCTGTCATTTCCAGATATCCATAGACTAACATTTCATTGATGATCTGTCGTATCCTTGCAATGCTTTCTGATGCCAATGCTCCATATTGTGAATTCTCATCTAAATGACGGCTTAATACTTTCTGGCTCTTTGAACCTTTTAAAATATCCACGATCGTTGATAGTCCGAAATCTCGATAACAATCTCTAATACATTGGATGATAGCTTTCGCTTCCATTGTTGCATCAACCGTTTCAAACTCGGTCAGACAGTTTAAGCAGTTTCCACAGTATCCGCTTGTCTGTTCTCCAAAATAATTTAAAATATAATGACGTAAACATTCCTTCGTATAGCAGTAAAATGTCATCTGACGAAGTCTTTCCCAGTCTCTTTCCATCACGATCTGCTTTGTGATCGCATCTAATTCCTCATTCTCCTCTCCATTTTCGATCAGAAAACGATTGGTTCGGTTATCAATCGGCGCATAATATAAGATACATTCCGCAGGTTCTCCATCACGTCCTGCTCTTCCTGCTTCCTGATAATAACTTTCCATGTTCTTCGGCATATTATAATGAACAACAAAACGGACATCCGGCTTGTCGATTCCCATTCCAAAGGCATTTGTCGCTACCATGATCTGCTTTCTGTCATAGATAAAATCTTCCTGATTTTCCTTTCGTTCTTCATCCGATAATCCTGCATGGTATCTTGTCACGGAGAATCCATCTTCTCTTAACTGATAGCAGACTTCCTCAACATTTTTCCTAGATAAACAGTAAATGATCCCGCTGCTTCCTGGCATCTTTTCTTCTTTTTCTTTTAAATAACTTAGTAATTCTCTATACTTATCCCGTGGGCGTTTTACTGCATAGTAAAGATTCTCCCGGTCAAACCCTGTCGTTAATACAAATGGATCTCTCAGGTTCAAAATATCCATAATATCATCCCTGACTTCTGCTGTCGCTGTTGCTGTATATGCAGTCAGTACAGGACGATACGGAAGTTTCTTTAAAAATTCCAGAATCTTTAGATAACTTGGTCTGAAATCCTGCCCCCACTGAGACACACAATGTGCCTCATCAACTGCCAACATTGATATCTTCACTCCACTATTTAGCGCAAAATTGATAAAACCTTCTGTTTCCAAGCGTTCTGGTGCCACATAGATGATCTTGTATCTTCCCTGCATCGCATATTTTAATGCGGTATGATACTGTCCCTGTGTCAGAGAACTATTTAAAAATGCCGCATGAATTCCGGCTTGATTCAGTGTCCCAACCTGATCTTTCATCAGCGAGATCAGTGGAGAGATCACAAGTGTAATTCCATCCATCATCAATGCTGGAATCTGAAAACAAAGAGACTTTCCTGCTCCTGTCGGCATGATCCCTAAGACATCCTGCCCATTTAATGCTGCCTCGATCAATTGTTCCTGACCTTGGCGGAATTCATCGTATCCAAAGTATTGTTTTAATAGTTTCTTCGCTTCTTGTATCTTACTCAAATCTATCACTTCCTATTGTTTTATTTATACTTTTACCACTCTCATCGTTTATATTCCCATCCGGAGGGCTTTTTTATTTCATAGGGGATTTCATTGAAATTTCCTATGAAATGAAAAAGCTTCCAATCACATTTAGCACACCCGCAAACAGCATGACAATGATCGGATCTTTTTTCTTTCTCAATAAAAGGTACATACAAATGATAAAAATACCACCCTGTATCCAGTTGATCTGTTGAAGATCTATATGACTTTCCTGAAAAAATGCCTGTGTAAGGATCGTGATTCCAGAAGTTAAGATCAGTGCGATCACCGCAGGGCGTAAAGTATTTAACACCATTTGTAGTCCTTCCATATGACGATATTTTACATAAAAATAAGCAATCACTGTAACGATCACACACGCCGGGAATACGCATCCCATCGTTGCACATAATGCTCCTTGCCATCCAACTACCCTTATACCAACAAAAGTCGCCGCATTAATTGCGATTGGTCCCGGTGTCATCTGTGAAATCGTCACAAGATCTCCAAATTCAGACACAGACAGCCAATGATATGCATCTACCACCTGCTGCTGTATCATTGGCATTGCTGCATATCCACCTCCGAAACTAAATGCTCCGATCTTTAAGAAGCTTAAAAATAATTGCAAATAGATCATTTTCTGCCTCCTATCTTCTTTCTTGAAATACCATATTGTACGATTCCAACTCCAATACATGCAAGAATAATGTAGATCACACTAATATCAAAGACATAACTTGCCATAAATGCCACAACCATAATGATCGCAAGTTCTATTCTGTTTTCCTTCTTACTTTGCCCTTTTGCCATCTCGTACACAACACTGATGATCACCGCACCAACACCCGTCTGCATACCAGAAAGCATCGCTGCAACAATCCTGTTATCCCGAAATATTTCATAAAAAACAGAGACTACAGATATAATCAAAAATGGCGGTAGAACAGCTCCGAATACACTTACGATCACACCACTGATACCTGCTAATTTATAGCCAACAACGATTGCTCCATTCACTGCGATTGCTCCTGGGGCTGATTGTGCGATCGCCACCAGATCAAGCATCTCGTCTTCTTCGATCCAATGATATTCATTCACAAACTTCTTCTTCATCAAAGATACGATCATATAGCCGCCACCAAAGGTAAATGCACTTAAATAAAATGTTTCTATAAACAACCTCAATAATTTTTTCTTTTTTTTCATTCCTTTTTCTTCCATATGACATCTCCAGTCAAAAATCTTACCATTTATACTGGTGCAAACTGGCTGTTATATAATCTGGCATACGCACCATTTTTCGCTAAAAGTTCTTCATGTGTTCCCTGCTCCAAAATATGTCCATTTTCCATAACAAGTATCACATCCGCATTCTGAATCGTTGAAAGTCGGTGGGCTACGATAAAACTTGTTCTTCCTTTCATCATCGTTTCAAATGCTTTCTGAATTCGAATCTCTGTCATCGTATCAATTGATGATGTCGCTTCATCTAAGATCAGCATTGGAGGAAGGCTTAACATGATCCTTGCAATACAAAGGAGCTGTTTCTGTCCTTGAGAGAGATTTCCGCCACCTTCTGTAATGATCGTATCATAACCATCTGGCATTCGCTCGATAAATCCATGTGCATTGGCTTCTTTTGCTGCCATGATCATCTCTTCCTCAGTTGCATCTGGTTTTCCATAGCAGATATTTTCACGAATCGTTCCTGCTTTTAACCATGTCTCCTGAAGTACCATTCCATAACTGGATCGTAAACTTTCTCTCGTGACATCCCGGATATCATTTCCTTCCACCTTGATCATTCCTACATTCACATCATAAAAACGCATTAACAGATTGATCAACGTTGTTTTCCCACATCCTGTCGGTCCAACGATTGCAATCCGCTGTCCTGGTTCCACTTTCAGATTAAAATCCTGGATCAAAGGTACTTCTTTCACATAAGAAAAGTCCACATGCTCTAATTCTACATTTCCTTTCACATCCTGTAACGCCTTCGCATCTTTGGCATCAGGAATCATCGGCTCCTCATCTAATAATTCAAAAACTCTTGCCGCAGAAGCTAAAGAATTCTGAAATTCTGTGATAACCCCTGTGATCTCATTAAATGGCTTTGTATACTGGTTTGTATAACTTAAAAAACTTGATAACTGACCAACACTGATACTTCCGCGAATAACACTCATACATCCTGCGATCGCAACCCCTGCATAGATTCCTGAATACATAAATCTGGTTGCCGGATTTGTGATGGATGAAAAAAATGTCGCTCTTAAAGAATAATCAGCAAGATCATCATTGATCTGATCAAACTCTTCCTGTGCTTTTTCTCCATGATCAAACACTTTGACTACTTTAATATTTCCAAGCATTTCATTGACAAATCCTGTCATATTTCCTCTAGTCTGTGATTGTTTCCGGAACATATTAAAACTTCGCTTTGAGATAAAACTTGCGATAAAAAACGAAAACGGACTTAAAATAACAACGACCAATGTGATCCATGGATTGATTCCTAACATAAAACAAATGGTTCCAATGATCGTGATCACACCAGTAAATAACTGTGTAAATCCAAGCAGCAATCCATCCGTAAACTGGTCAATATCCGTTACGATCCGGCTGATCAAGTCTCCTGAGGAGTGTGCATCTACATAAGATAATGGCAGTTTCTGCAAATGCTCAAATGCCTGAATCCTTAAATCTTTTCCAATCTTATATGTAATCTGATTATTGACATGATTCATCAGCCACTGCGCTGCTGCCGTCAATACGATACAGATCACGATCGTTTTTATAATACTTATCAATCTTGCAAAATCAACATTTCCTTTTGATATAATGCAATCCACACCTTGTCCTGTCAGAATCGGAACATAAAGTGTCAGTGCCACACTGATCACCGCCAACACTAAAGACGCAAAGATCAAAAATCGATAAGGCTTCATATATTCCATGATCCTTTGTAATGTCTTTTGTTTTTTGTCTTTCTTCATGATCTTATGCCTCCTCTCCTGCCATCTGTGATGCGCAGATTTCTTTATATACCTGATTCTCTTTTAATAGCTGTAGATGAGTCCCGATTCCAGCAATCTTTCCATCATCTAACACTAAAATATGGTCAGCATTACGGATCGTTGATACTCTTTGGGATACAAGAAATACTGTCATATTATCTGTATTCTCTTTGATCGCTTTTCGAAGTCTTGCATCTGTTGCAAAGTCAAGTGCGGATGCACTATCGTCAAGAATTAAGATCTCAGGTTTACGTACTAATGCTCTTGCGATCGTTAGTCTCTGTTTTTGTCCGCCAGATAAGTTTCCTCCATTTTGTTCAATTCTAAAGTCTAATCCCTGTTCCTTCTGATCAACAAATTCTCTTGCCTGTGCGATATCCAATGCCTGATAGATTTCTTCATCTGTGGCATCTTCTTTACCCCATTTCATATTATCTCTTAGGCTTCCTTCAAACAAAGATGCTTTCTGCGGAACAAATCCGATCTTTCCTCGGATAAATTCTGGTTTTAATTCTTTCTCATCAACTCCACGGTATAGAATTCTTCCTGATGTCACATCATATAATCTTGCGATCAAAGATACAAAAGTACTCTTTCCTGACCCTGTACCTCCGATCACCCCGATCGTTTCGCCTTCTTTCACCGCAAAATCAAATGGATGGATCGTCTCTTTTCTTGCACCATGATAGACAAACGATGTATCTTTAAACTCAAGAATAGGTGTATCTTTCTTCTCTTCTATATCTGTTTTTCCAGTTTCCTTCATGGATGGCTCTAATGCAAAAATCTGATCCACACGGTCAAGACTTGCAAACGCTCTAGATAAAATGATCAAAAGATTCGCAAGTTTTACAAGTTCTACAAGGATCTGTGACATATAATTGATCAAGGCAATGATCTGTCCTTGTGTTAAATAACCCAGATCAACCTGTTTTCCACCAGACCATAGGATTGCAATGATCCCCAAATTAATGATCATGTAAGTCAGAGGATTTAGTAACGCTGAAATCTTTCCAACGTGGATCTGTTTGTTATAAAGCTGTCCACTTTGTAATCTGAAATTCTCTTCCTCACTTCTTTGTCTGTTAAATGCACGGATCACACGAATTCCAAGAAGATTTTCCCTTGTACTTTTTAATACTCCATCGACCTGTTTTTGTACTTTCTTATACATTGGCATCGTGATCCATAAGATCAGTCCAACAACCACTGCCAATGCTGTGATCGTAAATACAAAGGAAACTGCTGCCTTATGATCCACCGTAAATGCCATGAACATCGCACCAAATACGACAAATGGTGACCTTAAAAACAACCGCAGGAACATGTTAACTCCATTTTGCACCTGATTGATATCATTACTCATGCGGTTGATCAGCGTTGATGTCCCAACCTGATCGATCTCCTGATAAGAAAATTGATTCATATGTGCAAACAAATCACTTCTCATCGACTTTCCTGTATACACAGCCGATCTTGCCGCAAAATACTGTGCTGTGATAGAAAATGAAAATCCAATGATTCCAAGTAAGATCAATAATCCTCCCATCTTCCACAAATATCCAATATCGTGATGTCCGATTCCTACATCGATCATGCTGGCAACGACCAATGGTACAAATAGTTCAAAACTAGCTTCCAACATCTTAAATAATGGTGCAAGGATCGTAACACAAAGATGCTCCTTTAAATATCCTAGTAACCGTTTCATCGATTCGTACTCCTTCTTTTATCTTACTATTTTCTTTAGTATACACCATTTTATTTTTTATTTGAACATAGTCCCAGATATTTTACGAAAACAAAAAAGTACCGCTTAGAGCCAGGTAACATGCTCTAAACGGTACGGGGATGATTTATGGTTCAAAAAGAGTTATTTGTCTTCCTTTTGAACAGAACAATATCCTTGTGGGTGGCTGCTGTGCCATTTCCATGCGGATGCAATGATTTCTTCAAGATCTGCATGTTCTGGCTTCCAGCCAAGGATATTCTTCGCTTTTTCACTGGAAGCGATCAAGACAGCCGGATCTCCAGCTCTTCTTCCTTCTTCCACAGCCTTGATCGGCTTTCCTGTCACTTTTCTGGCTGTTTCGATGACTTCTTTTACAGTAAATCCAACACCATTTCCAAGATTGAAGATGTTGCTTTCATTACCTTCCATTAAGTATTTCACTGCCAGAATATGTGCTTGTGCAAGATCTGTTACATGAATATAGTCTCTTACACAAGTTCCATCTTTTGTATCATAATCAGTTCCAAAGATACTGATTGCTTCTCTTTTGCCATTTGGCACCTGTAAGATCAATGGGATCAAATGTGTTTCTGGATTATGATCTTCTCCGATCTGTCCACTTACATGTGCTCCGCAGGCGTTAAAGTATCTTAAAGATACATAACGAAGTCCGTGAGCGCGTCCAACCCATTTAAACATTTTTTCCATAGAAAGTTTTGTCTCTCCATAAGTGTTGGTAGGTTCTGTGCGGTCTGTCTCTACGATCGGTACCTTTTCTGGTTCTCCATAAGTTGCTGCTGTTGAGGAAAATACAATCTTATCGATACCATGTTCTACTAAAGACTGTACCATTGTTTTTGTTCCACAAAGGTTGTTATCGTAATATTTTAATGGATCGACCATACTTTCTCCAACTAAGGAATTTGCTGCGAAATGAATGACTGCATCAATATCTTTTTCCTGATCTAGTACACTGTCTACAAAGTCTTTATTTCTTAAATCTCCTTTATAAAACTTCGCCTGTGGATGAACTGCCTCGATATGTCCTGTTTCCAGATTATCGATGATCACGACTTCTTCTCCAGCATCGATCAGTTCGTATACTGTATGAGAACCTATGTATCCAGCTCCGCCTAATACTAATATTTTCATTGTCTTGCTTTCCTTTCTATGACCTTGTCATTATAAAACTGCAATAAATCGGTCGAATGCTTTTCTTCCTTCTTCATTATATTTATAAACTCCGGCGTCTTCAAGAACTTTAACAAATACCTGTCCGATTTCTTCTTTTAAGATATCCATGACATTTCCTTCATTGATATCTGTATATTTTTCTTTGATTTCTTCAACCCATGCTGCATGCTTCTTTAAATCTTCCTTAGAAACAATATCTTCTCCTTTGATCAGACACTGGCTTAAATGTTCCATCTCTGCCTTTAATCTAGATGGCAGAACAGCAAGTCCCATAACCTCGATCAGACCGATATTTTCTTTCTTGATATGATGATACTGTGCATGCGGATGATAAACGCCAAGCGGATGCTCGCTGGTTGTGATATTGTTTCTCAGTGTCAGATCAAGCTCATACATATCACCAACTTTACGTGCGATCGGCGTGATCGTGTTGTGCGGTTCTCCATCTGTCTCAGCAAAGATAAATGCCGCCTCATCGGTATAGCCTCTCCATGTGTCCAAAATATGGG
>OIXA01006145.1_pt1 | contig 10268 bp, 8 predicted proteins | sample 1587721 | NCBI WGS metagenome assembly OIXA01 (sample SAMEA3888900, study PRJEB22519) | human gut metagenome | biome: human gut; feature: human-associated habitat; material: faeces | place: Denmark | collected 2013 | reverse complement strand
GCGGTGCGCCTGAGTACCTGCGCCCTCCACATGGCCTCCTCCTGCGGGCTGTTGGGTTCGAATCGGTCTCTGTCCATATACGGACCTCCTTTCTCTTCGGATAGGCACCCGACGCCGAAGGCGTCCTGCATGGGTGCAGTCCGCTCGCGGGCTACGAAGAGACCTTCAGAAGGGCTGTTGGTGGACGTACGCGCAAGGGGCCGGAATCGGGGTTTTTCGGCGTCCGCTCATTTATGAGCCGGATTCGAGAAACGTGACTGAGCGGACGGAGCGAGGCGAGGGCGTGAAGCCCATTTGGAGACCAGCAAAAGCCCTGATGAAGCCCAGATAAAGCCCCTGCTCTGGTCTGCAAAAGGACGCGCTCCGATAGCTACTGCATATTGACATTTATCTATTCAGTAGCTATAATATAGATATTGAGTATATATATTGTTGATAGGATGGAGGTGCTGATATGAAGACAATCGCAGTCGTTTGCGAGAAAGGCGGCACCGGTAAGTCGGTGATAGCCAACGAGCTTTACGAGAGCTATGTGCGACAGGGCGTGCCCGCGTCGCTCTACTCTCTGGACGGTCAGTATAAGGACGCGTCGTCTTCGAAAAAGGTCGAGGATGCCGAGGTTGCCATCGTCGATACGCCGGGCGTGCTGACGGACAATCTGAGCGACCTTGTTTCCGGTGCAGACGTCATCGTCATCCCCGTTCGACCGACGCCGAACGACATCGAGCCGTTTACGCGAACGGTCTCTATCGTGACGAAGAACACGAATGCCCCGCTGGTCATCGTGGTGAACGGGACGAACCGTTTTCGCATGTGCGCGTCGTTCATGGCGTGGCTTGAGAAGAAGTCATGGGCGAAAAACGTCGTCAAGGTTCCGCAGTCCGAGGCAATCGTGCAGGCGCAGGGCATGCGGAAATCCGTCGTGAACGTGGACAGGCACGGTGCCGCCGCCGAGGCGGTCCGCACGATGTGCCGCAAGGTCAGCGTTTTGGCTGGTCTGCCGTTCGAGAAGAAGCAGTTGAAAAGGATAGATACTCATTAGATACTTGTTAGATAATGAGTATCTATGCGAGGAGGTAGGATATGGCGAAGAAGCAAGATATGGCGGCATTGCTTGACAAGTTCGAAGCAGACGCCGCGAAGGAACACGATAAGAAGGAGGCCAAGGCGAGCGTTTCCGTCGATGCATCAGAGGAGCGCGCCACGTCGTTGGTCTCCATGACGAAAAGCGATAAGGAGCGCCTGACGGCGATTGCGAAGGCTCACGGGTTGAGCCTGTCCGCGTTTTTCCGCCTGGCTGCCGACGAGTACATCGCGAATCATGAGTGGTAACAAAATAAGAAAAGGAGATGGCAAAATGAAACAAATGACACAGGCGAGTCTTTTCTGCGGAGCAGGCGGATTGGATATTGGATTCGAGCGTGCCGGTTTCAAGACGGTTTGGGCGAATGATTTTAACAAGGATGCATGCGATACGTTCCGTCGTTGGAGCGACGCAACCGTAGTATGTGGCGATATTGGACAGATTTCTGAGGACGATATTCCCGATACCGATATTATTCTCGGTGGGTTCCCGTGCCAAGGGTTTTCCTTGTCTGGTCCGCGTAAGTTGGACGATAGTCGCAATTCTCTGTACAAGCATTATGTGCGCATTGTCAAGGCGAAGCGTCCGTTGGCTTTTGTCGGAGAAAACGTGAAAGGTCTGCTCACGATGGGCGGCGGACAGATTATCGAGGCGATTGTTGAGGCGTTCTCAGACTGCGGTTATGACGTACAGTATAAGTTGTTGAACGCAAAGCATTACGGCGTGCCCGAAGACAGGGAGCGAGTGATTATCGTCGGTCTTCGTAAGGATTTGGGTATTGACGAGTTCGTATATCCTGAATCGAGCGATAACCTTGTTACGCTTCGGGAGGCGTTGAAGAATGTTCCTGCTCCGGGCGATGGGGACGTCTGCATGGCTCCGTATAGCAGTCGTTATATGTCTCGAAATCGCAAACGTGGTTGGGATGAAGTGAGTTACACCATTCCTGCCATGGCCAAGCAAGTGACGCTGTGGCCGGGTTCGCCGGATATGATTAAGATTGATAAAGATGTTTGGCAATTCGGAGACGGTGAGACTCGTCGTTTGAGCTGGCAGGAAGCAGCTGCGATTCAGACGTTTCCTGCGGATATGAAGTTCTGCGGTGATTTGACCAGTGTATACAAGCAGATTGGTAATGCGGTGCCGTGTAACTTGGCGGAAGCGGTCGCTGTGCGTGTACGAGAGACGTTGGAAAAGATTTAATCGAGAAGGGAGGAATGTGCGTGGCTAAGTCAGGTAGCCAGACAAAGCTGGGCAAAGCATTTGAATACGCCTGCGTTATTGCACTTTATGACAAATACAAAGATACGCAGGATGTAATTGTGGAAGATACTGCGCAGATGCGCACTGCTAAAAATTGTTTCGAAACCGCAGGTGAGAAACAGAATGATTTTATGGATGCGGCGAATGCAGCTGCCAGGGTTATTACCCGTTTGGAGCCTCGTTTGGAATATGCGGATAATGACACGCCGCTTGTGTTGTCCGTTCAGGCAGATGCCGCAGGTATTGCCGGAGATGTTCGAGATGTTTTATGCATTCGTAGGGGTCATCGTTGGGAGATTGGACTTTCCTGCAAGCATAACCACCATGCGGTTAAGCACAGTCGTCTTTCAGATATGATTGATTTTGGTGCTGAATGGTTTGACCATCCGTGTTCGCGAACATATTTCTCGGAAGTGGTTCCGAAATTCACACAACTTAGGCAGTTGCGTGACGATAGTAAAGAATCGGGGACGCCCGCTTTATGGTCGGATTTGCCAGATAAAGCTGGTGACTACTATGAACCGATTTTACAGTCGTTTATGGATGAATTAAGGCGATTGAGTGAGACTTATGACGATGTGCCTGAAAGGCTCATTCGATATTTGATAGGACGTTATGACTTTTACAAAGTCATAACTGATGATGCGCGTAGAACAACTCGTGTTGAAGCTATCAACGTGATGGGCACGTTGAATGAGGCGTCTGAGGGTCATAAATCAATTACCACAGTGCCTATTTTGAAGGTGCCGACGAGGTTCTATCACATTGGTTTCAAGGAAACTAATGGTGTGAGGTCGCAAAATACAATTCATGTCGTATGCGATAACGGATGGGAAATCTCAATGAGACTACATAACGCAAGTTCAAGGATTGAACCGTCTTTGAAGTTTGATGTCCAGTTGATTTCTTTTCCATCTACGTTATTTGCGCAGGTTGAACCTTGGGATTAGCGAGATAAACATTGAAATGCCCGCCGTTCCGTGAGGGCGGCGGGCCATCTATCAGAGGAAGAATAGACGTGAAAGCCTATAAGCAGAAAAGACAGGGGGTGGTAAACCTATGGCACGTAAGAAAAAATTCGCGCCGAACGACAACAACCTCGCGATAGCGTACTATCGCTTCTCGTCCCACTCGCAGAACGACGCGAGCATCGACCAGCAGCGCGAGCTTGCCCACGACTGGGCGGATGCGCACGGTTTCAAAATCGTGCAGGAGTATGAGGACGCGGCAATATCCGGCACCACGGACGCACGACCGGGGTTCCAGCAGATGCTGTCGGAAGTCGCAAAAATCCGTCCTCATACCCTCATCATGTGGAAGACCGACCGTCTGGGACGCGACAAATACGTTCTGGCGATGGCGAAAAAGAAAATCCGCGACGCGGGATGCGAGATTCACTTGCTCGCCGAGAATATCCCGACGGAGGGACCCGAAGGCGTCCTCATCGAGGGATTGATGGAGGCCATGGCGGAGTATTACAGCCGCCAGCTGTCGCAGAATATCCAGCGTGGCATGGACTACAACGCACAGCACGCCCTGTATAACGGTCACAAGCTGTTCGGCTATGACGTGGACAGGTCCACGAAGAAGTACATCCCAGACCCGAACACAGCGCCGTTTGTGCAGTGGGCGTTCAGGGAATACGCGTCGGGCAAGCCGCTGAAGACCATTGCCGAGGAGATGAACGCGCAGGGCCTGCGCACGCCGAGGAACGCGAAGTTCAGCGTGAATATGCTGAACAAGATGCTCAAGAACCGCGCCTACATCGGCGAGTATCACCACGGCGACATCGTGGTCGAGGGCGGAATGCCCGTCCTTGTCGACAAGGCGACTTTTGACAGGGCGCAAAGACGGTTCGCCGAGAACAAGCGCAAGGGTTCCCAGCGGGCGCACGGCATGGACGAGAACGAGGCTCCGCGCTATTGGCTCACGGGCAAGCTCTATTGCGGTGAGTGCGGGAGCACCATGCAAGGCGTGTCAGGTACGAGCAAGACCGGACGGACGTATTACTACTACTATTGCTCCGCCCAGCGCAGGAAAGAGTGCCACCTGCACAAGGCTCGCAAGCAGGACTTAGAGGACATGGTGCTGTTCGCCCTGCACAACATCGTTGACGACGAGGAGAACGTGACGGCGCTCGCTCTGGATGCGGCGGAGTATTACGAGAAGAACCACAACGACACCGCGTATCTCGAAGCGCTGGAAGCGAAGCGCAAGGAAGTGGAGAAAAGCCTTGCGAACCTCGTGAAGGTCATCGAGAAGGGCGTAGTCAGCGATACGGTGACGGAACGTCTCACACAGCTCGAAGAGCAAAAGAGCGCCCTGAACGATGCCATAGAGACGGAAAACGTCCGCGTGTCGTTGTGCGAGGACAAGCACAGCATTCAGGCGTACTTCGACAAGTTCCTCCATGCTGACGTGAACGACCCGGAGATTCGAGACCAAGTTTTCGAGTATTTCGTGGACAAGGTCTATCTGTACGATGATAAGCTCGTCGTGAGCATGTGGTTCTCTGAGGACGACAAGCAGGAAATCACGTGGCGGGACTGGTTCTCGCTGGATGAGTATTGGACCGACGAATCCCCTTTTGTTAAAGGGGGAAGCGTTGAGTTCGACTGCTTCCCCTTTAGCTCCACCATAAAAAGCAGTCTGCACGGACTGCTTTTTTTATATCCGCCGCATTTAAACAATCGGCACAAACCCGATACAGACAATCTTATCCGTGTAGACAATCTTATCGGCATATGATATAATTAATTTAAAAGAGTTAAAACAAAGTGCCTCCGCATGGTATACATAGTTTGAGAAATTCTCAGTTATTCAAAAAAGGAAAAGAAACAGCATAATGACCGAAGTTAAATTTTACGACAATACAGATGACAATTTGTTAAAATTTGCAGTTATTATTTCAAAAGCAAACGGGAAATTTGTGCTTTGCAAGCACAAGGAGAGAAACACTTATGAAATACCCGGAGGGCACAGAGAAAAAGGCGAAACCGTTTTGGAAGCCGCAAAGCGCGAGCTGAAAGAAGAAACAGGCGCGGTTGATTTCACAATTAAGCCGGTTTGCGTTTATTCCGTTAAAGGAAAAACAAGAGTAAATGAAAATGTGGACAATGAAACATTCGGAATGCTATATGTTGCCGACATTTTTTCTTTTGAAGAAATCCACAGCGAGATTGAGAAAATCATCATCACCGATAAATTGGAATACGATTGGACATATCCGTTAATTCAGCCGAAATTGATGAAAGAAGCGCAACCAAGAGGGCTTTTATAAATAAAAAAGAGGGAGTTTCAGCGCTAAATTCAAGCCGCAAACAATCACCGAAGCACGCAAAAACTCAAACCGAATTTTCCTTTGCGGATTGTGCCCCAAACTTGCACAATTTTACTTTTCTTTATTTTCTCTTAACGGAATAACAAAATATTTTTTATATAATATTGCCAACACTTGAATTACGGGGACTGCAATATGAAAAAGAAAAGCAAAATAATTATCAGGATAATACTTGCTGCGGCAGCGGCGGCATTCACCCTGCTTTACATAGGCCCCGTTATAACAACGGGGCAAATAAACATAGGCCTTTTAACAGGCTTTGCGCTTGCGTGCGCGGCACTTATTTATGCCGCCTTCTTTGATAAAATAAACGCGGTGCTTTGCAAAATCACGGCAAACAAAGCCGGCAAAATCATTACAGGCGCAATTTCCGCGGTGCTTGCATGCTGCATAATCGCCTCAGGCGCGGCATTCGGCTGCGTGCTTTACGGAAGCACAAAAAGCGAAGCGCAATCAAACACGGCTATAGTGCTCGGCTGCAAGGTAAACGGAGAAAGCCCGGGACCTTTTTTACGCAGCAGAATAAATGCGGCTTATGATTATTTAAGCAAAAATCCGGAGGCGGTTGCGGTTTTAAGCGGAGGCCAAGGAGCCGGCGAAAATATCTCCGAGGCCGAATGTATGTTTAGAAGCTTAACGGAAAAAGGCATTGATCCGAGCCGACTTTTTATTGAAGATAAATCCACAAACACTCAGCAGAACTTCAATTACTCGCTGAAGATTTTGCAAGAAAACGGAATCACGGACAACAATATCACCGTGATAACAAATGATTTCCACGAATACAGAGCCGGCAAATTTGCCGAGAAATGCGGTTTAATCCCCCACTCTTACCCAAGCAAAACGCCGTGGAACGGGTATATGCCCTTTGCTTCAAGAGAAGTTTACGGCATACTTTATCAGGTTTTTCTCTAAACAAAATCGCCGAAGGAGGGCTTAAGCTTCCTTCGGCGGTTTTTATTTGCACATAATTCAGCTAGGCGGCATTGCGAGCGTGCCGTAAAACACCGACTTATTGCCAAATCGCAAAAACAGCGCTATAATCTAATCATAAAATTCTGCAACAAGTTTAATCTGCATCAAAAAAAGGGGTGCTGTTTATGTGGGTTATTTATGCATTCGGCTCGGCATTTTTTGCCGGAATAACCGCAATTCTTGCGAAATGCGGAATTAAAAAAACGGATTCGGACGCCGCAACCGCCGTGCGCACAATCATTGTGCTTGCCTTTTCATGGCTGATGGTGCTTATAGTTGGCTCAGCACACACAATCGGCGATATTTCCGCAAAAACATGGATATTCTTGGTGCTTTCCGGGATTGCCACGGGCGCATCTTGGCTTTGTTATTTTAAGGCATTGCAAACAGGCGATATAAACAAAGTGGTGCCGATTGACAAATCAAGCACGGTGCTTACCATTTTGCTTGCCTTTATATTTTTGGGAGAAAAAATAACTGCCGCAAAGGGCATTGCCGTTGTTTTGATTGCTGCCGGCACCTTTATGATGATTGAAAAAAAAGAAAATGATTCAGATAAAAAAGGCAGCAAAAGCGGCCTGATTTATGCGGCACTTTCTGCAATTTTTGCCGCGCTGACTTCTATTTTGGGCAAAATAGGTATAGACGGCGTTGAATCCAATTTGGGCACGGCTATTCGCACGGGCGTTGTGCTGATCATGGCATGGCTTATCGTTTTTGTAAAAGGCAAAGGAAGCACCCTGCGCCGAATTCCAAAAAACGAGCTTGGCTTCATTTGCCTTTCCGGAATTGCAACAGGAGGCTCTTGGCTTTGCTATTACAAAGCACTTCAAGGCGGGCTTGCCACGGTGGTTGTGCCGATTGATAAACTGAGCATCCTTGTTTCAATTGCATTTTCCGCAATTGTCTTTAAAGAAAAATTAACAAAAAAGGCCGCACTCGGCTTGGCTTTTATAGTTTGCGGCACACTTTTAATGCTTGTTAAAAGCTGAGGCTTATCGCCGAAATCCGTTTTGCACACATAAAATCAAACAACGCAACAATAAAGGGCAGTTCTTGCGAACTGCCCTTTAAGTTTATTCTGCAAATTATTTGGCTGCGGAAACAGGGCTGCAAAAATCGCTGTAAATATAGCCGCCCTGATAGTTTTTCCAGCAGCGAACGCGAACATAATATTTATCCGCGGAATCACTTGTTTTGATTGTGTAATTTGTGGAATAAGTGCCGTTTATCCAAGCGCCCTGCGTTTGGCTTTTATCAGTAAAGGTTGGATCGGTGCTCCACTGAATATAATAGCCGTGGCACGCAACATAATCCCAGCTTGCATTTATTGTGTTTGAGCCGGAAACGGAAACGCTTAAATTTTTTGCAGGCTCGCAGGCAGCACAAACATTTTCTGCAATACCCCAAGCAAGTAAGGTGCCGTTTGCATCATAAGCAAGAACAAGGAAATCATATTCCCATGCGGGATTTAAATCATGGAATGCAATATCACTTGTTGCCGTTGTGCCCTTAAAATCGTTTTTATCATCCGTTATATCAAAAACCAGATATTGATCGACGCCGTAAACTTCGCGCCAATCAAGCCACAGGGATTTACCGCCGTTGCCTCTGCCTGTTACTTTAAATGAAGATGAAAAATCAAATGCGGCCTTAACCGGTTCAGTAAAATCACTGTAAATATATCCGCCCTGATAATTTTTCCAACAACGAACACGAACATAATAATCAGATGTATTAAAACCGACAAATTGCTCAAAATCCGTTGAAAAAGTGCCGTTTATCCATTGACCTTGAACATCCGATTTGAAATTCGGATCGGTGCTCCATTGAATATAATAGCCGTGGCACGCAACATAATCCCAGCTTGCGCTTATAGTGCCGTCAAATGCATCACCTGCAATCACAACAAGATTCTTGGGCGGCTCGCACGCCGCACAAACGCGATATGTTGCATTGCTTGTTTTGCCGTTTTTATCATATGCAACAACCTTTATATCATATTCCCATGCCGGGTTAAAATCGTGGAATGCTATATCACTTGTTTTAACATCGCCTTTTAAGGTGTTTGCGCCGTTTGTAACATCATAAACCTTGTATCCGACAGCGCCCGCAACATCATTCCAATCAAGCCACAGGGATTTACCGCCGTTGCCTCTGCCCGTTACCGCAAAACCGTTGGGAGCATCCATATAACCCAGGATTGACGAATCCGTAAAATCACTGTAAATATAACCGCCCTGATAATTTTTCCAGCAACGAACACGAACATAATACTGCTTTGCAGGCTTGCTTGTGTTGATGGTGTAGCTTGTGGAGAAAGTGCCGTTTATCCAAGCACCGTTTTTATCAGTTTGGAAAGTTGGGTCTGTTGACCACTGCAAATAATAGCCGTGGCACGCAACATAATTCCAGCTTGCCGAAAGCGAATAGGTGCCGTTTGCCGAAATTGTGAAGTTTGTGGGAGGCTCGCAAGCCGCACAAACACGGTAAGTGGCATCTGCCGTATCACCGGTGCTGCTGATTGCAACAACCTTTATATCATATTCCCAAGCCGGGTTAAAATCATGAAAAGCTATATCGCTTGTTTTAACCTCGCCCTTAAAAGTGTTTGCGCCGTTTGTAACATCATAAACCTTATAGCTTACGGCATTTTTGCAATCCGACCAATCAAGCCACAGGGATCTGCCGCCGTTGCCTCTGCCGGTTACTTCAAAATTTGCCGGAGTTGACGGCTTAACGGCGTCCGTTGCGAACTCAACCGAAACGCTGTATGTTTGCGTTGCGTTTGACGGAATATCAGAGCCGTAATATGCGCCGCATTTAAGGAGATAAGTTGTGCCGGCGAAAAGCTTAACCGTTGTTTTGCATTCATTGCCCACATATTCTGTTTTTTGATTTTGAACCTCTTCCTGAGTGGTTGATTCAAGCAAAAACCAATGCGGCTGATATTTGATATCATCAGAATGTGATTCAAAAACATAATTTGCCGTTTGAGTGGGTTTAAAAGTTAATGTGGCAAATTTACTTGAGCTTGAAACGGAAACATAAGCGGGAGAGCCAACATCAAGCACTGTTTTGCCTGCATCTGCGTTTTTAATATCATAATCTGCATGAATATATTTGCTTTTTCCGTTTTTGCCGATTGCAACAGCCGTGAGCGAAGTGCTTTTGCTTAAAGTAATCGGCCCTGCCAGCGCATTGCCGTTAGTTAAAGTAGGCACTGTGTTATCAGTTGTGTACATAACAGTTGTGCCGCTCGGAGCGGTTGCTGAAACAGTGATTGCGGAAGAATAACTGCCGCTTGACTTACTCAGAACGGGAGACTGAAGAAGCGCATCCTCATATAATGCAGAGAAATTCAAAATACCTGCGCCGCACCAATTTGTGCCTGTGTTATCATTTATCGGGAAAGCGGCGGATTTTATTTTTGATTCAAGCTGACTTGCTTTAAGGCTGCCGTCCATTGAAAGCAAGGTTGCCGCAGCCGCACTTACAAACGGAGTTGCAAGTGAGGTGCCGCTTACATCTCTTGTGTAGCCGCCGCCCATAATCGTTGTATAAATATGAGTGCCGGGCGCCGCAATATCAACAACGGAGCCATAG
>OIXA01006133.1_pt1 | contig 10287 bp, 10 predicted proteins | sample 1587721 | NCBI WGS metagenome assembly OIXA01 (sample SAMEA3888900, study PRJEB22519) | human gut metagenome | biome: human gut; feature: human-associated habitat; material: faeces | place: Denmark | collected 2013 | reverse complement strand
GCTCTGATGACCTCCGGCACGACCGGCACGCCGAAGCTCGTGCTCTATGACGGCGCGGCAATCACGGCGCAGCTGCTGCAGTCTGAGAGCATCGTGCGCAAGTGCCCGGAGGTCAAGCACGACCGGCTGGCGCGCGAGCTGCGGATGCTGGCATTTTTGCCGTTCTATCATATTTTCGGCCTGATGGCCTCGCTCTTGTGGTTCATTTTCTTCGGCGTGACGTTCGTGTTTCTCGAGCGCTACGACAGCCGCAGCATCCAGTATGCCTGCAAGGTCGGCCGCGTGACGCACTTCTTCGCCGTGCCCGCCGTGTGGGAGCAGACGGCCCGCCAGCTCCTGCGCGAGGCAGAGCGGCAGGGGCAGAAGGAAAAGCTCCTGCGCGCCGTGCGCTTCTCCAACGGGCTGCAGTCCGTCTTCCCGCGGCTCGGCGCAAGGCTGGCGCGGCGTGTGCTGTTCCGCCGCGTGCGGGAACAGGCGCTCGGCACGGAGCCAATGTTCTGCATCAGCGGCGGAGGCTTCCTGCAGCCGCAGGCGGCCGAGCTGATGAACGGCCTCGGCTACGGCATGCACAACGGCTACGGCATGACGGAGACGGGCATTCTGTCCGTCGAGCTGTCGCGGCGGGCCAAATGGCGGCTGTCCGGCGGCGTCGGTCAGCCTCTGCAGGCGCTGTCCGGCGGCTGGCGCATTGCGGAAGACGGCGTGCTGGAGCTGCGCTCTCCGCTTCTATACACGGCCATGCTCGAAAACGGTGTGCGCGTGCCGCGCGATCCGGAGGCATGGTTCCGCACGCGGGACGTCTTCCGCGCCGAGGGCGGCCGGTGGTATATGGAAGCCCGGCAGGGCGACCTGATCATCGGTGCGAACGGTGAGAATCTCAGCCCGGACCTGATCGAGCAGCGCCTTGCCCTGCAGGCCGGGACGGCCAGTTGTGTGCTCGGCATGGAGCTGGAGGGCGATGAGCGCCCCGTGCTGATCGTGCAGACGGCTGCGGACGACTATGCAAGAGCCAGAGCCTCCGCTGCGGCCTATGAGGCGGTCGCCCGCCTGCCGCTGACGATGCGCCCGGCGCGTATTTTCCTGACGGAGCAGGAGCTGCCCATCAGCTTCGGCAAGCCCCGCCGGGCCGAGCTGCGCGAAAAACTGGCGGACGGCTCGATCGTCCTGGCCCCGGCGCACCGGCCGGAGCCGGAGGAGCTGACCCGGCTGGAGGACGAGAGCAGCCGCGCGCTCGTGCAGGAGCTGTGTGAGCTTCTCGGCTCCGTGACGGGGCAGACCGTCGGCCCGGACACGCAGCTCCTGCAGGAGCTCGGCGTGGACAGCCTGACCTACTATAATATTTTTTCCGCCGTTTCGGAGCGCTACGGCATCAGCCTGACGATGGATGCCGCGCACCCGCTGTTCACGGCGCGGGATTTTGCCGCCGCAGTGCAGGCGGAGCGGGAGGCGGTCGAATGAAGCTGCTGTTCCGCTGGATCAACAAGCTGCTGTGCGGCTGGAACGTCGGCCTGTATTTCCGGCCGCGCATCCGCTACGAGGGCAAAAAGTGCCTCCCGGCCTTTACACGCGGGCCGGCAATTATCATCACGAACCATAAGAACCAGATGGACTTTCTTCTGGTGCTGTATCTATTCTATTTCCGCTATGTCCGCTGCCTCGTCGGTAAGACGTTTTATGAGTGCAACCGCTTCCTGAACTGGTGCCTGCGGATGCTCGGCGCCATCAAGGTCGATCGCTTCTCGTTCGGCATGGACTTTTTCTGCGAGTCGGTCGAGGCGCTCCGGCGCGGGCAGCTGCTGCTCATCTTCCCGGAGGGGCGCTTCTCCACGACGGGAGAAATTCTGGAATTCCGCAGCACGGCGGCCCTGCTCGCCCTGCAGACCGATGTGCCCATCATCCCCATGTGGCACTCCGTGAACTATGGCTTCGGCAAGCGCACGGACGTCGTCATCGGTGAGCCGATCCGCCTTTCGGAGCTGTGCTCTACGGCCAATCCGGACGCGGCGGAGCTTGACCGCCTGACGGCCATCCTGCGCGACAAGGTCATCGAGCTGCGCGGCATGGCGCAGGAGGCGTGAGCCATGCGGAAGCTGCTGCAGCGGCTGTGGGATATCGCCGCAGATTTTGCAAATTTTATGGGCGGCCTCGGCATGCGCCTTGTCTGGCTGCCGAAGCTCCATTTTTCGCCCGGCGCGGAGCATGTGCGCACGGACCCCGGTCCGGCGCTGTTCGTGCTGAATCACAGCTGGTGGATGGATGCCCCGATGCTGTGCCTGCTGTGCCGCCGCAGACGCATTTCCGTCGTGGCGGCGGGTGAGATGTTCACGGGCGTGCGCAGCCTTGCCATGCGCTCGCTGCGCTGCATTCCGGTCGACCGGGCCGCGGGCGCGGACCTGAGCTTCTTCCATGAGGCGCTGCGCCGCCTGCGCGCGGGCCGGTGCGTCGCCATCTTCCCGGAGGGGGCACTCAACCCGACGGAAACGCTCCTGCCCTTCAAGCAGGGCGCGGCGCTGCTGGCCCTGCAGGCCGGAGTGCCGGTCATCCCCGTCTACAGCGCGGGAAACTATCAGCCGTTCCAGCGGCTGCAGCTCCGGTTCGGCGCGCCCATCGTGCTGACGCAGCGGCCGAACGCCGCGGGCGTGCAGGAGGCGACGCAGTGCCTGCAGGAGGCCATGGAGCGCCTGCAGGAGGAGCTTTATCTGGAGATGAAACCGAAATATCGGACGCGTGCGGCTGAATTCCACCGCCGCTTCCGGGAAACAACGCTCCGGCGGCAGCGGGAGCAGCAAAAAGGAGAGAGAAATCATGACGCTTGAACGCCTGATCCGTGTTGCGCAGACGGCGCTGGAGGGCTCGGAGGCAGATCTCGGCCATGTGACGGCGCAGACCCGCCTGCAGGAGGACCTCGGCCTGAACAGCATCACGATGCTGATGCTCATGATCGGCATCGAGGACGAATTTTCCATCCGCTTCCCGACGGAACGCCTGCCGGAGCTGCACACCGTTGGCGATGTGGTCGCCGTCATCGAGAAGCTGCTCCATGCTCCGGCGTAAACGGCTGGCAGACCTGCCGGAACACTGGGACTTCGGCGAGCTGACGCCCGGTGCGCAGGTGCGTGTGCGGCGCAGCGGGTATTACCACCACGGCATTTACATCGGAAACGGTGAGATCGTCCATTTTGACGGCTCGCCGAATGAGCAGGATGCTGCGGCCGTGCGGGTGCGCCGCACCGGCATGGAGGAATTTCTGCGCGGCGGCCTGCCGGAGCTTCGCATCTATGGCCGTGCGGAGCGAAAGCTGCTGCGCGCGCCGGACGAGATCGCCGCAGCCGCGCTTTCTGCCGTCGGCCGCGGCGGCTATGACTACCGGACGAACAACTGTGAGCACTTTTCCAACGAATGCGCTTTTGGCGAGCACTACAGCCGCCAGAGCGGGGAGGGAAACGAATGAAAAAGTGGTGGATCGTTTTGGCAGCCGTTCTGGCGATCGCCGCTGCGGCGGTCGTCGGCTATATGCTCAGCACGGCGCCGCGCGGCGTGGAGAGCCTGCAGGCCACGCAGCCGGAGACGGCCGCGCCCACGGAGCCCGCAACAGAGCGCCCGACGGAGCCGCCGACCGAAGCGCCGACGGAGCCGCCCATGGAGGCGGGCGAGACGCTGGTCCTCAACGGGACGGAGCTTGTCACGGCCGTTTCGGACGGAACGGAATACGTTTCGGCAGACGCGCTGCAGCAGGCGGGGCTTCCCCTGCCGGAGGCGGAGCCGCTTCGAAACGGCGGGATGGACTATTATGTGCTGTCCGCCGTCTCGGAGGAGAATCGCTGCGCGGAATATGTTGACGAGGAGGTCGGCCTTCGCTATCTGACACCCGGTGCGGCGCGCTTTTCCATCGAGCAGAGCGTGAACGTGCCGGTGCTCATGTACCATGCCGTCAGCGACAATATGTGGGGCATTGACGAGCTGTTTGTCAGCCCGGCCTCCATGGAGGAGCAGCTGCGGTATCTTGTGGACAACGGCTATGAGCCGATCTGGTTCTCCGATCTGGCGGAGCTGGAGCAGTACGAGAAGCCTGTCATCCTGACGTTTGATGACGGCTATGACGACAACTACACGGAGCTTCTGCCGCTGCTGCGGAAATACAATGTCAAAGCGACGGTGTTCATGATCGCCGATGCCATGGGCATGCAGCACAAAATGACGGAGGAGCAGGTGCGCGAGATGGCGGATTCCGGCCTCGTTTCCATCCAGAGCCACGGCCTGACCCATGCGGATATGGATGCCATGGACGAGGAGACGCTCATCCGGGAGCTTGGCGAGTCGCAGCGTATCCTGACGCGCGTGACGGGCCGTCAGCCCTCGGTGCTGTGCTATCCGACGGGCCGCTACAGCGACCTGACGCTCGAGGTCGCAGAGCGCTACTACAACTTCGGCCTGAAAATGGTCGGCGGGCAGTATAACACGGCGGACGATCCCTTCCTTGTGAGCCGCTATTACGTCTCGCGGTATACGGGCCTTGACAGCTTCGCTGCCATGGTCGCCCCTGCGGGCACATAAACCGGCTGCAAAATGCAAAACACGCAAAAGCAGGTCCTTACGGGCCTGCTTTTGCGTGTCAATACCCTAGCAGAGCTCGCCGCCCGCAGGCGGCGAACGAATTGCAATCTCTTTGCCGGAAAAGCCCGAAGGTTTTTTTCGTTCGATTCGTTCGACAGGAAGGCCCGGCCTGCTCTACCGAGCGGCCGGGTCCAGGCTGTCGAAAAACCTGCCCAGCCGGAGGTTTCGGAGGGAAGAAAAGTGTGAAAGGAAACCGTCAGGGTTTCCTTTCGCGTTCAATAACCCGCCGCAGCGGCAGAATTGCAAAATAATACTACAAAATTTCATTTTGCAATTCTGAAAGCAGCTTGGCGAAAAATCCCGAAGGGACTTTTTTGACAAGCTGAGCCTGCATGGCGGTCACAGACCGCTATGCAGGCTGACTTTTTGCCTCTGCCATTATGGAATCGGCAGCTCTGCGCCGGGAGCGGCGTGCCGCTCCCCTGCAATGCGCCATCGGCAGTCTGCTCAGGACACCGTTGCGGGGTCGTACAGCGACGCGGAGAGGCTGTCGGACAGCTCGACGAGGGCATGGCGGTAGCCGCTGAGGTAATCGAAGCGCTGCTGCGCGGTGCGGACGGCTGCGGGCCGGCGTACGAGCGAGAGCGTGAACATCACGTCCGCGCCGCCGGTCGGGACATTGGCCGCCATGAGCGTGCCGCCGTGCAGGCGGGCGATCTCGCGGACCATGGGCAGGCCATAGCCGGTGCCCCAGCGCGGGTCTCCGACGGGGATGAGGCTGTAGCGGTCGAACAGCGTGCCGAGCACGCTCTCCGGGAAGCCCTCGCCCGTATCCGTCACGCGGATGAGCAGCGACTGCTCGCGCCGCTCAAGGCTCAGGCAGATCTCGCCGCCCGCCGGGGTAAAGGCCAGCGCGTTGGACAGCAGGTTATACACCGCGCGCTCCACAAGCTGGGCATCCGCATCGGCGGTGACGGCGGCCGGCAGGCCGCGGTAGACAAAGCGCCGCCCGGCGCGCTCGAACAGCGGGGCGACATCGTCCGCGATGCCGTCCAGCAGGGCCGTCAGATCCACGCGGTGCCGCTCCGGCTTGCAGGTGCCGGCCAGCAGCTCGCCGCCCGTGGTGAGCTGGCCGCACAGGCGCAGGAGCTGATACAGCCCGCGGTTCAGCTCGGAGGAGACGGCCGTGGCCGCCGGTTCCTCGAGGTCCTCCACGCGGTCGAACAGCTCACGCGCCGCCGTCATGACATTCTGCAGCGGACGGCGGAGAATGGCCGAGGCCTTGAGCGCCGCCCCGGCCGCCGCAGACGGCTCGTGCGGAGCGTCGGCCAGAAACAGCAGGCCCCGCTGCATCGCGCGGACGGAAAAATCGCACAGCGCCCCGCCGAACGGCAGGCTCAGGCGCAGCGTGCCCCTGCGCGACCACAGGCCGAACGCCGTTCCCTGCAGCATGGGCTGCAGGGACGCGCCCGGATCGAGCACGGCGGACGCCGCGGCGTTGCGCCATTGGACGGTCTCGCCGTCCGTCAGAAAAACGGGTTGGGGGAAGGCCCCCAGGACCCATAACAGATCATCTTCTTCCAAGAAAAGCCCTCCTCTCCGGCATGCAGGCAGAGGCCGGTAGGGGCCGGGCGAAAGCCCGTCAGCTTGTCAAAAAATCCCTTCGGGCTTTTCGCCAAACTGCTTTCAGAATTGCAAAATAGAGTTTTGTTGTATCTTATTTTGCAATTCTGCCGCTGCGGCGGGTGATTGAACGCGAAAGGACACCCTGACGGTTTCCTTTCACACTTTTCTTCCCTCCGTAATTTTCGGCTGGGCAGGTTTTTCGACAGTCTGGAGCCCCGGTGCACCAGCACCGGGGCTTTGCTTGTCGCGGATGATGTAAAAAGCTCCCGGCGCGGTTTGATACTGCACCGGGAGCTTTTCCGTCGGAAACGGTTATTTCGTATTCTCGAACACGTCGTGATTCCGGACGAAGTATTCGATGCCGGAATAGAGCGTCGTAACGGTGATAGCGGCCACGACGACCCAGTCGAGCACCTCACTGAACACAAAGCGGCGGCCGAAGACGAGCATGAAGCTCAGGCCTGTCATGGTGACGGCAGTCTTGACCTTACCGGACCAACCGGCGGCAATGACGCGGCCCTTTCCGGCGGCGATGAGACGCAGGCCTGTCACGGCAAATTCGCGCGCCAGAACGATCATCAGTGCCCAGGCGGGATAGATGCCCCATTCGCAGAACATGGCCATAGCGGCGATGACAAGCACCTTATCGGCCAGCGGGTCAAGGAATTTGCCGAGGTCCGTCACCTGATTGCAGCGGCGCGCGATCTGACCGTCCAGAATATCGGAAAGACTGGCCACGGCAAACACGACGCAGGAGACGATCTGCATCCAGCTCCAGATCTCACTGAGGTACATACAGACCAGAAAAACCGGGATCATCACGACACGAAACAGCGTGATCTTCGTTGCAGTCGTCATTATGCATTCTCCTCCATTTCACCGACCAGGTCGCCGTCCTCGGCGCCTGTGATGCGTACCATTACAAACTCACCGGGAGAGACACTGCGCGCCGCAGAGAACAGTACGCGGCCGTCGATATCGGGCGAGTCGGCATAGGTCCGGCCGAAGCAGCGGCCGGTCTCCGGCTCCTCGCCCTCGCAAAGCACCTCCATGACCGTCCCGACGCGGGCTGCGTTGTACGCATCCATGATGCGCGACTGCAGCTCGGCGATGATCTCGGCGCGGCGCTGCGCGACCTCCTCGTCCGCATGTTCCATTTTGGCGGCAGGCGTTCCGTCCTCGGGGGAGAACACGAACGCACCGACGCGCTCGAGCTTGTTCTCACGGAGCCAGGCACAGAGCTCTTCGAACTCGGCCTCGCCCTCGCCGGGCAGGCCCGTGATGAGGCTCGTGCGGATGACGGCGTCGGGCAGACGGCTGCGCAGCTTCTGGAGCATCTCGTCCAGCTCGGCGCGGGTCCCGCGGCGGTTCATGCGGCGCAGGATCGCGTCGTTCACATGCTGGATAGGAATGTCCATGTAGTTGACGAGCTTCGGCTCGGACGCGAACGTGTCCAGCAGCTCGTCCGTGATCATATCGGGGTAGAGGTAGTGCACGCGGATCCAGTGGAAGCCCTCAATGCGGCACAGCTCGTGCAGCAGGAGGGGAAGGCGCGGCGCGCCGTACAGGTCCGTGCCGTAGCGGCTCGTGTCCTGCGCGACGACGATCAGCTCCTTGACGCCGGACTCCGCAAGGCCGCGGGCCTCCTGCAGGATGTCCTCCACGGCGCGGCTGCGGTAGCGCCCGCGCAGATGGGGGATGATGCAGAAGGCGCAGAAATTGTTGCAGCCCTCGGCGATCTTGATGTAGGCATAGTGCTGCGGCGTCGTGAGCACGCGCCCGGCCTCGTCTGCCGGGGCGTCGATGTCGCCGAACTCGCTGACGGTCTCGCCGCCGTTCAGCAGGCGGTCCGCCACGGAGACGATGTCGTCATAGCTGCCCGTGCCGAGCACGCCGTCGACCTCCGGCATCTCCTGCAGGATCTCGTCCTGATAGCGCTGCGACAGGCAGCCTGTCACGAGCAGTCGGCCGATGCGGCCCTCCTGCTTCAGCGCGCCCATGGCGAGAATGTTGTCGATGGCCTCGCTCTTGGCCGAGTCGATAAAGCCGCAGGTGTTGACGATCACGAGATCCGCGCCGTCCACATCCTCCTGCAGGGTGTAGCCTGCCTGCTGCAGGCGATAGAGCATCTGTTCTGCGTTGACCTGATTTTTGGCACAGCCAAGGGAGATCATTCCCACTCGTTTGCCCATCGGGGTTGTACCTCTTTCCTTATTCCTCCGGAAAATCCGGGTCGTAACGTTCGAGCGCGCGGCGGATATCGCCCCACGCATGGCCGCGGCGCAGCAGCGCGTCTGCTGCGCGGCGGATCTCCGTGCGGTCGGGCTGCCTGCCGCGGAACCGCTTCTGTAAAAATGCGTCGATCGCGTCGTCCTGCTCCGGGAGCTCGGCAAGTGCCTCGTCCCATAGCTCGCGCGGGATGCGCTTGTTATAGAGCATCTGCCGGATGCGCGCCGCGCCGTAGCCCTTTGCCGTGCCGCTGCGGACGATCTGCCGGGAGAGCCCGTCGAGCCATTCGACGGCCTGCCTGGCGTTCTCGGGCGATTCGCCCTTCTGACGCAGGCGGTGCTCCAGCTCGGCGCGGGAGACCGTTGCGGCGGACAGAATGCGAACGGCGCGCTCCTTTGCGGACGCGGAGCCGGCAGCGGCCTCGAGCGAGGCGCGTGCGGCGTCCGGAATGTCCATGCCGGGGCGCAGGCTCAGGTCCGCGACCACGGCCGGGAGCACCAGCATGGCTTCGCCGCTGTCAAAGCGCAGACGCAGCTTGCCCTGCGGCGAGCGCGTCTGTTCAATGGCAAGCAGACGCATTATTCGGCGTCAAAGTCGTCCGCAGAAACATCCACGGGGTTGGCGGGGGCGGCGGGCTGCTTGATGCGGCTGTTCTGGACCTCCATCAGGTGGGCACGGACGCGCGCCTCCAGTTCGGCGGCCAGCTCGGGATGATCGGCGATATACTGCTTGGCATTGTCGCGGCCCTGCCCGATGCGCTCGTCGCCGACGGAGAACCATCCAGCAGCTCGCCGAAGCGGGAGATGCCCTCGCCGTACATGATATCGAACACGGCCTCACGGAAGGGGGGCGCGCACTTGTTCTTGATGACCTTTACGCGCGTGCGGTTGCCGACGATCTCAGTGCCGCTCTTGATGGCCTCAATTTTGCGGACGTCCAGACGCACGGAGGAGTAGAACTTCAGGGCGTTGCCACCGGTCGTGGTCTCGGGGTTGCCGTACATGACGCCGATCTTCATGCGCAGCTGGTTGATGAAGATGACGATGCAGTTTGTCTTGGAGACGGTGCCTGCCAGCTTGCGCAGAGCCTGCGACATCAGACGGGCCTGCAGACCGACAAAGGCCTCACCCATCTCGCCTTCGATCTCGGCACGGGGCGTCAGAGCGGCGACAGAGTCGACGACGACGACGTCAATGGCGCCGGAGCGGACGAGGGCATCTGTGATATCGAGGGCCTGCTCGCCGGTGTCCGGCTGGGAAACGAGCATGGAGTCGATGTCCACGCCGATGGCGGCCGCATAAACGGGATCGAGCGCGTGCTCGGCGTCCACAAAGGCGACTTCGCCGCCGCGCTTCTGTGCCTCCGCCAAAACGTGCAGGGCAAGCGTCGTCTTACCGGAGGATTCCGGACCGTAGATCTCGATGATGCGCCCCTTGGGAACGCCGCCAATGCCCAGCGCCACATCCAGGGCCAGGGAGCCCGTGGGGATTGCCTCCACATTGGGCTCGGCGTTATCGCCGTAGCGCATGATAGAGCCCTTGCCGTACAGCTTCTCTATTTGCTGCATGGCGGTCTCAATAGCTTTTTTCTTGTCGGAATTGCCCGCCGCCGGGGCGGCCGCCGTGTCTTTCTTTGCTGCCATGATCCAATCCTCCTACGTCATAATTTCATTATAAATACAAGTTTTCGCTTAATTAGCCTCGCAGAGTTCGCGTCCGCAGACGCGAAAACTCCAATCATTTTTCCCCGCGACATGTGCGTGGGGAAAAATACCTCTCAGGCTGCAAGTGTGGAATTTTGAGCCTATGGCTCAAAATTATGCGCGCAGCAGACTGTAATCCTCTTGGCAGAAAAAACGAAGTTTTTTCGCCAGTTTTC
>OIXA01006131.1_pt1 | contig 10294 bp, 14 predicted proteins | sample 1587721 | NCBI WGS metagenome assembly OIXA01 (sample SAMEA3888900, study PRJEB22519) | human gut metagenome | biome: human gut; feature: human-associated habitat; material: faeces | place: Denmark | collected 2013 | reverse complement strand
GGGAAGCCAACTGCCCCCGTACCATTTTAAATGCGGTTCTCTATAATAAAGTGCTGTCCGTCATGTCTCTGCGACTCATGCCTCATGAGATCCGACACCAACGACTTCGAATCTTCCACAACGAAGATCTGGAATGGAACCGCACCTTTAAGCTGGTCTACCATAAAAACAAATTTCTCACACCGGCCATCTACGAGCTGGAGAAAATTCTGTGGCAATATCAGTCGATCAAACTTCCGCCAGAATGCGGGATTCTGCGAAATCGGATCACTGATCCCTCTCCCGCAGCCGTTTAAGCCGATCACCGATCACCTTCTCATAACCAATGTCCGTGGGATGGTAGAATGTCTGTCCCACCAGTTCATCTGGCAGATACTGCTGCTTCACATAATGCTCTGGATAATCATGAGCATACTTATAGCCGATGCCATGTCCCAGCTTTTCTGCACCACCATAATGCTTATCCTGCAGATGAACCGGAACGGTGGTCGTAGTAGACTTCACCGCTGCCATGGCATCAAAGATTGCATTGCAGGCTGCATTGCTCTTAGGCGCACCTGCCACATAAGAAGCGGCCTGGGACAAGATGATCTGTGCTTCCGGCATACCGATCCGCTCCACTGCCTGAGCTGCTGCCACCGCCACCTGAATGGCCTGTGGATCTGCATTTCCCACATCCTCCGATGCGCAGATCATGATCCTGCGGGCAATAAATTTAATATCTTCCCCGGCATACAGCATTTTCGCCAGATAAAAGACCGCCGCATCCGGATCCGATCCCCTCATACTCTTGATAAATGCCGAGATCGTATCATAATGATTATCTCCGCCTTTGTCATAGCGGACCACTTTTTTCTGAATACACTGAGATGCCACCTCCAGCGTAATGTGGATCTTTCCATCCTCACTTTTCTCTGTAGTCAGAATTCCAAGCTCCAGCGCATTTAACGCATTTCTTGCATCTCCTCCGGCAATATCTGCCAGAAAATCCAGCGCATCCTCATCTGCCACCGCCTGGTAGGCACCCATGCCCTTTTCCATGTCAGTAAGTGCACGCTTCAGAAGCTGCTTGATATCCGCAGGTTCCAGTGCTTTCAGTTCAAAGACAATCGACCGGGACAGTAATGCGCCATTTACTTCAAAATACGGATTTTCGGTGGTGGCACCAATCAGGATCAATGTACCGTCCTCCACAAAAGGAAGCAGATAATCCTGCTGACTCTTATTAAACCGGTGGATCTCATCTACAAACAGGATCGTGTGTTTGCCGTACATGCCCAGATTGTCCTTTGCCTGACGCACCACATCCTCCATATCCTTTTTACCTGCCACCGTAGCATTGATCTGGGTAAACTCTGCCTTCGTTGTATGAGCGATCACCTTTGCAATGGTGGTCTTTCCGGTTCCAGGCGGGCCATAAAAGATCACAGATCCAAGCTTATCTGCCCGGATCGCACGATAAAGCAGCTTGTCCTTTCCTATAATATGCTGCTGTCCCACGATCTCTTCCAGTGTCTCCGGCCGCATACGCGATGCCAGCGGCGCTTCGGATTTCATGGTATTAGTTCTCATATAGTCAAATAAATCCATGGTATCTTTCCTTTCTGAGTTCCCTTTTCCCTGTAGATATGGTACAATCCCTGTATACGATCAACCATAAGAAAAAAGGAGTATAACATCTATGCAATATCAGGCAATTGTTTTTGACATGGACGGCGTTATCTTCGATACAGAACGTCTGGCCATCGAATTCTGGAAAGAAGTAGCTAAAAAACACAATATCCCAAATATAGAACACACTTGCATTCAATGTCTTGGTACCAATCGTGTACGTACTCGGGAAATATTTCTGGAAAATTACGGTGCAGATTTTCCCTTTGATCCGTATTGTGCAGAAGTGACTGAGCTTTTTAATACTCACTATAAGGGTGTACCGCTTCCTACCAAACCCGGCGTTCGTGAACTGTTAAGCTATCTTCAGGAACAGGACATCAAAGTCGGTCTTGCCTCCTCCACAGCCCAGCATCTGGTGCGTGATGAGATCGGCACTGCAGGACTTCTTCCCTATTTTCAGACACTGGTCTGCGGAGATATGGTGGAACACAGTAAACCAGCTCCTGATATTTTTCTGAAGGCCTGCGAAATTCTTAACGCAGACCCCACAAAGTCCATTGCCATTGAGGATTCTTTTAACGGCATCCGTTCTGCTCACTGCGCAGGCATGACTCCGATCATGGTTCCTGACCAGGTACAGCCGACAGATGAGATCCGCACACTTGCCTTCCATGTCATGCCAAGTCTTCTCGATGTATTAAACTGGCTGAAAACTCTCGCATAAGTGTATTATACTGATTTTCAGAAATGGATACAAGCATTACTCCAGATTCAGTTTGTTGGTCAACACATACTCCGTGATCACATGGTATACAGCTAACTGTATTCCATTTATCACCAGCATGATCAGCATATACAGGGTGATGATCAATCCTGCATTACCCGCCGTAATATTCACCAGATTATCCGGTAATATGTTCGTGACGATCATGGTGCCGATATTAGTGATGGTACTCACAGCCATATTTAAGCCAATATAAGCCAGAAATGATCCTGCTACCCGATGATCCTCCATCAACTGACCCAGAGACATAGATGCATAGAGCATATAGGTTCCGCAGATGCTTGTGACAATCAGGAACAGGATTCCAAGCACGATCAGAACACCTGTGTAAGCACCAAGCTCTCCTGTCATTGATCTCCATATTACACTGAACGTATATCCCATACTGTAAAAGATCTCCTTGGAGATGCCAAGAAACAGGATCAGGCAGGAAAGTGCCGCAATCAGACCACTGATCAGATTTACAATGGCCGCCACGATCACCTTGGATACGATGAGCTGCCATACTTCCACCGGAAGGGTAAATGCCAGATACCCTTCTTCTTTCAGAAGACCGTTCCAGAATCTGCGGATCACCAGGATCAGTGTCATGATCATCATGCCGACGATCACTGCCACAAAAAGGACTGCAAGGATTCCAAGCAGGATCGGACCTATATATTCAGAAAATACATTCATAAGCGGTCCGTCTGCTACCGAAAGCAGATGAATGGTTGCGCTCAGCATTACTGCGATGACCGGTGCCACGATCCAGACCGGAATAAACACACGGATCAGAGATTTGATATCATATTTCACCAGCTTACTTAACATTCCACTCACCTCCCTCAAATGGTACTGCCCGGAATTCCTGTCGGAACAGTTCATCTACGGACATGCCTTCTTTTTCGCGGATATCATCCACCTGTTCCTGGCGAACGATCTGTCCGTCCTTTAAAAATACGACTTCATCCAGCACCCGCTCCACATCTGCGATCAGATGGGTAGAGATCAGTACTGTGCCGTCCGGATTGTAATTATTCAAAATGGTTGACAGAATAAAATCTCTGGCTGCCGGGTCCACACCGGCGATGGGCTCGTCGAGAAGATACAGTTTTGCCTGTCTGCTCATAACCAGTACAAGCTGTACCTTCTCTTTGTTTCCTTTTGACAGAGTCTTCATCTTCAACTTCGTATCAATTCCAAGTTCCTGACACATCTTTTCCGCCCGTGCCCGGTCAAAATCCTCATAAAAATCTTCAAACAGCTCCAGCAGATCTGTAATCTTCATCCAGTCTGCAAAATAAGGCTTGTCCGGAAGATAACTGATCACTGATTTGGTATGTATGCCCGGCTCCTCCCCGTCAATGGTCACCATTCCCTGATCCGGCTTCAAAAGTCCGTTCAGGATCTTGATCAAGGTTGTCTTACCGGATCCATTGGGTCCTAACAGACCCACAATCTTTCCACTTTCCAGTCTCAGATTCACACCGCAAAGAGCTTCTTTTCTGCCGTATCTCTTGTGCAGATCCTGACACTGTATCAATATCTCACTCATTCTTTCATGCTCCTTTCCAAAAGCTGTACTGCCTGTTCTTTGCTGTAACCGAGCTCTGCAGTTGCCTCAAAGAACTGATCGATAATATTTCCTGCAAGTCTGGATCGCATGGCTTCCAGCACGCCTTCATCTTCCGTCACGGTTCTCCCAATCGTCCGGTTCGGTATACTTAAGCCTTCCCCGTCCAACGTGGCCAATGCCCGCTGCATGGTATTTGGATTCACACCTGCTTCTGCAGCCAGGTCACGCACTGTTGGAAGTTTTTCTCCGGCTTTATACCATCCAGACAGGATCCGCCTGGTCAGCTGCTCTTCCAACTGCATCCAGATTGGTCTGCTGTCATCCAATTTCCATTCCATATGCTGTACTCCTTTCTCTATTGTATTATTTATTTAATGCAATAATAATTCCATACAAACGATTTGTCAACAGATTTTCGAAAAATCCATGACAGCCCGGAGTGTGTGAATAAAAGCTTCTTACTCTACGATAGCCCGGAGCAGCCCGCAAAGTCAGCAATAAACTGCGCTGCTATGACTTGGAGCGAACAAACTGGTTCGGTGTATTGTCGGAAGCGTACACGTTTCGTGTACGAATCCAGACAATATAGCGGGCCAGTTTTGTCCGATACACGTCATACGAGCTTTTATGCTGACTTCGCGGGCTGTTGTATATACGATCTTTTATTCTATCATCCGGGGCTGTTACAATTTTTGTAAACTTCTCCAGGCTGTTGTAGATTTCCCCGAAAAATTCACTCTGCTGCCTGCACCGGTGTAATGGTAATATTGGCAGCTTCGATCCCGGTTTTTCGTTTCACGATATCCTCGATCTGTGCCCGTTTGGCATCACTGACCTGGGTACTGCTGACCACTACATCTGCGCCGGAATCACTGATACTGACGACCACATCTTCAAATCCCTGTGCCGACAACAAGGTCTCTGCCGCCAGTTCCTTCTCTGCGGCATCTGTCATGGATACCATCTCATCAATGGCATCCTGCTTCTCAGAATCACTGATATTCGTGCTGTTGATGACCTCCATAAGAATCTCTTTATTGCGGGAGCGGGTCTGCTCTCTGGTCACTTTCGCTTCTGCCACTACCGTGCTTCCTCCTGTACTGCTGGCCATGACAGTCTCCCCGACACTGTCATCTGCAGATGCCGTCTCCTCATAATCTTCATCCAGGCTGGCAATATCCGTCTCCTCTTCTTCCCCGGTCTGTGCATAGATGTCCTCTGCAGAAATATCGGCTGTCATATCAGAATCATCACTTTCAGACACCGAATCACTTCCGGCTGTCAGCATACTGCTATCAAAGGATGTGCCTGCATAATTCAGATATCCTGCCACAGCGATCATAGCTGCCAGTGCTGTAACAATGATCTGATTTTTCTTAAAAACAGGTTTTTTAATTTTTTTCAACAATGTTACCTCCTTCTCCCATTTTCATTATTTTAATCTTATGAGGCTCAATTCCAAATAATGCCTGCACGGCCTCTAATATCTCTGCTTTCACTTTTGTATTGCCCCCACCTTCAGCGATCACCAGTACTCCTGTCACCTTCGGATTGGTCCAGGATACCACATAAGGATATTTTCCACTGTCATTTTCCTGATAAATGGTCTCTTCCTCCACACTGTCCGCATTGCTGATCCGATCTTTTTCCACCTGCCGCTCACTGCTTCCTTCCCAGGTCAGCATAACCCTCACCTGACCTGCACCATCTACCGTGGACAGAAGTTCTTCCAGCTTCTGCTCCGTCTGAGCTTCATATTTTTCCAGATCCGACAGTGGCTCATCTTCTCCATCAGACATGCCGCTCTCCAGATTATCATCCACAGATGAATTCCCACTCCCAGAAGAATTTCCCATCATGCCACTGTTCATCTCCCTCTCTCTGGATATTTCATCAGCAGTCCCCTTCTTCTCAACCGGAATCGCAATGACTGTCAGCAGAAGTCCCACCAGTACCAGGATCAACAGCTGGTCTTTCCCTGGCGGCCAGTATTTTTCTTTTATCTTTCCTGCCAGTCCTCTGACAGTTTCCATTCTGTCTTCCATATCTCCGCCTGCTCCTCCCATTCATACGCACTGGTAAATACCCGGCTGTCCAATTGTCCGGTCAGGTGAAATATCTGCAGCACCGGCTGAAGCAATAAGATCAGCAGCAACAGTCCCAGGTAAAATTTTACATATCTTTCATAGATGCCTGAGGGAAGAAGATTCAGGATCACCTGTTCCAGTAAGCAGAATACAGCCAGCGTCTTCGCCATATCCACAAATATCTGCATATTGCCTCTCCCTTCCATCCCGATTGATTCTTTTGCAAAATGTCACTTCCCCCATCTTATGTATCACCTCCCTGTTATAGCCGTGGTCAATGCCACAGTCAGCAGGAACAGCACCAGCACCATACATATGGTCTGAAATAATAGCTTCATGCCACAGCCAACTCCTGCAAGGCAGCCTGTGATTCGTTCATCTGATATGGGCTGCAGCACTGCTGCCAGCAGATAATAGGCCGCCATCATGATTCCCAGCTTTGCCAGTGGGATCAGGCATAGAAGGAGCAGCACCACCAGTGCCGCCGCACCGATCCCATTTTTAATCAACATAGCTGATCCAAGCACCATATCTGTGACGGAACTTCCCGCATCCCCAATCCCCGGGATCATCTCGATTCCTTTGCTGACGGTCAGCTTCCGAAATGCATCCGCCGCCGGAGTCAACAGTCCCTGGATCATATGAAACGCCATGACTGCAGCCACCACTCCTTTCAGACTCCAGCCCACCACCATTTCCAACAATTCTGTCAGACGGCTTAACCGTTCCTCCCCTGACAGATGATCCACCATAACCAGCAGCACATAGATCTCAATACACGGCAGCACAAACAATTCCAGGACCCGCTGAAGGCCTGACACCAGCAACAGAATAAATTCGTAATACACCCCTGCCGAAGCCACATAAGAGGTCATCGTCATTGCAAGAAAATACGCCGGCGCCAGTACCGTCATAAAATTTCGCATGGCAAGCAGCACATCTCTTGCGATCTCCATACTGTTCTGGAAGGACACCATCAGAATCAACAGAAGGATCATGTAGATCATGGCAAAACTGATCTGTGATACGCTCCGGTTCTTGAACACTTCTGCAAAATGGAGAAGCACCGCAGATGCTACCGCCAGCAATAAGACATGTACCCACAGCCTCTTCTGCATGACCAGTTCCTGCAGAAAAATTGTCCCAAAATTATGAAGGATCCCACCCCAGGAAAGGATACTTTGCCCGGATGTTCCCTGTTCTACCAGCTGCCGAAAGTCCACCGTGCCTCCTAGAATATCATCCAGAAGTTCCTGGATCTCAGACAGATCGATCTGTTCCATATGTATCCTCCCATGTATACTTCTTATGCCGCCCTGTCCGTCTTGCGAAGCACCGACAGTCTCAGGGCACATTTTCCATCAGCTCAGGAATCCCCGGATGGTCTCCAGAAGTGCTGTCAGCACCGGAATTCCTGCCGCCAGCACTGACAGCTTGCCAAACATCTGGATCTGCCCGGCGATAGTGGCATACCCGGCATCTTTACACAGATCCGAAGCAAATTCCGCAATATACGTGATTCCGATAATTTTCAACAGAATTTTAAAATATCCGGCCTGCAGGGGCAGACTTTCCTGTACGGTCTGAAGTCCGGCAAGAATCATTCCCAGCAGATCTGTCATCTGTAAAAATACCAGCAGACTCACCGCCAGACAGAGATAGATTCCATATTCCGGCTTTAACGCCTTCACCTGTAATGCCAGCAGCACGCCTGCAATCCCGATCATAGCGATTCGAAGCATTCTTATCTCCCTCCTCAGAGCGTAAATAATTTCTGCATGATCTGAAACAGCTCGTATACATAGGGAATGATCCAGAACAGCACAAGCAGAAGCCCTGCCAGACTGGTCAGAAATGCCTGTTCTTCCCTCCCGCTGTGTTTGAGTACCTGTGACAGTACCGATACCAGAATTCCTACTGCCGCAATTTTAAATAACAACGCTTCGTTCATCCCTATATCCACCTTGTTCAAAATAGTCATGTATCCAATCCTACATGATCACAAGCACCAATGCTGCTCCACCCAGCGCTCCCAGATAGCGGTACAGCTTCTGTCGGCTGTCGGCTGCTGCTTTTGCCTCTGCAAGACTTAACATTATTTTCTCCTGATAAAACTGAATGGCGCTCAACTGCATGGGCATATCCATCCGTCCCAGCAGTTGTCCAAATTCTTCCAGATCCTGCTGTTCCTTTTTTGTGAGAAACAAAAGCTTTTGAATTTCTTTCAGATTCCGGCTCCAGATCTCTCCTGCCGTCTGTCCTGTCCGCTTTCCAAGATCTTCAGATACCTTCCAAAAAAACTGTTGAAATGGAGCTTTTGCATCCTTTGCCAGGAGCTCACAGACCGCTGGCAGTGTAAGCCTCACACAACGGATCTCCCCCTGAAGGATCAATAACAGCCGCTGCAATTCTTCCAGCTGTGCAACTCTCTTTCCCAGTTCTCTGGCTGCTGCATCCCCGAATCCTAAGCCTCCCACCAAAATCAGACTCCATCCCATGATCTTCAGCAAAGTCTCTTTCCCTCCTCGTTGACGATAACTTCCACCTGTCCGGGAAGTTCTCCATTCTTCAGAAAAATGTAGCGGGAAAACAACCTTTCTCTGACCAGATCCTTCAGAACCGGCTTTTCCAGAAGTTCCCGGAATGAGGAACCATGAACGGTCGCAAACAGTACGCAGCCACAGCGCATTGCATAGGTAAAAGCTTCCAGATCTTCCTGGCTTCCGATCTCATCAGCTGCCACCACCTCCGGCGCCATAGAACGGATCAGCATCATCAGCCCCTTTGCTTTTGGACAGGCATCCAGCACATCCGTACGGATTCCCACATCATTTCCTGGAATTCCACCACTGCACCCTGCAATCTCTGACCGCTCATCCACCAGTCCTACGGTCATGCCCGGATGGATCAGTGTTCCATTGGAAATCTGTCGGATACAATCCCGAAGCATGGTTGTCTTCCCTTTTCCCGGCGGTGATACGATCAGTGTAGACTGTAAGGCTCCATCCTGCCACAGGAATGGAATCACTTCATCTGCACATCCTAAGATCTGATGAGCGAAACGAAGATTCAGAGAAGATATCGCCGTGATCGTACGGATATTTCCATCATCCACCACCACTCTTCCTGCAATTCCAACCCGGTGCCCACCCGGAAGGGACAGATATCCTCTTCGAATCTCTTCTTCATAGGCATACAGCGAATAATTACCAAGATAAGCCAATGTTTCTTCCAGCTGCCGGCGATGGATCACCGTCTGTGACACATACTCTTTTCCATGACTGAGGATCACTGCCGGCTGTTCTGCCCGCAGACGGATCTCCTGCAAGCCTGCTACATCCAGGTTCATCTTTTGCAGCACCTCCCGAAGACCAGAGGGAAGCAGTTTTATCATCTCTTCACTCCGCATGTTGTCCCACTCCTAAACACATGACAATTCAGAGCCATATTCGCAAAATCGCCTCTACGAGGCTGTCTCCGTTTCACTACGGTCCTCGCTAAGCAGATGTCCCCCGGACATCTAGCGACTTTTGCTCATTTCATGGCTTTGAATTGTTACAATATATGTAAAAAGGGCAGTGTCTATGACTTTGTCATAAACACTGCCCTTTTATGGGTAACTGCTTCACATGCAGTTCAATATTTCATTAGTTCTCCTTGCAGTCCTTGATAGAGAAGCTGATTCTTCCCATCTTGTCCTTGCCAAGGCAGACAACTTTGACTACATCGCCCAGAGTCAGAACGTCCTCTACGCGGTTGATACGCTCTTTTGCGATCTTGGAAATGTGAACCATTCCCTCTTTGCCCGGTGCAAACTCAAGGAATGCGCCGAACTCTTTGATGCTGACAACTTTACCGGTAAATACCTGACCCTCTTCAAAATCAGTTACGATGATATTGATCAGCTCTTTCGCTTTCTCCATCTTCTCTTTGTCAGTACCACAGATGGATACAGCTCCGTCATCATTGATATCGATCTTCACACCGGTCTGCTCAATGATCGCATTGATGGTCTTACCTCTCTGACCAACCACATCACCGATCTTCTGCGGATCGATATTCATCTGAATGATCTTCGGTGCATAAGTACCAACTTCTTTTCTCGGCTCAGCGATTGCCGGCTTCATACAAGTATCCATGATGAACAGTCTTGCCTCACGGCATCTTGCGATAGCACCCTCAACGATCGGTCTGGTCAGTCCGTGGATCTTGATATCCATCTGGATTGCAGTAATACCGTCAGTCGTACCG
>OIXA01006130.1_pt1 | contig 10294 bp, 5 predicted proteins | sample 1587721 | NCBI WGS metagenome assembly OIXA01 (sample SAMEA3888900, study PRJEB22519) | human gut metagenome | biome: human gut; feature: human-associated habitat; material: faeces | place: Denmark | collected 2013 | reverse complement strand
CCCGGGGCTCAAACCGGGCGGAAAATGGAAGGGGACAGCTTATGGAAGACCTCAATCAGCTGCGTCCGGAGCAGGAGAGCGGAGCGAAAAAACCGGCCCCCGACGACGTCGACGCACTGCTGCAGGACGTCAAAAGCCTTCTCGGCGAGACCGACGCCGACATCGCAGCGGAAGCCCCGGCGGAGCCGGACACGGAAGACTCCGAGCCCATCACGGCCGACGACGTGCAGATCGACTACGGCAAATTCTACGGCCCGGAGGAGCAGAAGGAGCCGGAGGCTCCGCTGACGTTCTACGAGCAGTCCAAGCCCGCGTACCAGCGTGCACGGCGCGCGGAATACGAGCGCATCCGGGAGCAGGAGCGGCTTGCAAGAGCCGAGCGCCAGCAGGCATTTGAACAGGAGCGTGCCGCGCATATGAAGCAGAAAAAGGCCGCACAGAAGCACGCGAACGCGCACAGGAGCACAGCGGAATACGCCGAATGGCTCTACACGCAGGGGCTGAGCGACGACGAGCGCAGCGCACGCGCCGAGCAGGAGGAAAAGCTTGCACAGCCGGAAACGCGGCGGCGCGGAAGGCCGGAAAAGCCGAAGCGGCGGCACGGACTGCGCATTGCGCTGGTGCTGGTTCTGCTGCTGACGATCGGCGCGGCGGTGTTTCATTTTCTGATCGCCCGCGCACCGCAGAGCGAGGCCGCGCTTTCCGCCCGCAAAAAAGGCTGCGCGACCATCCTCGTCGCAGGCACGGACGAGGGCGGCTACCGTACCGACTCCATGCTGCTGCTGAACATTGACCGCACGGAAAAGGCCATTCATCTCGTCTCCATCCCGCGCGACACGCTGATCTACTGCGAGTATTCGGTCCCGAAGATCAACTCCGCCTACGGCTGGGCCGGCGGCGGAGAGGCCGGGATGCAGGAGCTGCTGCTGCGCGTGTCTGAGATCATCGGCTTTGAGCCGGACGGCTACGCCGTGGTCGATCTGAGCGTGTTTGAGCAGCTGGTCGATCTGATGGGCGGCGCGGTGCACGTGGAGAGCGAACAGGGCAAGGGCAGCACGTTTGAAGTGACGCTGGAGTTCAAAATAGCCGAGCGCGCCCAGCATGAAGCCGATGGTGGCCAGCAGCTGGGGCAGCGGCATGATCAGGTTGACCGCCGCAAAGGCTGTTTTGCCCACAAAGTTGGACACGCACAGGCCATCTACGATGCCGTAGATGGAGGTGAACAGCATGGTGCCCACGGCGGGCAGCACGAACCGCAGCAGGCGCGGGTAGGTAAAGTGATCCGACAGTTGGATTTTTTGATTGGACACGAAAAACTCCTTTCGACAGGAAACAAAACGGGCCGGATAAGCTCCGTGAGTGCACGCCCGGCCTTCCTCTTCTTCCTCACTACGGCAAGGAAGCCTCCGGCGGGGCGCTGTCTGTACGGCATCTTATCCGGCCCGTCCAAATTACGTTGGAAACGGTCCTCCGATGACCGAAAAAGAGTATAGCAGAATCCATTTATTTGTCAAGAGCAAAAAATACGCCCAAAAGCAAAAATTCATAAAATATCTCTTTTCCGTTTTTATCAGACCTGTTAGAATGATAAACAGTTTTGATTTTTCCGGAAAGGAGTTTTCCTGTTTTGCTGAAACGATTTTATACCGCCATCGTGCACCGGCGCAGAGCGGTGCTGGCCGCGTTCGTGCTGGCCGCCGTGCTGAGCGTGTTTGCTTCCCGGGCGGTGCAGGTGGACTACGACATCAACGACTATCTGCCGCCGGACTCACCCTCCACCCTTGCACTGGAGCAGATGAACAGCGCCTTTACCGGCGGCATCCCCAACATGCGGGTCATGGTGCGGGACGTCACGGTGCCCGAGGCACTGGACTACAAAGAAAAACTTGCCGCCATCGACGGCGTGGAGGCCGTGACCTGGCTGGACGACAGCCTGGACGTGACCGTGCCGCTGCAGATGCAGGACACCGCCACGGTGGAGAGCTATTATAAGGATGGCTGCGCCCTGTTCACCGTGACGGTGGAGGATGCGAACCGTCTGGAGGCTGTAGCGGCCATTCAGGACCTGATCGGGGAGGACAATGCCCTGGCCGGGACCGCGGTGTCCACCGCTGTGGCTACCAACTCCACCGTCACCGAGGTGGCCAAGATCGCGGCCATTGCGGTGGTGTATGTGCTGTTCATCCTGATCCTGACCACCGATTCCTGGGTGGAGCCGCTGCTGGTGCTGGCGGGTCTGGGGGCGGCCATCCTCATCAACAACGGCACCAACCTGATGTTCGGCACCATTTCCTTTGTGACCAACGCCGCCGGCAGCATCCTGCAGCTGGCCGTGTCGCTGGATTACTCGGTGTTCCTCATCCACCGCTTTGCCGAGTGCCGGGCCGCGCGCCCGGACGCCAGCGCGGAGGACTGCATGGTGGAGGCCCTGTGCAAATCCACCGGGTCCATCCTGTCCAGCGGCCTGACCACGGTCATCGGTTTTCTGGCGCTGGTGCTCATGCAGTTCCAGATCGGCCCGGACCTGGGCCTTGCGCTGGCCAAGGGCGTAGTGCTGAGCCTTGTCACCGTGTTCACCTTCATGCCGGCGCTGACGCTGGTGTGTTACCCGTGGATGGATAAGACCCACCACAAGCCTCTGCTGCCCAGCTTTGACAAGTTCGGGCGGTTTGTGTCCCGCATCATGCTGCCGGCGGCGCTGGCGCTGGCCGTCATCATGGTGCCCAGCTATCTGGCCTCCAACAACAACGAATACTACTACGGTGCCGCCCATATGTTCGGCACCAACACCCGTCTGGGTGCCGATACCGCCGCCATCGAAGAGACGTTCGGCAAGAGCGACACCTGGGTGGTGCTGGTGCCGGAGGGCGACACCGCCACCCAGGCCGAGCTTTCGGATGCGCTGCACGCCATCCCGGAGGTGACGGGCATCCTGTCCTATGTGGACAACGCGGGCGCATCCATCCCGCCGGAGTTCGTGCCCCCGGACACCCTGAAACTGCTGGTGTCCGGCGGCTACACCCGCATGGTGCTCACCGTGAACGCCGACACCGAGGGCGACGCGGCCTTTGCGCTGGTGGAAAAAGTGCGTGCCACGGTGCAGCAGTATTACCCGGATGCGTATGATCTGGCCGGGCAGGGCGTGAGCACCTACGACCTGATGGACACCATCACCGCCGACATGGTCAAGGTGAATCTGCTGGCCATCGGCGCGGTGTTCCTGATCCTGCTGCTCATGAAGCGTCAGTTGCTGCTGCCGGTCATTCTGGTGCTGAGCATCGAGACGGCCATCTGGATCAATCTGGCCATCCCGTATTTCCGGGGCCGCCATGTGTTCTACATTGCTTACCTCATCATCAGCACCATCCAGCTGGGTGCGACGGTAGACTACGCCATCCTGTTCTCGGACCGGTATCAGGAGTTCCGCGAGACGCTGGACAAAAAGCAGGCCATTGCCGCTACCGTGTCCACCGTGACCACCTCGGTGATCACCACGGGCAGTGCGCTGGCGGTGGTGGGCTTCCTGATGGGGGCCATCTCCACCAACCAGCTGCTGGGCCAGCTGGGCAACTTCCTGGGTGTGGGCGGTCTGGTGTCGCTGGCCATCGTGCTGCTGGCTCTGCCGGGCTATCTGTATCTGGCCGACCCGCTCATCATCAAACCGAAAAAACAGCCGAAGGAGGCTTGACGAGATGAAACAGAAGATTGTGCGCCGGGCATCGGCGCTGGTGCTGGCAGGCTGCCTGCTGGCCGGGGCGGCCCTGCCGGCCCTTGCGGCCTCCGCCAAGGAAGAGGTCATCTATGCCAATCTGGATGCGTCCGGCACCGTGACCGGCGTGTACGCTGTGAACAGCTTTGCCGTGCAGGCGGGGGACACCGTCACCGACCACGGCAGCTACACCGCCGTGCGCAACATGACCACCACCGACCCGCTGAAGCACAGCGGCGACACCGTCACCGCTACAGTTGCCGAGGACGGCAAGCTCTACTATGAGGGCACCATGGACACCGCCACCGCGCTGCCGTGGCTCGTGAAGCTGACCTACATGCTGGACGGGGCCGAGATCGCCCCGGAAGAGCTGGGCGGCAAAAGCGGCGCGCTGGCCATCCGCCTGCAGGTGAGCCGCAACCCGGATTGCACCGGAGATTTCTTTGACCAGTATGCCCTGCAGGTGACCATGACGCTGGACACCGACCGGGCACAGAACATCGTGGCTGATGGGGCCACCATGGCCAATGTGGGCAGCAACAAGCAGCTCTCCTACATCCTGCTGCCAGGTTCGGACAGCGACGTGACCGTGACCGCCGACGTGACCGACTTTGCCATGAACGCCATCTCGCTGAACGGCGTGAAGCTCCGGCTGAACCTCGACCTGGACGGGGCCGACCTGACCGGCATGCTGGACCGGCTGCAGAGCGGTTCGGTACAGCTGGACGACGGTGCCAACGCGCTGGCAGACGGCATTGCCCAGGTGCAGGCGGGTCTTGACACCCTGAACGGCAAGTCTGGCGAGCTGACCGGCGGGTCCGCCAAGGTCAAGGCGGCCCTGACCCAGATGCAGACCGCCCTGAACGGCGTGTCGGCCTCCACCGACCAGCTCACCACCCTGCTGGACGCCTCCACCCAGATCCAGAACGGCATTGCCCAGCTGGACGCCGGTGCCGCCCAGCTGGATGAGCAGGTGAGTTACGACGCTTACAAGGTCATCCTGAAGGAAAACGGGCTGGACCTGGACCAGCTGAAGGACGGCAACGCGAAAGCTATGGAGCAGCTGGAACAGCTGGCCAGGGTGATGCCCCAGCTCAAGGACGTCATCCTGCTGCTGAAGGGCTCCAGCGCCAACATCGACGCGATGGAGACCTACCTGAACACGGTGCACGACGGTGTGGCCCAGCTGCACGCGGGCAGCAGCACCCTGAACAGCCAGTACGGGCAGTTCGATGCCGGGGTGCGTCAGCTGGCCAATGCCCTGACCGGGATGCTGGGCAACCTTTCGGTGCTGACCGACGGCGTGAACCAGCTGGCCAGCCAGTACGGCCAACTGGACAGCGGCCTGAACGCCTACACCGACGGTGTGGCCCAGCTGAAAGCCGGAGTGCAGCAGCTGACCGACGGTGCCGCCCGGCTGACCGCCGGCACCGGAGAGCTGCGCAGCAATGTTTCCGGGATCGACATGAGCGACCAGCTGGACAGCCTGCTGGCCGGCCTGAACGGCAGCAGCGAGGTGGAGAGCTTTACCTCTGCCGAGAACACCGATGTTTCCGCCGTGCAGTTCGCCCTGCAGACGGTGGCCATCGAGGCCCCGGCCCCGGCGGCAGAGCCGGAGGCCGCCCCCGTGGTGCTGACTTTCTGGCAGAAACTGCTGAAGCTCTTCGGGCTGTACAAGGGCTAAAGAAATTCATTATGATAAGAGCAGGATCGGACAGCCCGCGGGCTGTCCGATCCTGCTCTTATTTCTTACTTACTCAAAATGATACTCCACCAGCTCGCAGTTGCGGATGCCGGCCAGGGCGTATTCTTCGTTGGTCATGTCGTGGAAATAGGATTCCACCACCCGGGCGATGCCGTTGTGGGCCACCAACAGGTAGGTCTTGTCCGGTTGGTCCCGCAGTTCGTCCAGCAGGTTGTAGATGCGCTGGGCCAGCTGCAGCATGCTCTCGCCGCCGTCGTAGCGGTCGGCAAAGCAGGTCTTGGAAATGCGGAACTTCTCGCCGTTGCGGGGTGTGCCCTCGTACTTGCCAAAGCACTGCTCCCGCAGGCGCGGCTCACACCGGGCGGGGATGCCGGTGGCATCGGCGATGGCTTTTGCCGTGTCGGCGGCGCGGGACAGGGGAGAATACAGGATCTCGTCGATGGCATAGCCGCCGGCCTTCACCTTCTGGCCCAGGGCCCGGGCCTGCGCCCGGCCCCGCTCGGTGAGGGGACTGTCGGTCATGCCGCAGATCTTGTTTTCCACGTTCCACACGGTCTCGCCGTGGCGGGTGAAATAGACCTTGTGCGCCGCCTTGGTCAGCCTGTGATCCCGCAGGGTGACGGTGCTGCCCTCGTTGATGTCCAGCCGGGTCAGCTCGGCATCCGGGTAGGGGAGAACCCGCTGTGTGCCGTCGGCAGCCTCCAGCAGGACATCACAGAGCACGGGCTGGCCCTCGGGCAGCTCCTCGCAGCCATAAAGCTGCTCCTCAATGCGCAGAACGCGGTATTTTTTTTCTTCCATCCTCTTCGACCTCTTTCGGGCAGATTGTTTCTTACATTATAAAACGGCAGCGGGGCCCCGTCAACGCTTGACAGCCCCGTGTGCCGCCTGATAAACTAGGCGCAAGGGATAAAAACGCCAAAAGGAGAGAAAAAGTTGAACATTACAGAACTGCGGTATCTCGTCGCCATCATGGAATGCGGATCTGTGAGTGCGGCGGCAAAGCGGCTGTATGCCGCTCAGCCCAACGTGAGCAAGGCGCTGAAAAATCTGGAAGAAGAATACCATCTCCGCATTTTTGAGCGGTCATCCACCGGCATGATCCCCACGGAGCAGGGGCGGCACTTCATCGAGCAGGCCGAGCGGGTGCTGCGGGAGGTGGACAGGCTGGACCGGAGCGTGCAGGAGGAGCAGGAGCGCTGCGCCGAACTGCGGGTAATGATCCCCCACGCCACCTATGCCTCCTATGCGGCGGTGGATTATCTGGAGCAGGCGGCCTCCATTGAGCGGCTCCACATCCACATCCGGGAGGGCGGCTCCATGGAGGCACTGGATCATGTCCTGCGGCAGGGGTATCATCTGGCTCTGCTGCGGTACGCCGTGGAGGATGACGAGCACTATACCCATTACTGCGCCCGGCGGGGCCTGAAAATGGAACCCATTATGGATTTTGAATACAGTCTGCTGACCAACCGGGACGGCCCGCTGGCCCGGAAGGCGATCCGCGACCTGTCTGAGCTGGACAAGTATATGGAGATCCTCCACGATGATTTCCAGCTGCCCGGCGAGGAGGGCGGCGACGGTGTGCGCTGGCATGTCAACCCGGAACGCCGCATCCATGTGTATGAGCGGTGCAGCCAGTTCTCGATCCTGCAGCGGCTGCCCACGGCCTACATGTGGGCATCGCCCATGCCCCGCAGGGCACTGGAGCAGTACCATCTGGTGCTGAAGAAGTGCCCGGCCCAGCGCCAGCAGATGCGGGATGTGCTGGTCTACCCGGACAAGGGCCGCCTGCGCCCCGAAGAGCAGGCCTTTGTGGATCTGCTCCACAAGGAAGCGGCTTCCACCGTGAAATAAAGGGGCTTTCCGGCTAAGGCACGGCAAAGGTTACTTCTTTTGAAATTGACAGAAAAACCAATAAATGGATGAAAAACCGGGCGAAAATAAGCGCCCGGTTTTATTTTTGCTGATAAATGGTCAAAAAATAAACGGAAAAGCGGCAAAAATTCTTTGCGGATATATCGGAAACTATATGGCCCCATGCCGGAAAGATATTTCTCCGCTGGAAAAAAGTGTGCTACCATGAGGCCAGAAAAGAGCCCCGGGTATGCGGCAGAATGGGGCCGCGGCCGGCAGGGGCAAAAAGGAGGTTTCTGGTATGATTAGTTTCCTGCTCTGTCTTGCGATCCTGGTGGGCGGATACTTCGTCTATGGCAAGATCGTGGACAATACCTTCGGCCCGGACGACCGTGAAACGCCTGCTGTGCGCATCAATGACGGCGTGGACTACGTTGTGATGCCCCAGTGGAAGCTGTTTCTCGTCCAGCTGCTGAACATTGCGGGCCTTGGCCCCATCTTTGGTGCCATGCAGGGCGCTCTGTGGGGCCCCGTGGTGTTCCTGTGGATCACCTTCGGCACCATCTTTGCCGGTGGTGTGCATGACTACTTCTCCGGCATGATGAGTGAGCGCAACGACGGTGCTTCCATCGCGGAGATCACCGGCAAATACTTAGGCCCTGTGATGCAGAACGTGATGCGCGTGTTCTCTGTTGTGCTGCTGATCATGGTGGGCACTGTGTTCGCCGTCGGCCCTGCCGGTCTGATCGTTGAGCTGTGCAGCCAGAGCGGCGTATCCGGCGTGATGACTTCGCTGCTGTTCTGGCTGGTCATCATTCTGACCTACTACTTCATTGCGACCTTTATCTCCATCGATGCGGTCATCGGCAAGATCTACCCTGTGTTCGGCATCTGCCTGATCATCATGGCCATCGGTGTCATCTTTGGCATCTTCACCAACCCTGCCTATACCATCCCCGAGATCTGGGATCACTTCGGCAGCATGCACCCGTCGGGCACGCCCATCTGGAGCTTCATGTTCATCACGGTTGCCTGCGGCGCGATCTCCGGCTTCCACTCCACCCAGTCGCCTCTGATGGCCCGCTGCATGAAGAGTGAGAAGCAGGGCCACTTCGTGTTCTACGGTGCTATGGTCTGCGAGGGTGTCATTGCCCTGATCTGGGCCGCTGCAGGCTGCTCTCTGTACGAGGTCACCGATGGCCTGAACACCGGTCTGGCACAGGCACTGGCAATGGGTCAGTCCAAGGCCATCTATGATGTCTGCTCCAAGACCATGGGCGGCGTGGGCATCGCACTGGCCATGATCGGCGTGGTCGTCTGCCCCATCACCTCCGGCGATACCGCCTTCCGTTCCGCCCGCCTGACCCTGGCCGACTGGTTCAAGATCGATCAGGACAGCTACGGCAACCGCCTGAAGCTCTGCATCCCTGTGCTGGGCGTGGGCGCTTTCCTGGGCATCGGCAACGCGCTGGGCTTCATCAACTACACTGTGATCTGGCGCTACTTCAGCTGGACCAACCAGACGCTGGCCATGATCGTTCTGTGGGCCGCTTCCATGTACCTGTTCAAGGAGAAGAAGAACTACTGGATCACCGCAGTGCCCGCTACCTTTATGAGCGCTGTGTCCGCTACTTACTTCGTGCTGGCTCCCGAGTGCCTGGGCGGCTTGCTGAACCATAAGACTGCTGAGGGCGCTATCGTCTATAACACCGCAGTTGCTTACCCGGTTGGCATCCTCTTTGCGATCGCCATGCTGGCGCTGTTCATCTATGCGACCAAAAAGCAGACGGTGAAAAAGACTGCATAATTGACATTTCCCCCTCTTCAACCTTCTCAATACCCATTCACAACCGCAAAAGCCGCCTGCCGGGCCGTCCGGCAGGCGGCTTTTGCTTGTGCAGAGAAACAACGAATTACGGCAAAAAGAACAGGAATGCAGACAAGATGCACAAAAATATGCAAAAAAGTTTGGCAGGGTGCACTAAAAACGAAAAAACACCCGCTGAAACGATTTCGGCAAAGAAGTTTTGCCGAGGATACGTTAAAAAATATTTGCCGGGATTCCCGGGAACGGCTGACTTATATAGTTTTTGATATAAGGGCCATTCTGGAAGGATATTACCAGATTTATGAAGATTGTGTTAACATAGGGCCAAGGAATGGCCGTGACGGGGCAGAATGGGGCTTCGGGCACGGACGATAAAAGGAGGTTTCTGGTATGATTAGTTTCTTACTCTGTCTGGCGCTCCTGATCATCGGCTACTTTGTCTATGGCAAGATCGTTGACAATACGTTCGGACCGGACGACCGCGAAACTCCTGCTGTGCGCATCAACGATGGCGTTGACTACGTTGTGATGCCCCAGTGGAAGCTGTTCCTCGTCCAGCTGCTGAACATCGCAGGTCTGGGACCCATCTTTGGTGCACTGCAGGGTGCTCTGTGGGGCCCCGTGGTGTTCCTGTGGATCACCTTCGGCACCATCTTTGCCGGCGGCGTGCATGACTACTTCTCCGGCATGATGAGCGAGCGCAACGACGGCGCTTCCATCGCTGAGGTCACCGGCCGCTATCTGGGCCCCGTGATGCAGAACATCATGCGTGTGTTCTCTGTGGTGCTGCTGATCATGGTCGGTACCGTGTTCGCAGTGGGCCCCGCAGGCCTGATCGTGACCCTGTGCAAGAACGGCGGTATGTCCGGTCTGCTGACCACCACCCTGTTCTGGCTGATCATCATTCTGGCCTACTACTTCATCGCAACCTTTATTTCCATCGATGCCATCATCGGTAAGATCTACCCCCTGTTCGGCATCTGCCTGATCATCATGGCAGTGGGCGTTATCTTCGGTATCTTCACCAACCCCGCCTACACCATCCCCGAGATCTGGGCAAACTTCAGCAATATGCACCCCTCCAACACCCCCATCTGGAGCTTCATGTTCATCACCGTTGCCTGTGGTGCTATCTCCGGCTTCCACTCCACCCAGTCGCCTCTGATGGCTCGCTGCATGAAGAGTGAGAAGCAGG
>OIXA01006124.1_pt1 | contig 10308 bp, 8 predicted proteins | sample 1587721 | NCBI WGS metagenome assembly OIXA01 (sample SAMEA3888900, study PRJEB22519) | human gut metagenome | biome: human gut; feature: human-associated habitat; material: faeces | place: Denmark | collected 2013 | reverse complement strand
CGGCACGGTTTGCCCACTCTGCCAACTGGTCGATCGCTGCAGCACGGAAGGTATCAGCCGCCGCAAGAACAACCTTCTTTCCCTCTGCCTTTAACTGGTCTGCAAGCTTTCCGATGGACGTCGTCTTTCCGACTCCGTTGACACCGATGACGAGGACAACGGATTTCCTGTTTTCAAACTCATACGCATTCTCGCCAAGATCCATCTTTGCACGGATGCTGGCGATCAGCGCCTCCCGGCATTTCTCCGGTTCTTTGATATGCTGCTCTTTTACGGTCTTTTTCAGGTCTTCAATGACCGCCATGGTCGTCTGGATTCCCATATCGCCCATGATCAGAGTCTCCTCAAGCTCCTCGTAGAAATCATCATCAATCGCGGAGAAGCCGGAAAAGATGGAATCCATTCCGGATACAATGTTTTCTCTGGTCTTCGTGAGACCTTCCACAAGGCGCGAGAAAAAGCCCTTTTTCTTCTCTTCCATATGAATCCTCCAATTATTTCAGATCGTTTTCGATCAGGTTTACGGAGACAAGCGTGGATACGCCTTTCTCCTGCATCGTGATTCCGTAGAGCCGGTCAGCCGCGAGCATCGTGCCTCTTCGGTGGGTGATGACGATAAACTGGGTATGTTTTGTCAGTTTGTGCAGATATTTCGCATAGCGGTCGACGTTGGAATCGTCAAGCGCCGCCTCGATCTCATCAAGGAGACAGAACGGGGACGGTTTTAAGTTCTGGATCGCAAAGAGCAGGGCGATCGCCGTCAGTGCCTTTTCACCGCCGGACATCTGCATCATATTCTGAAGTTTCTTTCCCGGCGGCTGCGCAATGATCTTGATACCACATTCCAAAATGTCATTTGTATCTTCCTCACCTGTCAGCTCCAGTGAACCTTTTCCTCCGCCGAACAATTCTTTGAACGCCTTGTCAAACTCTGTCTGTATCAGTACAAACTGCTCTTTGAACTGCCGTTTCATACCTTCGTCCAGTTCGGAAATAATCTTTTTCAACGCCTCTTCCGCATCCTGCAGGTCATTTCTCTGACCATTCATGAAGGTATAACGTTCGGAAATCTCTTTGTAATCGTCAATAGCATTCACATTGACATTTCCAAGCCCTTTGATCTCCTCTTTTACCTGGCCGCAGTTCTTCTTCAGATCCGGAAGACTGTTATATTCTTCATTTCTAAATGGAAGTGCCGCATTGTAGGTCAGTTCATATTCTGACCACATATGGTTCATGAGTGACTCTGAATTCTCATCCAGCTTCTCCTTCTGGCTGTCCAGGCGGAACAGCTCCTTATCCAGCTCATTCATTCTGCCGGACAGCTCTTCCCTTCGTCCGAAGAATGCTTTGTGGGAAGAGGATTGCGCTTCCTTCTGGTTCTGCAACTCCTGGGTCTTCTGCTCCAGATCTTCCATCCGTCTGGCTGCCGCTTCCATCTGCGCATTCAGGGTCTCAATGCCTTCCTGTCTGCTGTGGGTATCGAACTCTGCCTGAACCTGTTCCTGCAGAATCTGCTCCTTTTCCTCGGAAAGCTTGTGGAGCTCTCCCTCGATTCGCCTGAGGTTTGCAGATGAGAATTCTGCTTTCTGGCGGATGGATGCCGTATCCAGATGGATATCCTCCAGTTCTCTGGCTGCATCAGCCTCCAGTGCCTTATCTTCCTCCAGGCGCTGCTGATAAGTCTCCACTGCAAAGGTATGTGCCTTTTCCATTGCCTCAGAATCTTTCAGCTCCGTCTGATTGGCCTTTCGGAACTCTTCGATCTCGGCCGTCTGTTTTTTCAGCTCTGCACTTTCCTTTTCCAGTGCTTCTCTTCCGGTACCGGCTGCTTTACGTTGCACTTTCAACTGCTCCACGTTCATGCGGGCTGTATTTTCCCGGACTTTGATCTCCTGAAGGACTGCTGCTCCTTCATCCAGAATGGAATAACAGCGACTCCTCTCATTCTGAAGCTCCACCAACGTAGTCTGTGTAGCTTCCAGCTCTTTTTTAAGTCTGTCTACCCGCTCTCGTAATTCATCGATCTCTCGTTTTCTGCTTAAGAGACTGCTGCTGTTCTTGAAAGCACCTCCTGTCAGGGAGCCTCCCGGATTCAGGGACTCTCCTTCCAGTGTGACGATACGGAGTGTATATTTATATTTTCGTTGTAATGCCACTGCATGGTCGATATGATCCACCACAACAGTCCTTCCCAGCAGCTGCGCACAGATATCCGCATAACGGGCATCTGCCTGTACCAGCGTGTGTGCCAGGCCCAAAACTCCAGGCTCTTTTAATACCTGGGGCTGACGAAATTCCTGCGGATTTCTCACTGCCGTCAATGGCAGAAATGTCACACGACCATACCGGTTCTGCTTCAGATACTGGATCAGTCGTTTTGCAGTCTCCTCATCCTCTGTGACTACATTCTGGATACTTCCGCCAAGAGCTGTCTCTATGGCTGTCTCATATCTCTTATCCGTCTGGATCAGATCTGCAACCACACCGCAGATTCCTGCTTCCTGTCCTTTTCGCTCCATAACACGACGGATGCTGTTGCCATAACCGTCATAGCGCTCTGCCAGGTTCTGCAGTGATTCCAGTCTGGATGCTTCTCTGTGATATGCGCTCTGTCCCGCTTCCAGACGCTTTCGTCCCAATGTGATCTGCTGCTGCAGCTCCTGGATCTTCTGCTCGATCTCTGCCCGTTCAGAAAGCTTTGCCTTCAGTTCCTCACTTACTTCCTGAAGCTCCTTCTTACGCTGTTCCAGCAGCTCTTCCTGTCCCATCTCATCGCTGCGGATCTGGATCAGCTTCTGATTAAGTTCTGACATACGGATATTGATCTGTTCTGTCATGGCATCATAGCGCTGCAGCTTTCCTTTAATGGAAGACCGCTGGTTCAGAAGAGAAATGATCTCATTCTTGCTGTTTTCCATATTGGTCTGGCTGTCGGCGATCCGCTGCTGAATATCGGATACTTTCTGCTCTGCATCCGTCTGCACTTTTTCTGCCTGCGCCAGTGCAAGATCCTGCTCCTGCTTTTCTTCCAGAACAGTCTCTTTTTCCTGTTGCCTCTCTGTCAGATCCCGCTCTATATTCTGCAGACGTTCGGCATAATGCTTTGCATTTGCCTGTGCAGAACGTACCTGTTCTTTGAGAACTGCCGCCTGCCCCTTCATCTGCTGCTTCTCTACTCTGGCAGAGGTAGCTTCTTCTTTGGCTGCATCGATCTTCTGCTCGATCTCCTCCAGCTCTTTCTCGATCCGTTCATATTCCAGCTTTGTATTTTCAAAAGAATCCTTTGTCTCATCCAACTGATCCTGAGTGATCTTTCTGGTTTCTTCCAGTTCCTTCAACTGCTTCTTAATATTTTCCATCTCCATCAGGAAAATATGGATCTCGAACTCTTTTAAGGTCTCTTTTTTCTTCAGATATTCTTTTGCCTTCTCTGCCTGGCGTTCCAGAGGTCCTACCTGCTTCTCCAGCTCTGTCAGAATATCATTGACACGAAGCAGATTCTGCTTCTCGTCATCCAGCTTCTTCTCCGCCGTCTTCTTGCGTTTCTTGAATTTTACAATTCCGGTAGCTTCATCAAAAAGCTCACGGGCCTCCTCCGGTCTGGTACTTAAGATCCGGTCGATCTGCCCCTGTCCGATGATAGAATATCCCTCTTTACCAATACCGGTGTCATAGAACATCTCCTGAATATCCTTCAGCCTGCAGGTAGTTCCATTTAATAGATATTCACTCTCCCCGGACCGATATAACCGTCTCGTGACCGTTACTTCCTCATAGGCAACCGGCAATTTGTGATCTGCATTATCCATGGTGATAGCTACCGACGCAAAGCTCAAAGGCTTCCGGTTCTCTGTACCGGAGAAAATGACGTCCTGCATGGTTCCTCCACGAAGCTGCTTGACCCGCTGTTCACCCAGTACCCAGCGGACTGCATCTGCCACATTACTTTTTCCAGAGCCGTTCGGTCCTACAATACCGGTGATTCCATTGTGAAATTCAAATACGATCTTATTTGCAAAGGACTTAAATCCCTGTACTTCAATACTTTTTAAATACATGCATTCTTTTCCTGTTCTAGTTTTCCCGCCCTGTCAGCGCATGGTAGGCTGCTTCCTGTTCAGCGGCTTTCTTTGTCCGGCCTTTTCCGCGGCCGATCACCTTCTCTCCCAGTCTGGCCTCTACCACGAACAGCTTCTGATGATCCGGGCCTTCCTCTCCCACCAGTTCATAATGCAGGACTTTGTCATGATGCGCCTGCACGCGCTCCTGTAAAATGGTCTTGCTATCAAAAAAGAGCTTCTTATGCTCCAGATCATTCAGCACGAATTTTGTGATAAACTCTTTTGCGCTAGTAAAACCACCATCCAAGTAGATTGCTCCGATCAATGCCTCACAGGCATCAGACGTAATAGATGCTCTGGTACGTCCTCCGCTGATCTCTTCACCTCTGCCCAGCAGAATATAGTCCCCCAACGGGATCGCTTTTGCACAGAATGCCAGAGTCTGCTCGCATACAATGCTGGCACGCATTTTTGTAGCATCACCTTCTGGCATGGTTGGATATGTATGGAACAGATACTCGCTGGTCACCAGCTCCAGTACCGCATCTCCCAGAAACTCCAGCCGTTCATTGCTTTTTAATTTTCCCATGTGCCGTTCATTCGCATAAGAGCTGTGGCTCATGGCATGTTTCAGAAGTCCTTTATCCTTGAACTGATAACCAATCTTCTGCTCCAGCTCCGTCAGTAATTCGTTTTCCATTATCTTTCTCCATATTTAAGAAAAGGTGTTGCAAAACCCAGTCTTACAGGGCGGATTCTGCAACACCTCCACGTTTTAGTTTACTGCATTCTTAATCTGCTCAACAGCATCGCCGACGGTTACAATCTTCTCCGCATCTTCGTTTGAGATCTCAATATCAAACTCTTCTTCGATGCCCATAATAATCTGGAATACATCCAGGGAATCTGCTCCGAGATCATCCACAAAGGTGGTATCCATTGTGATCTCCTCCGGGTCAACATTCAGTACTTCTGCGATGATTTCCTGTAATTTTTCAAATTCCATGATAATTCATTCCTTCCTGTTTTTCTTACTTCATTTCTTCTGCCTGAATTCCGGCCTTAATCTTATCATTCATTCCCTGTTCCACAAATGTAACACACTGAAGGATGGAATTCTTGATTTCAACAGCTTTGGAGCTTCCATGGGTCTTCACTACCAGACCTTTCAGTCCTAACAGCGGTGCTCCGCCATACTGGCTGGTATCAAACTTTTTCAGTGTTGTCTTCAGTGCTGGTTTGACCAGAAGTGCTCCAATCTTGCTTCTCAGCGTAGACATCATCCCTTTTTTCACCATGGAAATCAGGGTAGCTCCAACTCCTTCATACAGTTTCAGAATGATATTTCCTGCAAAGGCCTCACAGACGATCACATCCGCATAACCTGACGGGATGTCGCGTGCTTCAATGCTTCCAATAAAATTAATATCCTGACATGCTTTCAGAAGCGGGAAAGTCTCTTTGACCAGTGCATTTCCCTTCTCTTCCTCTGCACCAATATTGACGATGGCCACTCTTGGGTTCTTCACACCCATAACATTTTCCATATAAATGGAACCCATCTTTGCAAACTGTACCAGATGAGACGGTCTGGCATCCACATTGGCACCGCAGTCGATCAGCAGTGAAGCTCCTTTTTCTGTCGGCAGAAGAGGCGCAAGCGGTGGACGCTCCACTCCTTTAAGTCTTCCAACAATGAGCTGTCCTCCAACCAGTACTGCTCCTGTACTGCCTGCTCCCACAAATGCATCTGCTTCTCCATTTTTTACCAGTTTCATGGCAACAACGATTGAAGAATCCTTCTTCGAACGGATTGCCTGAACCGGCGGTTCAGCCATCTCGATGATCTCGGTTGCATTGACAACTTCCATTCTGGAAGCATCATACTGATATTTTGAAAGTTCCTGCTGCACAGCTTCTTCCTGCCCTACCAGAATCACCTTCAGATCAGTGCTGGCTTTTAGTGCCTCCACGGCGCCTTTGACGATCTCTGCCGGCGCATTGTCTCCTCCCATGGCATCTACTGCCACTCTTATCAGTTCCTGCATCTTACTCCTCCTTGCCGGCGCTCACCATATGATACACACAGGTTCACGCTATCTATATCATAATACGAAAACAGATTCTTTAAGTCAATACTTTCCATCAAAAAAGAGACAGGCACTTTTCTCCTGTCTCCTTTTGCTCTGGCTTTTACTGCCAGATTCCCACGATCGTCTCTCCCGCTTTTGCAGTTACCCCTGTGGTATACTGAACATCACCGGAATGCTCGCCTTCCATCACGATCTGCATGATCTCCATGCAATAGCCTTTTGCTTCCAGTGCCTCCCGTTCAAATCGAATCAGCTCATCTCCTGCTTTTACCTTATCTCCGGTCTTTGCAAGTGCTTCGAACCCTTCCCCCTTCAGGTTCACTGTATCCACACCAATATGGATCAGCACTTCCAGTCCGCCGGTCAGTTCCAAACCGATCGCATGGTTGCTTCCGTCCATGGTCACAGTTACTGTTCCATCTGCCGGTGCCACGATCACATCAGACGTGGGACGGATCACGACTCCATTTCCCAGTGCGCAGGAAGAAAATACTGGATCGGTTGCTTCCGTCATCGGTACAACTGCTCCATCTACCACTGCTTTCATTTCATAAGTTACTTTTTTCTTTTTAAAAAGTCCAAACATAATAATCCTCCTGACTTCCGCTGACTCTTTCTATAGAATAACAGGTCAGCCTCGCTTCGTCTATTCACAATTTTCCTTTCTATATGGAAAATCGTTACTTCTTTTCGTTTTCTTTCTCAGATGCTTCTCTTCCAGGTGTCTTCAGATGGAAATGTAAAATACAGAATCGGAATACAATATAATAAAGCAGACCAAACAAAAGCCCCACCGGCAAGAGCAGTCCCGGGTTCTGTGTCATAGGTGCATTCAGGCACATAAAATAATCCATCAGTCCGGCACTGAAGTTAAATCCGATCCGAAAAGGCAACGCTGCGCAGATATACATAGAGATGCCCATAAGGATCGCATGGAGCAAAAACAGACCTGGCGCCAGAAACATAAACGCAAATTCCAGCGGCTCCGTCACTCCGGTCAGAACAGAGCACAAAGATGCAGTCAGAAGAAGTCCTGCTGCCATCTTCTTTTGCGCCGGATATGCCGTATGGTACATGGCCAGTGCCGCTCCCGGAAGTCCAAAGATCATGACCGGAAAATATCCTGTCATATACATTCCTGTCTGTCCATAGACACCTGTTCCATTCCAGAAGCTGTTCAGATCCGCAATTCCTGCGAGATCAAACCAGAATACAGAATTCAGCACATGATGAAATCCGGTAGGGATCAATAACCGGTTCAGGAATCCATAAACTCCTGCTCCCAACGCGCCAGTTCCGATCAGTGACTCTCCCACATACAGGCAGACAGAATGAAGATATGGCCAGGCAAATAAAAGCATAATTGAAGCCAGTGCCGCATAAATCGTTGCCATCATCAGTGCATAAACACGACCGCCATAGATCTGAAGCGGTCCGCGGAACACTTTAAAGCGATACTTATTACAACAGTATGCACCGATCCATCCACTTAAGATTCCTACAAACTGATTATTAATATAGGAAAACGAAGATGCATCTACCCGGTTACCAGTCAATATCACCACATTATCCGGTGAAAGAATCTTCTGGATCATCAGCCAGCTGATCACACCTGCCAGAGCTGCCGTTCCATCCTGTTCATCCGCCAGGCCTACTGCTACCCCCAATGTAAACAGAAGACTCATATTGTCGATCAGAACACTTCCGGCAAGGATCATCACATGTGCCAGCAGAAGATTCTCTCCCTGTCCCACCGGATCCAACCAGAATCCGACTCCCATCAGAAGTCCGGCTACAGGAAGGCACGCAACCGGCAGCATCACTGCCTTTCCCAAACGATATGCATATTTCATTCTTCCGTATTCTCCCTTATCTTTTTCATCCGGAATTTATCTATTTATCATACCAAATTTGCACTCTGGTGTCAACGAATGCACCTTTGAAAACACCCTCTGGTACACTCAGAAGACAGAGAAAAAGCTCCGGAAAACCGGAGCTTTTCTCTGATATATGTTAGGATAGTGGATTGGTTTGATTACAAGAGTTTCTTGAACTCATCAGCTACGAACTGTACCTTCGGTCCGATGATTACCTGGATGGAAGTCTTGCTCGGACGGATCACACCACTGATACCTGCAGATTTGATCTTCTTCTCATCTACTGCGGTGTAATCTTTGATCTCCAGACGAAGTCTGGTGATACAGTTGTCAACACTTGTTACGTTCTCTTTTCCGCCAAGACCTTCCAGAATCCTTTTTGCCATTTCCGTAAAATCGCTGTTGGTTGGCTCCAACGTCTCCTCCCCTGCCGTCGATTCCTCTCGGCCGGGGGTTTTCAGGTTGAATTTCCGAATGGCAAAGTAGAATACCAGAAAGAACACCGCAAAGGCCGCCAATCCCAACGGCAAGATCAGCCAGGTTTTCGCCGCTGCGGGCAGGGATGCGGAGAAAATCAGGTCTGTTGCTCCGGCGGAGAAGCAGAAGCCCGCCCGGAAGCCCAGGGCCACAGTAACGGCGGCAAAAATGCCATAGAGCAGGGCGTAGACCACATACAGCGGGAAGGCCAGGAACATGAAGCCGAACTCAAAAGGCTCCGTCACGCCGCACAGGAAGGCGCACACGGCTGCCGACCCGACCAGACCCGCCGTGGCCTTCCGCCGCTCCGGTTTGGCGGCCAAAATCATGGCCAGCGCCGCACCGGGCAGGCCGAACATCATGCAGGGGAAGAATCCGGACATATACATTCCCACGGACCAGTCAACGGGATTCCCGTTCAGGGTGCTGCCGGTGGTCAGACCGTTCCAGTAGGCGGTCAGATCTCCCAGGCCGATGGTATCGAACCAGAACACATTGTTCAGGGCATGGTGCAGGCCCGTGGGGATGAGCAGCCGGTTCAGGAAGGCGTAAATGCCTGCGCCCATGGCCCCCAGCCGCTTCACGCCGTTGCCGATGGCCACCAGTGCTCCGAATACCACCGGCCACACCAGCAGCAGAATGGCCGAAACCGCGATGGACACCAGTCCCGTAACGATGGCCACGCTGCGCTTTCCGGAGAAAAAGGCCAGCATATCCGGCAATTTTGTGTGACGGAACCGGTTGTAGACCGTGCCGCCGATGATGCCGGAGATTTTATCGTATGCCAAAGCCCAGGTCTCGTTTTCCACCAGTCCCGGCGCAATACTCCCGGCGGCTCCCACCAGATTGGTGATCATCAGCCAGGACACAAGGCCCGCCAGTCCTGCCGTGCCGTCGCTTTCTTTTGCCAAACCCACGGCCACGCCCACGGCGAACAGAACGGCCATGTTGTCGATGAGGGCACCGCCGGCCTTTATCAGGAAAAATCCGATGGAATAGGCTGCTCCGGAGGTGGCGTAGCCCAATTCTCCGGCCACATCGCTGCCCATCATATAGGCGGGACACAGCAGATACCCCAGGCCCATGAGAATGCCGCAAATGGGCAGCACGGCCACCGGCAGCATCAGCGCCTTACCAAGTTTTTGCAGCTGCTTCATAATAGAAACGCTCCTTTGGTTTGCTCAGAGATGGTCCGTGAGAAGGCGCCGGATGGCCTCGGCGGCGGCCTCCTCGTCAGGGCCGCTGCAGGTGACGGTGAGCAGGGTCCCCTGCTTGGCCCCAAGCCGCATCAGGGCCATGATGCGCTTGGCATCGGCGTTGCCGGTGGAGGTGGTGACGACAATGGTGCTTTCAAAGCCCACGGCCAGCTTTACCAGCAGGCCCGCAGGACGGGCGTGCAGCCCCAGAGGGTCGGCAATGACATGGGTAACGGTTTTCATGGTGTTTCCTCCCTTTCGCAAATGGTTTTCCGCACTTGGAGAATTCGTCCCGGAGCCATGGACAATTCCCGGTAGCCCATATCCAAAAACATTCCCGCCAGAGTGGCATCCCCGGCCAGCTCCCCGCAGATGCCCGCCCAGATGCCAGCTTTTTGAGCGGCTCCGGCAATGGAGCGGAGCAATTTCAGCAGGGCCGGATGACAGGGATCAAAGAACCGCTCCAAAGCAGCGTTCTGCCGGTCCTGAGCCAGGGCGTATTGGGTCAGGTCGTTGGTGCCCACGCTGAAAAAGTCCGCTTCTTTGGCAAATTCCCGGGCTTCCAGAGCGGCGGCTGGGGTCTCGATCATTATGCCGATGG
>OIXA01006123.1_pt1 | contig 10308 bp, 9 predicted proteins | sample 1587721 | NCBI WGS metagenome assembly OIXA01 (sample SAMEA3888900, study PRJEB22519) | human gut metagenome | biome: human gut; feature: human-associated habitat; material: faeces | place: Denmark | collected 2013 | reverse complement strand
ACCGTGCGTTCTTTGACTGGAACTCCACCGAGCAGCGGCTGCGCGGCCCGATCAAAACGCTGGCCGCCCTGCGCCGCAGCTGCGACGCCTTTGACGGCGGGCGGCTCGAGATCGTCCGTGCCGAGGGGGATATTCTCCACTACCGCCGCGTCGGCGTTGTCCAGACGGCGGAGATCATCCTGAACCGCGGCCCGCATCTGATTGCCGAGGAAGCCTTCGGCAAGAACACCGAGGTCAACCCCGGCGGCTTTACCGTGCTGGTCGAGGACAACCACCCGGAGCATGTGGGGTATTTTTCTGTCTACTAATCCGAGGACGGGTGCCTCCCTTGCCCCTCTCGGCCACACCCATTTATAGCAGTCTGTAGGGGCCGGGCATGCCCGGCCCGCAGCCTTACGCCAACGCCCTTTTCCGCTTTACACCCCTTCTTTTCACCCCGCATCGTAGGGAGGGGTCTTGACCCCTCCGCGGGGCGTCGGGACGCCGCCCCCTACAAATTTGCCGCAAACCTTCTGGCTGCTTGCAGGGGAGGGATTCATCCCTCCCGTCTCCCTCACCCCCGCATCCCTCAAAAGTTTCTCTTGCAAAATCCCCTTTTCCGCGTTATAATACCCTCAAGGTAAAAGGGAGTAAGGGACGCGGGTCACCGCGCCGTATCGCTTCGTCACCACGGGTGGCCTGCCGCCCCGGGGCATACTGTGAACACTGAGACTTTTGCCGCAGACTTTTTCTGCGGCAGGGGTCTTTTTTTGTACCCTGCCGCCCACAAACGGGAGGTATCATACATGCAATTTCTGCAAACCTTCGCCGGGCTGTTCGCCAACTTCGGCAATCTCACATGGCAGATGGTTGTCATGTGGGTCATCGGCGGCCTGCTGATTTACCTGGCCATCGCCAAAAAGATGGAGCCGAGTCTCTTGCTGCCTATGGGCTTCGGCGCGATCCTTGTCAATCTGCCGCTGTCCGGGGCCATCACGCAGGGGACTACCGTCGGCCCCATCAGTGCGCTTTTTGACGCCGGTATGTCTAATGAGCTGTTCCCGCTGCTGCTTTTCATCGGCATCGGCGCCATGATCGACTTCGGCCCGCTGCTGGAAAAGCCGTGGCTCATGCTGTTCGGTGCGGCGGCGCAGTTCGGCATTTTTGTCACACTCGTGCTGGCGGGGCTGTTCTTTGACCTGCCCGACGCGGCGTCCATCGCGGTCATCGGCGCGGCGGATGGCCCGACGGCTATCTTCGTGGCGAACACCCTGGGCAGCAAATACCTGGGTGCCATCATGGTCGCGGCGTACAGCTACATGGCGCTTGTGCCCATCGTGCAGCCGCCGGTCATCCGCCTGTGCACGACCAAAAAAGAGCGGCTGATTCGGATGCCGTACCAGAAGGGCAGCGTCAGCAAAACCACCAAAATTTTGTTCCCGATTGTGGTCACTATGCTGGCCGGGCTTGTCGCGCCCGCCAGTGTGGCGCTGGTCGGTTTCCTCATGTTCGGCAACCTGCTGCGCGAGTGCGGCGTGCTGAACGCCCTGTCCGAGACCGCGCAGAACGTACTGGCAAACCTTATCACGATTGTGCTGGGCCTGACCGTGGCGGGCCAGATGACCGCCGACAAATTCGTCCGGCCCGACACACTGCTGATCCTGGCGCTGGGTCTGGTCGCGTTTATTTTTGACACCGCCGGCGGCGTTTTCTTCGCCAAGCTGTTGAATTTGTTCCTGCCCGAGGGCAAAAAAATCAACCCGATGATCGGCGCGGCAGGCATTTCTGCGTTCCCGATGAGCGGGCGCGTCGTCAACCAGATGGGCCTGGCTGAGGACAACCAGAATTTCCTGCTGATGTACTCGATCAGTGTCAACGTCTCGGGCCAGATCGCGTCGGTCATTGCCGGCGGCCTGATCCTGACCCTTATGAGCAGCTGCGTATAAGGAGGTCAACCCATGTCAACCGCACTTCTTCCCGTCACCCTCTCGATGCTCTGCGCCGGTATGGCCGGCATCTTCCTCGTCCTCGGCGTCCTCGTGCTGGGGGTGTATGCACTGAATAAGTTTTTCAGCGGAAAATAAAAAAGCTTCTCCGAATGGAGAAGCTCAACTTGCAGGGGCGGGCATTGCTCGCCCCTGCTTTTTTATATTTTACAGATTTACTCCTTCGCCACAAACACCACGCCGACCACGCCGGGACCGACATGGGTGCCGATGGTGGGGCCAAGCTGGGCCACCCGGCCGCCGGTCAGCTGGAGATTCTGGTGCATGTAGTGGTGCACCGGTGCAATAAGCTGCTTATTATCGCTGTAGAGCAGCGTATAGCCGTAGCGCGGGTCAATACCGCCGAGCGCGTCCAGCTGCTTGAACATGGCGACCAGCGCACCGGGGCGTCCGCGGCCCTTGTCCACGAGCTTGATCTCGCCGTCCTTCAGGGCCAGCACCGGCTTGATGCCGAGCGCGCCGCCCACAATGGCAACGGCGGCGGGCAGCCGTCCGCCCTTTTGCAGGTGCTTGAGGCTGTCCACTACGGCGACGATGCGCACCCGCTTTTTGAACTGCTCCAGCACGGCGGCGATTTCCTCCGCCGTCAGGCCCTCCTCATCGCGCAGGCGCACCGCCTCACGGACAAGCAGCGCCTCAGCCTGCGAGGCCGCCTCAGAGTCCACGATATGCACCTGCAGGCCGACATCGGCGGCGGCCAGATGCGCGCACTGGTAGGTGCCGGACAACTTCTGGCCGATGGTGATCACAAGGACCTCATCCCCCGCTGCGGCGGCATCCTCATACACCTGCATAAAGCTGGCCGGGCTGGGCTGGCTTGTACGGGGCAGCTTGCTGTCCTCTGCCAGGCGGACGAAAAATTCATCCTTCGTCATCGTGCCGTCATCGAGCTGGGTGGTACCGTCTGCAAAGGTGACAGACAGCGGCACAACAAAGATGCCGGGGACGGACAGCTGCTCCGCAGTCAGATCGGCGGCGGAATCGGTAACAATACGGATCATGGCAGTAACTCCTTTATGGGCGTGCGGCAGCGCCGCATGTTGTTGACTATTCAATAACTCGTTCAGTATACCACAGTTTTTCCGCGCTGTAAAGTGGATGAGGGCATAGAAAAAGCCCTCTTGCGGGGGCGGATTCTGGCAAAAATGACAGCGTGGAAAGCAAACAACCACACTGTAGGGGCCGGGCATGCCCGGCCCTGCCGCGTATAGCAAATGGCCATTTGTGGGAAAGCGGCGGGCGGATATGGAATCCGCCCCTACGGAAGATGTGATTTGGGAAGAAGCTATAAATAAGGGCAGAGGGCGGCGGCGCAAGGTGGCGGGCGGCATATATGCCGCCCCTACTGCTCTATAAACTTTTTAGCAATGCAATACCCGCACACGGCCCGGCAGAGAGACTCCTCCCCTACTCCTCAATGCCCAATAGCTCTGTGGCCGTATCCGGGTCAAGCTGCTGGACGGATTCGAGCTTGCGGGTGATGGCGCGGCTGCGGGGGCCGATCAGCTCCTCCAGATCGGAGCCGGTCTGGTTCAGGTGGCGCTGCATCTGCTGCAGACCCGCGCCGAACTTTTCAAACTCGGTCTTGACCGCACCCAGGATCGTCCAGACCTCGCCGCTGCGCTTCTGGATGGCCAGCGTGCGGAAGCCCATCTGCAGGGCGTTAAGCAGCGCCGCCATTGTGGACGGCCCGGCCACCGTGATCTGGTAATCCCGCTGCAAAAGCTCCGTTACACCGCTGGAAACCACCTCGGCGTACAGCCCCTCAAATGGCAGGAACAGGATGCCGAAGCTCGTCGTGTAGGGCACCTCAATGTACTTGTCGTGGATGTCCCTGGCCTCGGCGCGCAGGACGTTGTTCAGCGCCTTGCGCATGGCGGCCACAGCGGCAGCATCGCCGCGCTCCTGCGCCGCCTGCAAATGCGCGTAGGTATCGCCCGGGAATTTCGCGTCGATGGGCAGCCAGACCGTGCCGTTCTGCCCCGGCATCTTGATGGCGTACTCCACGCGGTTCGTGCTGCCGGGCACGGTGGCAACGTTGCAGGCGTACTGGCCGGGGGCCAGGATCTGCTCCAAAATCGCGCCGAGCTGCACTTCGCCCAGGATGCCGCGGGTCTTGACGCCGGACAGCACCTGCTTTAAGCTGCCCACGTCGGCGGCCAGATTCTGCATCTCGCCCAGACCCTTGTAGACCTGCTCAAGCTGGGCACTGACCGTCTTGAACGAGTCGTTGATGCGCTGCTGCAGTGTGTCCTGCAATTTTTCCTCGACTGTGCCGCGGATCTCATCCAGCTTTTTGTTGTTGTCAGCGCGGATCGTGTTCAGGCCCTGCACCAGCGCGCCGCGCACACTGTCCATCCGGGTCGCATTGGAGTCCTCAAGATTTTTCAGCCGCGTTTCCATCATCGTCAGCTGGGCCAGCAGGGCATCGTTCGCGGCCTTCTGGCGGGCGGCCCCGGCTCGGTCAATGGATTCCAGCCGCGCCGTACTGGCGGCGGCGTTCTGGCGCTGGTTTTCGGCCAGAACGGCAGAAAAATCCCGCAGCGTCGCCGTCGTTGTGCGGGCGCTCTCGCCCTGCATGGCGCGCAGCTGCTCGGCCAGCAGGTCGGTCTCGCTCTGCAAAACCGGCGTCACCGCGCGGACAAAGTCATCCGCCGTATCAATTTTCTGCTGTGGTTCGTCGTTTTTGTGCATCACCTTTGCCAGCACCACAGCCAGCAGGATGTCCCCCGCCACGGCCAGCACCAGCAGCACATACAAAATCCAGCTCATAGGCACCTCACCGGATCAGCAGCAGCGCCACGCCGATCACGGCCAGCACCGCCGCAAAAAATTCCGTCTCCCAGCTTTTGCGCTCCACACAGCGGGCGTTGGGGTTGTACCAGACCTGCAGCACCTTACCCTTGTCCTTGTCGTGCCTGAACCAGAAGGCGTCGTTCGTCTCCAGCTCCAGCCGCTGACCGTTGGCGTACAGCTCCACCAGATAGCGGTAGCCGCCCGCCCCCCGGCTGTTGCTGGTGGATGACGCGCGGCGGCATTCCAACACGCGGGCGGGCAGCAGCGCGGCCCCGCGGACCGTGCGGTATTTTTCCACAATGGCGGCTGCGGCCAGTGCAAAAAGCACGGTGCCCAGCACGCGATATACTATAAGTAAGGTAGTCGGCATGGCAGTCTCCCTATCGTTATTCTTGCCTTCACCTGCGAGAGAGGTGCCCCCGGGTTCAAAGCTTCGGTGCTCCGCAGGGCTCTCTCCCCCACCCGCTGCGGCGGGAGCCCCCTCCCAGAGGGGGCCGGGTTTCTTCTATGATACAACATTTTGGTGTTAAATGCAAGCGGTTTTAACACACTTTCGTACTTTAGTGTATTGACTTGTTTGGGCAAATTTGCTAGAATATTAAAAGATGCCAAGACCGAACAAATGCAAATTTTACAAAGAAAGAGGTCGGCGCACCGCTGTGCGCCTTTACGCTATGCAGCAGAATGAACGTAACACCGCCCTGTATGAGGCGATCCTGCGACTGAACAGCCTGGATGAGTGCATCCGCTTTTTTGACGACCTGTGCGCCGTGACCGAGCTGCGCACGATGGAGCAGCGCTACGCTGTGGCCGGGTGCCTTTTGCAGGGCAAGGTCTACAGCGAGATCCGCCGCGAGACCGGCGCATCCAGCGCCACGGTCAGCCGCGTGAACCGTATGCTGAACTACGGCACCGGCAGCGTGGCCGAGAGCGTGCGCGAGGACCTGGCCGCACAGGGCGTCACCGCCGACACAAAGGAATAAGGAGGGTTCCACCATGTCCGTTTCGATTCAGGATTTCGGCAAGTCCACCAGCGGCCAGACCGTTAAGCTGGCGACGCTGAAAAACGATTTTATCGAGGTGCAGCTGCTGAGCTATGCCGCCATTATCCATCGCATCATCGTAAAAGACCGCAAGGGCAATCCCGTGGACGTCGTGCTGGGCTATGACACCGCCGCCGACTATGAGCTGAACACCGACAGCATGGGCGCCGCCGTGGGCCGCTTTGCCAACCGCATTGCGGGCGCGCAGTTCCCGCTGTATGAGGAGATCGTCCATATCACGCCGAACCAGAACGGAAACTGTCTGCACAGCGGCCTGCACGGGTTCAATCACACGATGTTTGACGTGGCGCTGACCCCCGGCGAGACCGACAGCGTGACGATGACGGCCACGAGCCCCGCCGGGACAGACGGCTTTCCCGGCAATTTTGAGCTGACCATCCAGTACAGCCTGGCCAAGAGCGGGCTGGTCATCCGCTACGGGGCGACCACCGACGCGCCCACCGTCTGCAATATGACGAACCACAGCTATTTTAACCTGAACGGCCACGCCAGCGGCAGTGCGCTGGGCCATCGCGTGACGGTGGACGCCGATTCTTACCTCGAAGCCGATGCCGCCAGCATCCCCACCGGGCGCAAGCTGCCGGTCAAGGGCACCCCGATGGACTTCACCGAAGAAAAGACGCTGGGACTGGACATCGGCGCGGATTTCACCCCGCTGACCGATTGCTGCGGCTACGATCAGTGCTATGTCATCCGTGACAGCGGTCTGCGCCACGCCGCCTGGGCTGTCTGCCCCGAGACCGGCATCCGCATGGAGGTGCTGACGACCCTGCCGGGCGTCCACCTGTACACGGCCAACTTCCTGGCCCCGGTCACGGCGGGCAAGGACGGCGCACACTACGCTGCCCGGGATGCCGTCTGCTTTGAGACGGAGGACTTTCCCGACGCGCCGAACCACCCGAACTTCCCCGACACGACGCTGCTGCCGGGCAAGCCGTACAGCTCGACGACAATCTACCGGTTTGATTTGGCGGAGATGTGATCTTCCTTGCCTTCCCCTGCGGGGGAAGGTGGCCGAGGCCCCGCCCGAGGCCGGATGAGGGGCGGCCTTGCGGCAATTGCCCGGTAACGGGCTGCTGTCGGTAGCTTTGCCCTCATCAGTCAGTGGTCGGGGCCACTGACAGCTTCCCCCGAAGGGGAAGCCTTTCCCTACAAAAAACCGCCCTGCACGTTTTTTCGTGCGGGGCGGTTCTTTTTTACTTCTCTTTGCTCAGCAAGATCCGGTCATTGTCCAGCGCGTGGCCGACGTTTTCTGCGAAGCGGTCCAGCAGGCCGTCCACGGTGGTGTGGGCGCGCTCCTCGCCGCTGATGTCCAGCACAATATGACCGTGGTCCATCATCAGCGTGCGGTTGCCCAGGGTCAGCGCGTCGTGCATGTTGTGGGTGATCATCAGGCAGGTCAGGTGGTTTTCGGCCACGATTTTTTTTGTCAGCTCCAGCACCTTGTCCGCCGTGCCGGGGTCCAGCGCCGCCGTGTGCTCGTCAAGCAGCAGCAGCTTCGGCGTGACGAGGGTCGCCATCAGCAGGGTCAGCGCCTGGCGCTGGCCGCCGGACAGCAGACCCACGGGCTGCTTCATGCGGTCCTCAAGCCCCAGACCCAGCGCGGAGAGCTTTTCGGCAAACAGCTCCCGGTCCTTTTTGTTGATGCGGGAGAACGCCGAGGTGTGCCCCGACGCGCGCAGGAAGGCCAGCGCCAGATTTTCCTCAATCGTCATGTGCGGGGCCGTGCCTCGCAGCGGGTCCTGGAACATGCGGCCAATCGCCTTGGAGCGCTTGAAGTCCGGCAGGAAGGTGATGTCCCTGCCGTCCAGCGTGATCGTGCCGGTGTCGGCGATGAACTCGCCCGCAATGGCGTTGAACAGCGTGGACTTGCCTGCGCCGTTGGAGCCGACAATCGTCGCAAAGTCGCCGTCGTCCAGATGCAGGTTCACGTTTTCGAGGGCGACCTTCTCATTGACAGTGCCCGGATTGAACGTTTTGCTGATGTTTTTCAGATCAAGCATGTCGGGCACCTCCCTTCTGGGCGTTGGCGCGGCGGCGGCGGAAATCTGCCTTGGCCTTGAGGGCCGGGGCTGCAATGGCCAGCGCGACGATGACGGCGGAGATCAGCTTCAGGCACTCCGACGGGACGTTGGCACGCAGAGCCAGCGCAATAATGAAGCGGTAAATAACGCTGCCTGCGACGGCGGCCACAGCCTTGACCCACATGCCGCCGCGGCCAAAGAGCGTCTCGCCGATGATGAGCGAGGCCAGGCCGATGACGACCATGCCGGTGCCGAGGTTGATGTCCGCCGAGCGCTGGTACTGGGCCAGCACCGCGCCGGACAGCGCTGTCATGGCGTTGGCGATGCAGAGGCCCACCGTGATGGTGAAGGCGGTGTTGATGGAGGACGCACGGACCATGTCCGGGTTATCGCCGGTAGCGCGGATGGACAGGCCCAACCGGGTGCCGAGGAACGCGATGAGCAGCGCGCAGACCACAACGGTGACAAGCGCCGCCACGATGAGCTTATAGGGTGCGCTCTCGCCAAAAATCCCCTGTGCAGCGGTAAAGACCGTTTTGGTTTTCAGCATGGGCACGTTGGAGGAGAAGCCCATGACCGCAAGGTTGACCGTGTACAGCCCCGTGTTGGTGATGATGCCCGCCAGAATCGACGGCACAGCGAGCTTTGTCTGCAAAAACGCGGTGATAAAGCCCGCCGCCGCACCGGCCAGCATGGCCAGCGGCAGCCCCAGGAACGGGTGGCCCGCCACGGCGGCGGTGGCCGACACTGCGCAGCCCAGCGTGAACGCACCGTCGGTGGTCATATCGGCGATGTTCAGCACGCGGAAGCTCAAAAACAGTGCCATAGCGACCAGCGCGTAGATAAAGCCCAGCTCCAGTGCATTCAGCACGGTATCCTGACGCAGGTACAGGTCGAGAAGCTCCGTCGGATGATGTCCCATCAGGGAATCCCGGAGAAGGGAGACGAGTCCGTGAGACAGAAGGATGCTGACGAGCAGCATGACCATCGCTGCTAATAAATAGGTAGGAAAGACCTCGTGGATTTGCTCGGAGATATAAGTGTTGAAGACCGACGCTATAACGAATCCGATGATCGCTCCGTCGCTGTTCCGGATCGAATGGAAAGCCCGCCGCTGGGAACCGTTTGTACCGTAGCCGATGGTGATATAGGGCTGGCTGCCCTTTAAGATCGCCTCCTCCTCACCGTCGACGAAGGTTTCTCCTGTCTCCTTCCGGTTTGTGTGGTAGAACCGAAGCCCGGTCGTGTTATAAATGGCCATAACATTGAGATCGGGAAAATTTTCAGACAGGGAATCCAGCTCTTCATTGGCAGATCCGTCCGGATAACCGTTTTCCAGCATGGAGACAACATTGTCCATGGAGGCGACATAGGCGGCGAGGGCGCTGATGTTTTTATCGATCTCCTGACGCTGACGTGTAATCGTTGAAAAAAGGGTTATACTTAAGGAGAGGAGCAGCAGGCAGACGGACACTGCCATAAAGCTGAAAAACAACTGGCTCTCCAGGGATAGTTTTCGAAATTTCTGCATCATGAAACGTGTCCTCCATAGTGGAATACAGGGTATTGATATTTATGCCTTAGTATAAAAAAAAAAGAAGGAGTTTCAAGAGGAAAGATGACGAAAAAAAGAGGGATTCCCGGCTTTTGCCGAAAAAAGGAGAAAATCTTCGATTCATATTGGGAAAAGTTTGTAAAAAGGACTTGCTATTTCTGGCAGAATTAGGTACAATAAAACCAAGGTTGATTAATATTTAACAATCATAACTGTTTGGCGTTTCAGAGTATCCTTTATGTTCCGTGAAACGTGCGGACATGCTGAATGGTTATGAAACGACCACACATCATTTTCTAGGAGGAAAAGAAAAATGGCAGTTAAAGTTGCGATTAATGGTTTTGGCCGTATTGGCCGTCTTGCATTCAGACAGATGTTTGGCGCAGAGGGATTCGAGATCGTTGCGATCAACGACTTAACCTCTCCGGAGATGCTCGCACACCTTTTAAAATATGACTCCACACAGGGCAGATACGCTCTTGCAGATACCGTATCTTACGGTGAAGATTCCATCACAGTTGATGGCAAAGAGATCAAGATCTACGCGAAAGCAAACGCAGCAGAGCTTCCGTGGGGCGAGATCGGTGTAGACGTTGTTCTTGAGTGCACAGGCTTCTACACATCCAAAGCAAAAGCACAGGCTCATATCGATGCAGGCGCTAAGCACGTTATCATTTCCGCTCCGGCAGGAAACGATCTTCCGACGATCGTTTACAATGTAAACCATGAGACATTAAGCAAAGATGACCACATCATCTCCGCTGCTTCCTGTACAACAAACTGCCTCGCTCCGATGGCAAAGGCATTAAACGATTCTTACCCGATCCAGTCCGGTATCATGTGCACAATCCACGCTTACACAGGCGATCAGATGACACTTGACG
>OIXA01006120.1_pt1 | contig 10312 bp, 5 predicted proteins | sample 1587721 | NCBI WGS metagenome assembly OIXA01 (sample SAMEA3888900, study PRJEB22519) | human gut metagenome | biome: human gut; feature: human-associated habitat; material: faeces | place: Denmark | collected 2013 | reverse complement strand
AGGGGGAAGCAAGACGTTACGTAGCTAACGATTTCCTTAACTTAATAGCATTGCCCATGCGGGGAAGGCTTAGGCGGAGCGACGCTCCGCGTCGATTTTTGTAAACAGCGATGCCCGCATTCCGCGCACTGGTCGCTATCCTTAGTCACCAGTCACCATTTCCTCTGATCCATGAAAACGTCCGCCGTCCGGCGGGCGTTTTTGCATGCATTTTTCATTTCAAATCTTTGCGGAGACTATGGTATACTAAATGCGAATATGGTTTTTCGTGGCTGGTGATGGGAATTGCGTTTCATAAATAACTGGCAGTTAAATTGACTATCCAATCAAGTGAGAAGTTTGAGGTGAAGGCTCAGCGCATAAAATATGGAAGCGGCGCGGAGTTTTATATAAATCATGAATAGACTGTTTTATAAAATGAGAGGTATTGGGGCGCTATATGAATTGTGCGCCCCTTCCTCCAATCCTCACTCCTCACTCCTAACTCCTAACTCACATGAGGTGATACTATGACTTTTTTTGATCGACTGCTTTCCCGCATCAAGAATGAGCGCGGGGCGTACATGGTATTTTTCGCGATATTGATCCCGATCCTTTTTGCCTGCGCAGGGCTCGCGGTGGATCTCGGGAATGGCTTTGCCCGTCACGCGCGCCTGCAGAAGGCGGCGGACGCGGCGGTGCTTGCGGCGGCGTATGTGTATGACAAGGATGATGTGACTGACCTCAAGACGATGGCGCATACGTACCTAGAGGCGAATTTATATGCCGACACTGCTATGAGGGATAACTATAAAATTGATAAGATTACCAAGCGCGTGTATGGCGATGGAACTGATGAGACGAAGGGGGTTCTCCTTTCTCTCTATGTATCACAGAATGTAGATACGACGTTTATGAGAATTTTGGGATTGCCGAAGATTCCAGTTAGTGTAGAGGCGACAGCGCGTCTTGTGCCTGATAGTCCGATTACAGGTGATCCAGGGGTTTTCGGATTTACTATGGTGGCTGGATATAGCGGACCTGTTGAGGAACCATGGGATTTGAATAAGAATGCTATTTATATCCATAACGATAATGTGTATATTCATGGCAAGATACATAGTAATGGACCGATTAGTATTGATAATAATAATATTGGGGATAAGCGTTCTGTTTTCATTGAGAAAGGGGCATTTAGCTCTTCCGCCAAAACGGACTTAGAACTATGGTCAAATAGCAGAGAAGTTACATGGGAGCATGAAGATAATACCGGACCGAAGGATAATGGATTTTATAATAATGATACAATGTTACGCCCACGAGATCCGCCAAATAGGAATGACCCATTTATCTATAATCCGCCACCAGGACATCAAGATCCTGGATCGTGGGCTCATTTTAATCGTTTTGGTTATGATGATGGAACTAGTCAGGGACAAGACGTTTTGGCCTCGAATACATACGTGGATAAGATTAATATTGCAATGGAAAAGGACAATTCATCCGTAGAGAAAGTCTATCAGTATGTGGAAAAATATAGAAATGAATTTTCTTCAACTGGTGGATTGTATCGAAAGGATGAGTCATCATGTAAATCTGGAGAAGAAAGCATATATCTAGATACAGATGGTCACTACGATTCTGCGGGTTCAGGGCATGGTTTTAGTGTGGAAAACTATAAACAGTACAAGATTATTATTACCGATGGGGATATCACTGTGAATCCAGGGAATTGTAATACGAGTTGGACTAATATGACGATCATTTCACTTCATGGGAATGTCACTGTCAATGCAAATGAAATGAATGATCGATTCAAGGCGATCATATATGCGCCGAACGGGTATGTTCGCTACTCTCATAAAGTGGCTTTTGAAGGAAGTATTGTAGCCAAACATATCTATTCAGATGCGGGGAATTACTCATTTTACTGGAATCCATTTCAGTTTGGGGATCATGGAGAGAGTGGTGGCTCTGGCTCAAGTGGAACGACTGGCAGTGGCGGTGTGAAGCAAGTAAAACTTCATTCTAATGAAGATAAGGACTATTCTGAGATTGAAATCTCTATTTAGGGTAGTGCATAAAAAAGAGGGAAGCCTTGACAGGTTTCCCTCTTTTTTAAGTTCTGTTTGCGGCGAATCACGAAATTATATATAATAGTGTGAGAAAAGTCACATAATTATATATAAAAAGGTGATAACAATGAAAAGACTTGCAATGAGACAGCTGATTTCCTGGAAGGACTCTCCTTACAGGAAGCCCTTGATCGTGAAGGGCGTGCGTCAGGTGGGGAAGACGTGGCTCTTGAAGGAATTTGGGCGGATGCACTATGAAAATACCGCCTATTTCAACTTTGATGAGAATCCGGAATATCGGGATTTCTTCCGCACGACGAAGGATGTGCAGCGTATTCTTCCGAATCTGGCGATGGCGAGTGGGCAGGATATCCAGAAGGGGAAGACGCTGCTCATTTTCGATGAGGTGCAGGATTCGCCCGAGGTGCTGAATGCACTGAAGTATTTTGCGGAAAATGCGCCGGAGTACCATGTGGCCTGCGCGGGTTCACTACTAGGGATCACGCTCGCGAGGCCGTCATCGTTTCCGGTGGGGAAGGTGGATTTCCTGTCTCTTTATCCGATGAGTTTCACGGAGTTTCTGATGGCGACAGGAAGTGAGAATCTGGCAGCCTATCTGGGGGCGGTGAATGAGATCGAGCCGCTGCCTGATGCTTTTTTCAATCCGCTCGCGGAGAAGCTCAAGATGTACTATGTCACGGGCGGGATGCCGGAGGTGGTCAGCCGCTGGGAGGAGACGCAGTCGGTGGGGCAGGTGCAGCAGGTGCTGATGGATATCATCCAGGCGTATGAGAGAGACTTCATGAAACATCCAGCGCCAAGGGAGTATCCGAAGATTGGACGGGTGTGGAATTCTTTACCATCGCAGCTTGCGCGGGAGAATAAGAAATTTCTCTACAATGTCATCAAAGAGGGGGCAAGGGCGAGGGAGTATGAGAATGCGCTCGAGTGGCTGGTGCATGCGGCGCTGGTCTACAAGGTCTTCCGCATCACGTCGCCAGGGCTTCCGCTTTCCGCCTATGAGGATCTGTCTGCGTTCAAGATTTATCTCGCAGATGTGGGCGTGCTGCGCCGTCTGTCTAAACTCGATCCAGTGGCATTCCGTGAGGGGAATCGGCTTTTCACGGAGTTCAAGGGGGCGCTGACGGAGAATTTCATCCTGCAGTCACTGGTGCCGCAGTTCGATGCCATGCCGCATTACTGGTCGCGGATCAATCCGCCGTATGAGGTGGACTTCATCATCCAGCGGAAGAATGATATCATCCCTGTCGAAGTGAAGGCAGATACGAATATCAAGAGCCGGAGTCTTAAAAAATATGCGGAGACATTCGCAGCAGAAACGAAGCTCCGCGTGCGTTTCTCGATGAATAATCTTCGCATGGATGAGGGGGTACTGAATATTCCGCTCTTCATGGCCGACCAGGCAGATCGACTGATCGGAATGGCGTTGGGAGAGACGCATGAAAAGTAAACGCGCTGAAGGGGCTGGGAAAATGCTCATTCAATCACAGAGTTCGATTTGGCATAAAAATACATGTCAAGTCGGCCTCTGCGATTGGATCCATGTTTCCCCAGGGGGCAACCGCCCCATGGGGGCCCTCTTCAAACTGTATTCTTCGAGGGGATGCCTTTGGGCGTCCCCTTTTTTCCATACCATACTATCAGAATTTCCTTTAACGGGAAGGGCTCCCTATGCTCCGCTATGCATATAAGTCATGGTATAATTATAAAGAGAAACTTTGCCCGCTGTTTACGTGCTTTTTACGGGAGTGGGCTATCATTCAAAGGTATGCTTCTGCGTGTGGCCTGTTTCATAGCACACCAGCCCGGTACGCCCCGTGAGCTAACGCTGACGCTTCGCTTGAATGAGAAATGAAGGTGGCGGCGAGGGATTTGGGGTTGGGGATTAGGAGCAAGCGGTGATTGAAATAGCGCAATTGGTACACTGACCGTTCTGCAAGGAAGATCTCTCGGCTACGCTCGAGATGACGGCGGCGCGAAGTGCTATCAAAACTCCGCGGCGCTTCATTATTTTCTGCGCCGCACCACCACTTCTCACTTCTCACTTCTCACTCCTCACTCCTAACTTTTACGTTTCATTTTTACGGATATATGGGATTACAAGATACCCACTGTTTATAAAAGGAGGGCCACTTATGTCGGAACAAAAGCCGCTCATTTACGGTATCATTCACATCGGCTCGTCGAATCTGTCTCTTCGTATCGTGGAGTACAAGAATGTCAATGAAGTCCGTGTCATCGAGTCCGTGAGGAAGGATACGAACTTTGGGGAAGAGGTATTCAATCATAAGAATCTGTCTTTCGCTTCGATCCGGAAGCTCTGCCGCATGCTGAATGGCTTAAAGCAGCTGTTGTCGGATTATCAGGTGAAGGTATATGCGGCGTATGCGACGGCGGTTTTCCGTGAGGCGGATAACTGCCGCTCGATCCTGGATCTGATCCGTGTCAAGACGGGATTCAATGTGCAGGTCGTGGACATGCCGCAGGAGATCTATTTCAAGCATTTCGGGCTTTCCTACCAGCTGAAGCAGTATAACCGTGCGGCGAATGAGCGTCTGGGGAAGAATTTCCTCTTCGTCGATATCACATCGGGGTGCGTGGGGCTGACGGTGTGGGAGAAGGGCTCGCTCTGCTACCAGCACAATGTACACATCGGGACGCTCCGTCTTTTGGAGACGTTCACGACGAACCAGCGCGAGTCGCGCTATTTCCCGGAAGCGCTGGCGGAGTACATCCATGCGATCATGGAGCCGCTCTGGGTATCGATCAGAAAGTATGACATCGATACGGTCGTTCTCTCGGGCCGTGAGGCGAGGATCGTCGCGATGCTCTTGCACCATGACCTTGACCAGCGGGATATCGCGGAGGTGAAGCCTCAGGAATTCGGCAAGGTGTATGACGAGGTGGGAAAATTCTCCACTTCGATGATCATGCAGAAGTATCACATCAGTGAGGCATGGGCGCTCACTGTCTCGCCGACGCTGCATATTTATCAGGAGATCCTGAATGCGATCCCTGTGAAGCATGTAGTCATGATGGGGATGACCTTCGTGCGCTCGGCATCGCTCTTCTATGGGGCGCAGAAGACGAATGATCCGGCACTTGCGTACATGCGCGCGCAGAATCTGGAGCTGACGCGCTCGATCGCGGCAGACTATTACTATGAACCGGTGCATGCGAAGGCGATGGAGCTCTACAGCAAAGTGATCGTTCAGGCCTTTGACCGCGGAAATGGGCTCAATGACCGTGATGAATTCCTGCTTCGCATGGCGATCATCCTGTACCAGATCGGGAAGTATGTGAATCTTTTGGGATCGTCCATGCAGGCGTGGAATATGGTCCGCGGGACGGATATTTTCGGGATCTCCGACCGAGAGAAGGATATCGTGGCTTGTATCGTCTACTATGATCACAAGGGGATCCCGAATGATGACGATGAGCCATTCCGTATCCTGTCGGATGAGTCGAAGATGACGGCGCTGAAGCTGATAGCCATCTTCCGTCTGGTCCGTGCGATGGATATGTCGAGGAAGCAGAAGCTGAAAGATCTTTCGGCCCATATCTCGGGGGATGCGCTTGTCATCGAGTATGAATCGAGTGAGGATACGGCCCTGGAGACATGGCTGTTCAATAAAGAAAAGACAATGTTTGAAACGGTATTTGGCATGGAAGCTAAATTGGAGCGGAGGTAACTATGGACGTGCAGGATAGACATCAGCATTATTATCTGAACCGCGAGCTGTCGTGGCTGCAGTTCAATCGCCGCGTACTGCAGGAAGCAGTGGATCCGAACAATCCCCTGCTGGAAAAATTGAAATTCCTGGCGATCACGAGTTCGAATCTGGATGAATTCTTCATGATCCGCGTGGCGGGGCTGAAGCACCAGAAGGAAAATGGCGTGAAGCGCCGTGACATCGCCCATATGACACCGGAGGAGCAGCTCGAGCAGATCTCCGACACCTGCCAGAAGCTCGTCGCGCGCCAGTACCGTTTCCTTCATATGCTCCTGTCCGAGCTTCGCACGGAAGGGCTCTACTTCATCCATCCGGAAGATGCGACAGAAGCGCAGAAGAAATGGATGGAGGACTATTTCGAGCGGCAGGTCTTCCCAGTCGTCACACCGATGGCCGTCGACTCCTCGCATCCGTTCCCGTTCCTCGCTTCGAAGAGCCTCAATATCGCGATGCTGCTCGAAAGGAATGAGCGTGACCTTTCGCTGGATGAGGAAAATGATATCGATGTGAAGACGGCGATCGTGCCGGTGCCATCGGTGCTTCCCCGTATCGTCCGCCTGCCGGATGATCCGGAAAAGAAGGGGCGCCATGACTTCGTCCTCTTGGAGCAGGTCATCCGTCACTTTGCTTCCCGTTTCTTCATTGGCTACGACCTCTTGGAAGCACATCCTTTCCGCATCACGCGTGACGCGGATCTTGCGATCGATGAAGAAGATGCACAGGATCTCGTCGTCGAGGTGGAGCGCCAGTTGAAAAAACGCCAGCGCGGGGAGGCCGTGCGTATCGAATTCGAAGCAGGCACCAGCCGCTTCATGCAGCGCTTCATGACGCAGGAGATGCACCTCGCGAAGGAGGATCTGTATGAGATCGACGGACCGCTCGATATGACGATGTTCTTTTCCTTCTGCGGCATCAAGGGCTACGACCATCTCCGCTATCCGGAAGCGCATCCGCATCGCCCCTGGTCCATGATCCAGCTCGAAAAGGATGGTCGAAAGAATATTTTCGAGATGATCCGTGAGAAAGATCTCCTCGTGCATCTGCCTTATGAATCCTTTGAAGACTCGGTCGTCAATTTCGTCGCTTCTGCAGCGGCTGACCCCGATGTCCTTGCCATCAAGCAGACCCTGTACCGCGTGGCTTCCTCCTCGCCGATCATACAAGCTCTCGAAAAAGCAGCACAGAACGGCAAGCAGGTCACTGTACTCATGGAAGTCAAGGCGCGCTTCGATGAAGCGAATAACATCCTGATGGCCCGCCGCCTTGAAAAAGCAGGCGCGCATGTCATCTACGGCCTTGTCGGGCTCAAGACGCACTCGAAGTGTACGCTCGTCATCCGCCGCGAAAAGGACGGCATCCGCCGCTATGTCCATGTCGCGACCGGCAATTACAATGCATCCACAGCCAAGCTCTATACGGATCTCGGCGTATTCACCTGCAATGACCAGTTCGGCAGCGATGCTTCTGCCTTCTTCAATCTCCTCTCCGGCTACTCTGACCCGCCGCTGTGGGACTCCTTCATCGTCGCGCCGATCAATCTCCGCCAGCGCTGCATGGAGCTCATCGACCGCGAGATCGCCTTCGCCAAGCAGGGCGATCAGGCACACATGGTTGCAAAGATGAATTCCCTCCTCGATAAGGAGATCATAGATAAGCTCTACGAAGCTTCTCAGGCAGGCGTCAGGATCGAGCTCATCATCCGGGGGATCTGCGTACTCATCCCGGGCATCCCCGGCGTCAGTGACAACATCACCGTCAGAAGCCTCGTCGGCCGCTTCCTGGAGCACAGCCGCGTCTTCTGGTTCGCCAATGGCGGTCGTGAAGAGCTGTATATCGGCAGTGCGGACTGGATGCCAAGAAACCTCAATGACCGCGTCGAACTCATGATCCCTGTGCGTGACGCCGATCTCTGCCATCGTCTGAAGACCATGGTCAATATGGAGCTCGCGGACAATCAGAAAGCGCACATCATGCAGTCTGACGGCATGTGGAAAAAGGAGATCGCACCTGCTGATAAAGTGGGCGCCCAGGCTGAATTCCAGCGCATCGCGGAGAAGCGTGACCGCGAAGATGAATTGACCCTCGCGCAGAAAATGGAACCCTACATGCCTGTCTTTGGAAAAAAAGAAAAATAAATCATGTATGACAAAAGCCGAAGCGAATGCTTCGGCTTTTTGCGTGACTGGTGGCTAGTGACTAGTGACTAGCGGCTAAGAGCCTAAGAGACGGCAGACTCTCTCGTATTGTCATTTCGAGCGAAGCGAGAAATCTTTGTCATTCGCAAGCAATCCAGGGAATGGCACGTTCCATGAGCTTTGATTCTCTATTATCCACTTTTCCTTCTGCCATCTTCTCTTTTTGGGAAAGAATTGTAAATTTCAAGGATTTTGATGGGCGAATTTCCCACTTTACGGAAAAATGAGAAGGACGAAAGGTCAAAGATGGGACAAAGTTGGGCTATCTCGGATGAGAGATGAAGTCGGCTCGAGGTTGACAATCAGGTGGAAAGCGGAATGCATAAAATGCGAAAGAAACGATAACATGGGAGATAGAGTGATTCATAATTTGTTAATAATCCTCAAATGTCTATTGGGGAGATACAAGATTGACAATTGATTCAATGAATAATACTCGATAGTATCTGATAAAAACAGTGATAGGACAAAAAGCGCAGGAAATAATAGTGCGCGATGTATACGGGAGAATATGCAGGAAATATTCGATAGATACGGAATAAATGCGAGCTGCTATCATTGTCAACATCGGAAAAATTGACAAAAAGTCTCTCTATGGTAGAATAACGGCCATAGGAGATGCATTTATGAAACCTTCAACGATGAATAAAGCGAAAAAAGTATTAGCATGTATATTGGCGGCTGCTGCCTTGGGAAGCCAGGTGGATCTTGCGGCAGCATCTTTGGATTTTCTGGGCGCAAGTCCTGCGAAGACAGTGACCGTATATGATGGGGCTCACAAGCAGGTCATTTCTACGGCAGCCTCCAATTTCAAGAATGTATTAAGCGACCTCAATGTATCACTGAAGGCGTATGACACATTCTGGACAAGCACGAAGGACGTCACGGATGGCGCAGTTATCGTGGTGGAGCGGGCAGTGCCTGTTTCCATCATAGCGAATGGCAAGAAAAAGGTCGTCTATACCACGCAGCAGACCGTGCAGGGCGTGGTGAATGACGCGGGCTTCGACTGGAAGAAGATGATGCCGATCGAAGACGGTCTGATGCAGGTGAAGGAAGGCATGCAGATCCACGTCGTCCCGTATACCGCGCGGAAGGTCTTCCGCAAGGAGGCGATGCCGATCCACTATAATAAGTGGTACGATGGAAGCCTCGGGGAGGATCAGGAGGTCGTCGTACAGGAGGGAGTCCCGGGCGAACGGGAAGTGGAGATCGATGAATTCATCTCCGGCGGCAAGGTCGTGAAGACTGTCGTTGCTCATGCCAAGGTTCTCTCTGATGGCACGCCGGGCATTATGAAGACCGGTAAAGCAGAAGGGACGATGGGCTGGGTCGCCAATATGCATGCGAGCGCATATCATCCGAGCGATGGAGGCGGCAGCGGCATCACTGCGACCGGCACGCAGGCCGGTCACGGCACGGTGGCAGTCGATCCCTCCGTCATCCCGCTCGGTACGAATGTATTCATCCCGAACTATGGCCATGCTGTCGCAGCAGATACCGGCGGTGCGATCGTCGGTAACCGCATCGACCTCTGCATGGAGTCTTTCGAGGACTGCTATAACTTCGGCAGACAGAATATCGAGGTATTTGTCAATTATTAAGGGTTCGAGGTTCAGGGTTCAAGGTTCAGGGGTGTGGTGCGGCGCATAAAAATATAGAAGCGCCGCGATGTATAAATGGGGCGATGCCCGAAGGTAGTATTTAAGTCACTAGTCACCAGTCACTAGTCACTCGGCGCTCCTAATCCCTAATCCCTAGCTACTCAACTCTGTGTTCAAGGTTCAGGGGTGCGGCGCATAACCTTATAGAAGCGCTGCAGAGTATAAATAGTGGCGATGTCCGAAGGCAGCATTTCAGTGACCTTCGGGCATCGCCTTTTCCATGTTGCAGCGAAGCCGCTGCTACAGGCTTGAAGGCGGGGATGAGTGGCTAGGGATTAGTGACTGGTGACTAGGAGACTGGGAGACTGGGAGACATCAGACTCCCGTATCGTCATTTCGAGCGAAGAGAGAAATCTTCTTTGCAGAGCGATAAATGAAGGATGTGAGAAAGCAGAAATACGAGGCACCAAGGCGTCGTTTCCCTGCCAGTGCCAATGTGACAGTAACCGCAGTGCAAGAAAGATCCCTCGGCTACGCTTTCGATGACGATACGGGAAATGGATACCGCCAAAAGTTTGAAAGCAGGGGTGAATAGCCAGGGACTACTGACTGGTGACTAAGGATTAGCGACTGGTGACTCTCTTGTATTGTCATTTCGAGCGAAGAGAGAAATCTTCTTTGCAGAGCGATAAATGAAGGATGTG
>OIXA01006116.1_pt1 | contig 10322 bp, 10 predicted proteins | sample 1587721 | NCBI WGS metagenome assembly OIXA01 (sample SAMEA3888900, study PRJEB22519) | human gut metagenome | biome: human gut; feature: human-associated habitat; material: faeces | place: Denmark | collected 2013 | reverse complement strand
GGCAAGGACGGTCTGGAGAAGATTTCTTCCATGATGACGGAACTGCGAGAGGCCGGTTCTCCGTTTGCAGGCACTCTGTCTGTGACAGATTACAGCAAGCCTGTAGATGCAGAAGAAGGTTTCGGAACGCTGCCGACATCTAATGTGTTGAGATATGTCCTGGAAGATGGTTCCTGGATTGCAGTGCGTCCGTCTGGTACCGAACCGAAGATCAAGATTTATTACAGCATCAAGGGTGCAGATAAAGAGGCAGCCGAAAAGAAGCTGGAAGAGGAGCGTCTGCAGGAGGAGGCCAGGCAGCAGGACCAGCGGGCGCGGGAGATCGTGGAAGGACAGAAGGCGGGACAGGGCACGGAACCGGAAAACGGAGGAAAGGCATGAAGGCTGTACTTCAGAGAGTTATGGAAGCGTCCGTCCGCGTGGACGGGGAGGGGATCGGATCCATTGGAAAGGGATTTTTTATCCTCCTTGGCGTATCCGACGAGGACGACGAGGCCGTCGCAGATAAAATGGCAGATAAGATCTGTAAATTAAGGATCTTTGAGGATGAAAATGGAAAGACCAACCTATCCCTGAAGGACGTGGGAGGAGAGGTGCTGGTGGTGAGCCATCACGGCTCGCGGTACAGCTCGGACGAGACGTTCCTGCGTGCTATCCGGCCGGAGGTGGGCATCATCAGCGTGGGTGACAACAGCTACGGCCACCCCTCCGGTCAGGCTATGGAGCGGCTGGAGGACATAGGCGCGGACATCTGGCGCACGGACAGGCAGGGCACGGTGCGCGTCACGGTGAAGGGAGAGAACTGACATGGCAAAAAAGGAGAGCCGCAGCGGCGGCTATGAGGCGCTGCGGGCCGCCGTGAAGGCAGGCGTACCGGCTAATCTCTATATTTTCTACGGTGAGGAGCGCTATCTGCTCCAGACCATGGCGCAGCGGCTGAAGGAACTGCTGATCCCTGCGGGCTTCGAGGAGTTCAACTACCACCGTCTCACCGGTAAGGGCCTGACGGTACAGGAGCTGGCGGAGACGGCAGAGGCCATGCCCATGATGGCGGAGCACACCCTCATCACCGTCACGGACATGGACATCTTCAAGCTGGACGAGGGACAGCGGACGGCGCTGATCGATCTGCTGTCCGACTTTCCACCCTACTGCACGCTGATCTTCCTGTACGAACAGCTGACCTACAAGCGGGATGGGAAGATGAAGAAGCTGTGCGCCGCCCTGAACGAGTACGTGCAGGAGGTGGAGTTCGTCCAGCAGGAGCGAAAGGACCTGCTGAACTGGCTGAAGCGGCGGTTCGCCGCCGTCGGCCACGACATCGACCAGACGGCGGCGGACCACCTGCTGTTTACCTGCGGCAGTCTGATGCGGGGACTGATACCGGAGATCGAGAAGATCGCCGCCTACGCAAAGCACGAGCGCATCACCATGGCGGACATCGACGCTGTGGCGGAGCCGGTGCTGGACGCCCGCATTTTTGACATGACCAACGCCGTCACGGCGCGGAACTATGACCGCGCCGCCGGTGTCCTGGCGGAGCTGCTGCGGATGCAGATGGAGCCTATCGCCATTCTGGCGGCGCTGGGCAAGGAGCTGCGGCGGCTGTATACGGCGCGTCTGGCGCTGGACGGCGGTAAGGACCGCGTTTGGCTGAAGGAGCTGTGGAGCATGAGCAGCGACTATCCCGCCAAGCTGCTGCTGCAGGCGGCGCGGAACGTGGATCACGACTGGTGCCGTCAGGCGGTGAAGCGCTGTCAGGTGCTGGACCGCCGTATGAAAAGCGAGCGCAATATGGATAGTGAGGGCGAGCTGAAGCTGCTCCTCATGGAACTGGCAGGTGGGCGATGAAGCCCCGCGTCCGCGAGGTCATCGTGGTGGAGGGCCGCTACGATAAGAACACACTTTTGCAGGCGGTGGACGCCGTGGTGGTGGAGACCGGCGGCTTCGCCGTGTTCCGCAACGGGGAAAAGGCCGCGTACCTGCGGCGGCTGGCGGAGAAGCGCGGAGTGATCCTGCTGACAGATCCCGACGGCGCGGGCTTCGTCATCCGGAACCATCTCAAGGGCATCCTGCCGCCGGAGCAGGTGAAGCAGGCCTATGTGCCGGACGTGTACGGCAAGGAGCGCCGCAAGAAAAAGGGCGGGAAAGAGGGAAAATTAGGCGTGGAGGGCATGCCGCCGCAGGTGCTGATCGAGGCGCTGCGCCGCGCAGGCGCTACGTTTGAGGACGGGACGGAGGCTCCGCAGAGGGCGGGACTGACCAAGGCGGACATGCTGGAAAAGGGGCTCATCGGCCCCGCGTCTGCGGAGAAGCGGGCGGCGCTGCAGCGGCGGCTGGGACTGCCGGAGCATCTGACGGCCAACGGCCTCATGGAGGCGCTGGACACGCTGCTGACCCGAGAGGAATTCGATGCGCTGTGAGTTTTTTACGGGAGTGCGGGCAAACCCCTTGCAATTTCCGGCAGCGGCGGGTATAATAAACCATTGTTTTCGCGCGAAAACAAATAACGACATACAAGGAGTGTGAGAAAGATCATGGCCGAGGAAATCAAGACCCCCGAAACGGAGGAGTCCGGCAAAAACTTTATCCTGAATTTCATCGACGAGGACATCGCAGAGGGTGGTCAGTTCCAGGGAATGACCGTCCACACCCGTTTCCCGCCGGAGCCCAACGGCTACCTGCACATCGGACACTGCAAGGCGCTGACCATCGACTTCGGCACTGCCGAGAAGTACAACGGCCTGTGCAACCTGCGAATGGACGACACCAACCCCACCAAGGAGGACGAGGAGTTTGTGGAGGCCATCAAGCAGGACATCCACTGGCTGGGCTTTGACTGGGGCGACCGGTTCTTCTACGGCAGCGATTACTTTGAAGAGGACTACCGTCAGGCCGTGCTGCTGATCAAGAAGGGACTGGCCTATGTGTGCCAGCTGACCCCGGAGGAATTCAAGGCCAACCGCGGCGACATCGGCATTCCCGCCGTGTCCCCCTACCGCGACCGCCCCATGGAGGAGAGCCTTGACCTGTTCGCCCGTATGCGCGCCGGCGAATTCCCCAACGGCGCCATGACCTTGCGCGCCAAGATCGATCTGGCCAGCGGCAACTTCAACATGCGCGATCCCGTCATCTACCGCATCAACCACATGAGCCACCACCGGCAGGGTACCAAGTGGTGCATCTATCCCATGTACGATTTTGCCCACCCCATTCAGGACGCGCTGGAGGGCATTACCCACAGCCTGTGCTCTTTGGAGTTTGAGGCGCACCGTCCCCTGTACAACTGGGTCATTGAGCACTGCGAACTGCCCGCCCACCCCCGGCAGATCGAGTTTGCCCGTCTGGGCATCGACCACACCGTCATGTCTAAGCGGAAGCTGCGCAAGCTGGTGGAGGAAAACTACGTCTCCGGCTGGGACGATCCCCGTATGCCTACGCTGTGCGGTCTGCGCCGCCGTGGCTACACTGCTGCCGCCATCCGCAATTTCTGCGAACGCATCGGCGTGGCTAAGTCCCCCAATGTTATTGAGTACGGTTTTCTGGAACACTGTCTCCGGGAGGATCTCAACGCCACCGCCGAACGCACCATGGCGGTGCTGCATCCGGTGAAGCTGACGGTCACCAACTATCCCGAGGGTAAGAGCGAGACAGTCACCGTGGAGAACAACCCCACCGATCCCACTCAGGGCACCCACGACATTACCTTCTCCCGCCATCTGTGGATCGAGGCGGACGACTTTATGGAGATCCCCGTGCCCAAGTACAAGCGCTTGACTCCCGACGGTCTGGAGTGCCGCCTGAAGGGCGCGTATCTGGTGAAGTGCACCGGCTGCGTGAAGGACGAGAACGGCAATGTCACCGAGGTGCTGTGCGAGTATGATCCCGACTCCCGGGGCGGCGACCCCGCCGACGGCCGCAAGGTGAAGGGCGCAACCCTCCACTGGGTGGACGCGGAGAATTGTCTGGACGCCGAGGTACGGCTGTACGACAACCTGTTCTCCGATGCCATGCCCGACGGCCCCGACAAGGACTTCCTTGACTGCCTGAACCCCGACAGCCTGACAGTGCTGACCGGCTGCAAGGTGGAGCCGGAGATGCGCAAGGTGGCGGCAGAGTTCGACAAGCAGGAGAACCGCACCGGTGTCAACGCGCCGACTTTCCAGTTCATGCGGGTGGGCTACTTCTGTCTGGACAACCGGGACTCCACGGCGGAGCATCTGGTGTTCAACCGCAGCGTATCCCTGAAGGACAGCTTTAAGAAATAACAGCGGCTCTGTGCCGCCGGAAATGCCGCGAGGACGCGGCATTTCCTTGGCCCAGTAGTTAGCGGTATCTAACCAAACAATTATTTTACATGGAGGTATGTATCATGTATCAGATCACTTTGAAAATCGACGGTATGGCCTGCGGTATGTGCGAAAGCCATGTCAACGACGCGATTCGGGCCAAATTCCCGGTCAAAAAGGTCACGTCCTCCCACAGCAAGGGCGAATCCGTGATCCTGACGGAGCAGGAGATCGGCGAGGACGCGCTGCGCGGCGTGATTGAACCCACCGGCTACAAGGTCACGGGCTATATTTCTGTCCCCTACGAGAAGAAAGGTTTATTTGGGCACTTGAAATAGTAAGCTATCTGTCGTATACTGTAGATACTTAAACTCTATGGGAGGTACGCCATATGTGCGACATTATAAATCGGTTCTCCATCAACTGCCACAGCAGCATCCGCTGCGACAACGGCAACATGGTGCTGCGGTTCGATCCCTTCCGGGTGGAGGATGCGCCTCACGACGCGGGGCTTGTTTTCATCACCCACGACCACTGTGACCACTTTTCGCCGGAGGATATCCGCCGGGTGCTGTCGCCGGACGGCTTTATCGTCCTGCCGGACACCTGCTACCGCACGGCGCTGGAGGCCGGTTTTGAGGAATCGGCGCTGCTGCCGGTTCACACCGGCGTGACCTATGAGCTGCTGGGACTGTCCTTCCGGGCGGTGGCCGCCTATAACGAGGGCAAAAATTTCCACCCCGAGGCCAACCGCTGGCTGGGCTATGTGGTCACAACGGCGGACGGCCTGCACTTCTACGTGGCGGGCGACACCGATAACATCGGCGAGGCCCGTTCCGTCCGGTGCGACGCGGCGTTCCTGCCGGTGGGCGGCACCTACACCATGACCGCCCGGGAGGCGGCGGCGCTGGCCAACACGATCCGGCCCAAGGTGGCCGTGCCCACCCACTACGGCTGCATCGTCGGCGAAATGGCCGACGGCGACGCCTTTGCCGCCGGACTGGACGACGGCATCCAATGCGTGAAGCTGATCGGGTAAACAACATGAAAAACCACCCCGGAACGGTTGAACCGTTCCGGGGTGGTTTTTCTTTATCAGGCGTTTGTCTTCCGCTACTGACTCAGCTTTTCGTACAGCAGCTGCAAATCATAGACATCCGCCGCGCCGTCATGGTTCAGGTCGGCCTTGTCCGCAAGCGTTGCGGCGTCCAGCTGTCCGTCGTTCACTTTGGCGCTCAGCCAGTTATACAGACAGGCCAGATCGCTGACCGTCTCCTCGCCGTCACCGTTCAGGTCAAACCGTTTCGATGCGCTGCCCACACGAATCGTAGCTTGGTCGCCTTTTGTTACCTGCCACTCTCCGTCCACATAGGTAAGGCGGATGTGGGGCTGCACCTCCAGAATGGGACGGTAGACCATTTTTCTGTCCGCTTCCACATTCCGGGTCTGCTCCAGAAATCGATTTCGATATAGTGGTGCGGCGCCGTTGTCCAGCCAGATACTGTACTCCCAGCATGTCAGATCATCAGAGGAAGTCACCTCGGCTTGAGAAGCGCCCTCCGTGTCCTTGTTCTTTCTCAAGAATGTCCCCGGTTGGAGTTTACATGAGTAAAAATCCCGAATGTGAAGCTCGTCCGCCAGAAAATTCACCGCCCGCTCCACCATCACGATCTCCTCATCTGTAGGCGCGGCAGGCTGGTCACAAGAAGCCCGGATGGTAAGCGGCAGTATCTCTTCAGAAATACCATCCACAGCCCACGCCCCTGTGCCCTCGTTCCGCACCAGAGTGATCTGCGTGCGGTCGCTCTGGCCCGGCGCGAAAATGTGCTGCTGACCGCTGCTCTCGCAGAACTGCTTTACGAACGCGGCGTGATACACCGTCACCCGGCAGGTGTTGTCACCGGAAAACTGGACTTCATAGCTATCAGGGCCGAGGTCTTGCAGCCGGAATGACTGACTGTCGTGGTCGTGGCCGGCTGCGCACTGTACCGCCACATTCCCTACCAATGGATCCAGTTCCTCCAGCACAGGCAGCATGGGACGGTCACAGGTGAAATGAAACTCCACATAGTTTTTTCCGTTTACCTTCCACGTCTTATCCATCTTGTCATAGCGCACTTCGATCCCTTTTTCCTTATCCTCATCCATCAGCGTGTGATTTCCGCCGCAGGCAGCGTTCAGCTGTGCAAGATACCTGTCCGCTTCAAAACTGACGGTACGATAAGTATTGCCATACCGCCAGTAGCTGGTGGTACCGCGGTTGCAGTACACCGCATCATGGCGGCTTCCCTCCGCCGGAACAAAGCGCACCGGCTTATCATCCAGCATTGAAATGCACTGATCGGAGGTAATGTCAGGAACTTCCTCCACATAGAAGGTGATGGGCAGTGTCACCGGCTGATCGGGCACCCACTTTCCCTTCTCCTCGCTCCAAGTCAGGTAAAGCAGCAGCGTTTCCGTTCCATCCTTCATGAGGTGATTATTGTCGGGAACGTCCTTGAGATAAAAGTTCTTGTAATATTGTCTGGGATTGATCCACAGCGTACATTTGTCGCCGCTGTTGCTGAATTGCCAGGCCACGCAGACGGCTTCCATACCGTATACCCTGTCGTGGTCGTGACTCTCGTCATCTATACAGACGAATTTTACGATATCTTGCCCTTCAAAGCCCTCGATCGTCTCCTCTGTGGGTCTGCCCTCAGGCGGAGCGGCCCACACTGTGGCGGGCAGCAGTCCCAGCGCCAGCACTGCGCACAGCAGCCACGCGGCGATCCTCTTTCTCCTCATAATGACCTCTCTTTCTTTCACAAGCCTTCTTTCTGTCTTCACATGGACGAAAAGCGTGGATTTTCTCCACGCTTTTCATTCCTTTTGTTCAGTATAGCAAGATTTTGTGAGAGATGTCAAGCTGAGCTTTTGGAAGATTCCTCCAATTTTTATCAGGTATGCTCCTGTCTTTCCCGGCGGGACAGGAACGCCGTCAACACCCGGAAAACCGTGGACACCAGCAGGATACCCACCGCCAGCGAACCGGCGATGCCCGCCGTTTCCAGACCTTTGCGCAGGGCGTCGAGCATCTCGCCCTGTAGGCCCAAGCTCATGGTGTAGTACACCCCGGCGCCCGGCAGCAGCGGGAAAATCGCGAGGACCAGATACGGCGTCACGGGGCAGCGGCGCACACGGGCCATCACCTCGGCATACAGCGCGGCAAACAGGGTGGCGTACAGGTTCATGGTGTACACGTCCAGCCCCAGCGCCTGGCACAGCAGATAGATCATCCATGTGGCCGTTCCGCCCAGCACGCACAGCACCATCCATTTGCCATGGATATTGAACAGGATGGAGAAGCCGTAGCACCCCACGAACACCGCCAGCGCCTGCGCCCACGCGGGCCACACCAGCGACGCCGACTCCACCACCGCGCCGATGCCGTAGATGGGCGCCGTCACCCGCCATGCCGCCGCCGTGCCCAGCGCGATGGCGAAGGCCGACAGAAACACCTGCACGATGCGCACCACGCCGGAGTTGGTGTCGCCGTAGATGATATCCCGCATGGAGTTGGTGATGAGCAGCCCCGGCACCAGGATCATCAGCGCGCCGATGATGGCCGCGTCCGGGTTATCCAGCCAGCCCAGCCCCGCCGCCACATAGGCCGGCACCGCCATCAGGAACGAGGCGAGGATGGTGCTGAAGAAGGGATTGGCCTCGAAGCGATCCAGAAAGCGGTTCACAAAGCCGATGATCATGCCCATCAGCCCCGCCCACAGGCAGTCCCGTAGGGAGCCGCCGAACACCAGCGCGAAGCCAAGCCCTCCCAGAAAGCTGCCCAGATACGCCACGGCGGGGCGGTACACCCGGCACCGGGCCATGGTCTGCCGCAGCCACTCCGAGGCCTCCTCCACCGTTGGCTTCTCCCGGCAGATGCAGCGGCTGAGAGCGTTCAGCTGCTCCAGCGCCTCCAGATCGTTACCGTGGTAGCCGATACGCTTCATAATGGTCAGGGGTTTGCCGTTGGTGGCCTCGAAGCTGACGGTCAAGCTGTTGGGGATGGCGAACACCTCGCACTCCACGCCGTAAGTCCGCAGGATACGGCGCACGGTGTCCTCCACCCGGAAGGTCTCGGCGCCCGCCAGCGCCAGCTGGCAGCCCAGCCGCGCCGCCAGATCCGCCAGAAGATAGTAGTCCATCATATATGTCACCTCGATAGGAGAAATAGGGTTCAAAAATCCGCGTCACATTATAGGCGGGACGGAGGAAAATGTCAACCACCTTGTATCTTGACAGCCGCCGGGAATCCGGTACAATAAGAATAACTACAGAAACAGGAGGGCTATCCCATGACCTATGATTTTACCACGTTGCCGGATCGCTGGGACACCGGCGCGGAGAAATATGAGCTGATGAAGAAGCGCTGCCCCGATGTGCCCCGGGGAACCGTGCCCTTTTCCGTGGCGGACATGGACTTTCTGCCGCCGCCGGAGCTGAGCGAGGGCGTGCAGGACTTTATGCGGGGCCGGGTGTTCGGCTATACCCGCACGCCGCGGGAGTACATCGCCGCCTTTCAGAGGTGGATGCAGCGCCGCCACGGCGTGGACATTCCCGCGGCGTGGGTGGTGGACGCCGACAGCGTGCTGGGCGCCATGCACCGGATGATCCGGGCCTTTACCAGGCCGGGAGACGGCATCGTGGTGCTGACCCCCGCCTATCCCCCGTTTCTGGACGCGCCGGAGCCGCTGAACCGCCGCCGGCTGGACTGTCCTATGGTGCTGGGGGACGACCGCCGCTACACCATCGACTTCGCTCTGCTGGAGGACTTGTGCCGCCGGGCGGACACCACTATGCTGATCTTCTGCAACCCCCACAATCCGGTGGGTCGGGTGTGGAGCCGACAGGAGCTGGAGCAGGTGGCGGATATCTGCCTGCGGCACGGCGTGTTCCTCATCGCCGACGAGATCCACGCCGACCTGATCCTGCCGGGCCACAGCTTCGTGTCCATGGCGTCGCTGGAGGAAAAGTACCTGCGCAACTGCGCCGTGTCCACCTCCTGCACCAAGACCTTCAACATCGCCGCCATCAAGGGCGCGGCGGTGGTGATGGCGGACGAGGAGCGCCGCCGGGTCTACCGCGCCCAGCGGGAGGACTCCGGTCGGGACATTCTGTCCTACGCCGCCTGCATCGCCGTGTGGGAGCGGTGCGAGGGCTGGCTGGATGAGCTGCTGACGGTGCTGGACGGCAACTTCCGCCTGCTGTCGGACTTCTGCCGCGACCATCTGCCGGAGGTAGGCGTGACGCCGTTGGAGGCCACATATCTGCCGTGGCTGGACTTCCGCTTTCTGGGGATGGAGCCCGGGGAGCAGGAGCGCTTTATGGGAGAAAAGGCCCGCTGCTTCTTCACCGAGGGGTATCACTTCGGCGCGGAGGGTGCAGGGTTCGAGCGGTGGAGCATCGCCTGTCCCCGCCACGTGCTGGAGGAGGGCCTTGTCCGCATGGAGCGGGCCATCCGCAGCCGCTGACCCCGCGGGAAAGGAGCGGACATGAAGCATACCCGTGAACTGAATCTGGAGCTGGGCTGGCCCACGGTGGATCAGGCGCTGCGGCGGCTGGACGCGGAGCTGGAGGCGGCGCGGAAGATGAACACGCCGCTGATGAAGCTGATCCATGGCTACGGCTCCTCCGGCAAAGGCGGACGCATCCGCACCGCCAGCCGCCGCTATCTGGAGGAGGCCGCCGCGCAGGGACGGATCGCCGCCTATCTGCCGGGGGAGCGGTTCTCCATCTTTGACGAGACGGCCCGGCGAGCCCTGCAGCAATACCCCCATCTGCGGCAGGATCGGGACTTGGACGGTGAAAACCGCGGCGTCACCTTCGTGTTCCTGCGCAAGCTGGGATAGTGGAAAAACCACCCCGTGACCTCGGTCACGGGGTGGTTTTGTTGTCGAAAATCCTGTCATTGCGAGCCAGTGCTCACACTGGTGTGACAATCCGTTTCTGGCCCCCTTGTGTAAAGGGGGCTGTCAGCGTCCTGCGCTGACT
>OIXA01006115.1_pt1 | contig 10323 bp, 9 predicted proteins | sample 1587721 | NCBI WGS metagenome assembly OIXA01 (sample SAMEA3888900, study PRJEB22519) | human gut metagenome | biome: human gut; feature: human-associated habitat; material: faeces | place: Denmark | collected 2013 | reverse complement strand
TGCTGAAGAATTTGCTTCTCTTTTTAATTCTCTCAACATAGATGAAGTACAGCTTCTCCCATTTCACCAGTTTGGAGAAAACAAATACAAGCTTTTAGGACGCCGCTATGAAATGGAAGGAATAAAGGCTCTGCATCCAGAAGATTTATATGACTACCAGCAAGTTTTTTTAAATCATGACATTCACTGTTATTTCTAATACACTCAAAAATCCCCAAAGCTAGTTTCAGTCAGTTGAAACTTGGCTTCGGGGATTTTTAGTTTTTTTCACGAGCGATCAAGAAAATCAATCAATTGCTTAACTGAAGTCGAGACTACCAAATAATCACGCGGTCTTCTGGTCTTCTCCACCCAGGGAGCATTCTTTCTGGTAAAGTAGTGTCTCTCCATGGCTGACATAATGATATTCAGCACATAGGCAATCCCACAGCCCATTGCCAAAGGCATGGCTACTGAGCCCACCGTCTTGAGAAAACCGGTGATCTGTTCAAAATAACGGATCATCAGGATCAGAACAGCAATCAGCACCAGATACCAGACACTTTTTTGTTTTTTTGTTTTTTCGCTGAAAGGAGTTTTACACAATTATGAAGTTAGTTTTTTCAAAAACGAATCTTGCCAAAGCAGTTGGCATTGTTATGAAAGCAGTTCCTGCCAAAACAACAATGAACATTTTAGAATGTATCTTAATTGATGCGACTACAAATGAAATTAAATTTACCGCCAATGATATGGAGCTTGGTATCGAAACCATCGTTGAAGGTGAAATTATCGAAAAAGGTAAAGTTGCCATTGATGCAAAGATTTTCTCAGAAATCGTCAGAAAACTGCCGGATAATGAAATCTGCATCGAAACAGACAGTAATTACACCTCTTTAATTACCTGTGAAAAGAGTAAATTTAATATTGCCGGTAAATCAGGGGACGATTTTTCTTATTTACCGATTATTGAAAAAGACAAATTTATTACTTTATCACAGTTTACATTAAGAGAAACCATTAACCAGACACTGTTTTCTATCGCAATGAATGACAACAATAAAATGATGACCGGTGAACTTTTTGAAGTTGCAAACGGTATTTTAAAGGTTGTAGGTCTTGACGGACACCGTATTGCAATCCGCAATATTGAATTGACCAGTCATGCAGATGATGTAAAAGTTGTTGTTCCTGGAAAGACACTTTCTGAAATCAGTAAAATTTTATCGACAAATGCAGAAGATGCCGTTACAATATACTTTACAAATAATCACATTTTATTTGAATTTGACAATACCACCGTTGTATCCCGTCTTATTGAAGGAGAGTATTTCAGAATTAACCAGATGCTTTCCAGTGATTATGAAACCAAAGTAACCATTAACAAAAAAGAATTTTTAGATTCTATTGACAGAGCAACCCTTTTAATCAAAGAAAGTGAAAAGAAACCGATTATTTTAAGCATTACCGATAGTTCACTGGAAGTTCATGTCAATTCTTCCATGGGTTCGTTAAACGAAGATATTGATATTAACAAAGACGGCAAGGATATCATGATTGGCTTTAATCCGAAGTTCTTAATTGATGCATTAAAGGTAATAGATGATGAACAGATTTATATTTATCTGGTAAATCCGAAAGCACCATGTTTTATTAAGGACAAAGAGGAAAGTTATATTTATCTGATTCTTCCGGTAAACTTTACGGCTGAATAGTAAGAATGGAGAAACAATGGAAACAATAAAAATCAGAGATGAGTTTATTAAACTGGGACAGGCATTAAAGGCAGCAGGTCTTGTGGAATCCGGTGTAGAAGCAAAGATTGTCATTCAGAACGGAGAAGTTCTTGTCAATGGCAGGCCTGAGCTTCAGCGCGGAAAAAAACTGACAGGCGGGGAAGTCATTTCCTATAACGGTCAGGAAATCAGAATAGAAAAGTAATTTGCAGGTGTAACCGTGATAATTGAGTCCGTAGATTTAAAAGATTACAGAAATTATAAAATTTTAAATATGAATTTTAACCCGCAGATTAATATTATTTACGGTGATAATGCGCAGGGAAAGACCAATATTTTAGAGGCGCTTTATGTCTGCGCAACATCGCGTTCCCACAAAGGAAGCAAAGACCGTGAAATGATACGGATGGGCAGTGATGAAGCACATATCAAGCTGAATGTGAAAAAAAACGGACTGCCGTACCGGATTGATATGCATCTGAAAAAAAATAAAAGCAAGGGAATTGCCGTAAACGGTATTCCGATTAAACGGGCGGTAGAGCTGTTTGGAATTTTAAATATTGTCTGTTTTTCACCGGAGGATTTAAGTATTATTAAAAACGGACCGGCGGAGCGCCGCCGGTTTATGGATATGGAGCTGAGCCAGCTTGATAAAATCTACTTAAGCAATCTGATTAACTACAATAAAGTGGTCAATCAGCGCAACAAGCTTTTAAAAGAGCTGTCATTTAAGTCGTCAGAAGAAAAGCTTGAAACGTTGGATATCTGGGATTTGCAGCTTGTGAAGTACGGAACGGAAGTCATGAAAAGGCGTGTCGGTTTTGTACAGGAGTTAAATGAAATTATCGGCGGACTGCATGAAAAGTTATCCGGCGGAACAGAGAAACTAACGATTGAGTATCAGCCCTGCGTGGAAGAAACAACATTTTTAGATACCGTGACAAAGATGCGGGAGCGGGATCTGCGGATGAAATCGACCTGCTTTGGACCACATAAGGACGATTTAATCTTTTTTATCAACGGCAGCGAAGTAAAAAAGTACGGTTCGCAGGGACAGCAGCGTACAGCCGCCCTGTCTTTAAAACTTGCGGAAATCGAACTTGTAAAAAAAGTAGTGAAGGATACGCCGGTGCTGCTTTTGGATGATGTGCTGTCAGAGTTAGACAGTAACCGGCAGCAGTTTTTATTAAATAGTATCGGGCAGATTCAGACAGTGATTACCTGTACGGGGCTGGATGAATTTGTAAACAGTCAGTTTGCCGTTCATAAAACATTTCAGATTCAGAACGGTACCGTGATTCATGAAAATAACATTTAGTTTTCTGAAAAACATTGAAGGAGGAATGCACAGTGTCAGAGAATAATTATGGTGGCGACCAGATTCAGATTCTCAAAGGTCTTGAAGCCGTCCGGAAAAGACCGGGTATGTATATCGGCAGTACATCATCAAGGGGGCTTCATCACCTTGTTTATGAAATTGTCGATAATGCAGTAGATGAGGCTTTGGCAGGATATTGCAATACAATTGAAGTCACAATTAATCAGGATAATTCCATTACGGTTATTGATAACGGACGAGGCGTTCCAGTTGATGTCAATCACGAAACCGGCAAACCGGCAGTTGAAGTCGTGTATACAATGTTACACGCAGGCGGTAAGTTTGGCGGCGGGGGATATAAAGTATCCGGTGGTCTGCACGGTGTAGGTGCATCCGTTGTAAATGCCTTATCCGAGTGGATGGAAGTCTATGTAAAGCGTGACGGACACATCTACAACCAGCGTTATGAACGCGGTAATGTATGTTATCCGTTAAAAGTTGTGGGGGACTGCCCATTGGAAGAAACCGGTACAAAGGTTACATTCTTACCGGATAAAGAGATTTTTCAGGAAACAACTGTTTATGAATATAACATTTTAAAGAGCCGTCTGCGTGAAATGGCTTTTCTTACAAAAGGCATCAAAATTGTGTTAAAGGATGCAAGAGAAGGCATTGAACAGGAAAGAGTATTCCACTATGAGGGCGGTATCAAGGAATTTGTTGAATATTTAAACAAGAGCAAGGATGCGCTTTATGATAAGATTATTTACTGCGAGGGTCTAAAAGACGGTGTGCAGGTTGAAGTGGCATTCCAGCACAATGACGGTTACAACGAAGTTGTGGATTCCTTTGTCAACAACATCAAGACACCGGAAGGCGGAACGCATCTGACCGGTTTTAAAAATGCCTTGACAAAGACATTTAATGATTATGCAAAGAAAAATAAACTGATAAAAGACAGTGAGCAGAGCCTTTCCGGCGATGACATCCGTGAAGGTCTGACAGCGATTGTCAGTGTCAAGATTGAAGACCCGCAGTTTGAGGGACAGACAAAGCAGAAGCTTGGCAACACCGTTGCACGAAGTGCCGTTGACAGCATTGTCAGTGAACAGCTTGAGATTTTCTTAGAGCAGAATCCGGCAGTTGCAAAGGTTATCTGTGAAAAATCCATTCTTGCACAGCGCGCAAGAGAGGCGGCAAGAAAGGCAAGAGATCTGACAAGAAGAAAGACTGCGCTTGAAAATACAAGTCTTCCGGGTAAACTTGCGGACTGCTCTGACAGGGACCCGAAAAACTGTGAAATCTATATCGTTGAGGGTGATTCTGCCGGCGGTTCTGCAAAGACGGCAAGAAGCCGTGCAACACAGGCAATTCTTCCGCTGCGCGGCAAGATTTTAAATGTTGAAAAAGCAAGACTCGACAGAATTTTAGGCAACGAAGAAATCAAGGCTATGATTACGGCATTCGGTACAGGCATTCATGAAGATTTTGATATCAGCAAATTAAGATACCACAAGATTATTATTATGACCGATGCCGATGTGGACGGTGCACATATTGCAACACTGCTGCTTACCTTTTTCTACCGGTTTATGCCGGAGTTAATCAAGCAGGGTCACGTGTATCTTGCACAGCCGCCGCTTTATAAGATTGAAAAGAACAAAAAAGTCTGGTATGCATACAGTGATGAGGAACTCAATCAGATTATGCTTGAAATCGGACGTGACCAGAATAACAAAGTCCAGCGCTACAAAGGTCTTGGCGAAATGGATGCCGACCAGCTCTGGGAAACAACCATGGACCCGGAAAAGAGAATTTTATTACGGGTGAACATGGACGAGGATTCAGAATCAGAAATTGATGTAACGTTCTCTACGCTGATGGGCGATAAGGTTGAGCCGCGCAGGGAATTCATTGAAGCCAATGCTAAGTATGTAAAGAATCTGGATATTTAATAAAAATTTGTACCGTCACACGGACTGAGAACGCTCCGGGTGATAATGGATTTTTTCTAAAACGCGTTCTCGGAATGGAGTAGAAAATGGACGAACATATCTTTGATAAGATTCATGAAGTGGATATGAAGCAGACCATGGAAGATTACTATATCGACTATGCGATGAGCGTTATCGCTTCCCGTGCACTTCCTGATGTAAGGGACGGTTTAAAGCCGGTACAGCGAAGAATCTTATTCTCAATGATTGAATTAAATAACGGTCCTGACAAGCCGCACAGAAAATGTGCGCGTATTGTCGGTGATACAATGGGTAAATATCATCCGCACGGAGATTCATCCATTTATGAAGCACTGGTAAAACTGGCACAGGATTTCAATACAAGATACCCGCTGGTAGACGGACACGGTAATTTCGGTTCTGTCGATGGTGACGGTGCCGCCGCCATGCGATATACAGAAGCACGTTTAAGCCGCATTTCCATGGAAATGACAGCCGATATTAATAAAAATACCGTGGATTTTATTCCAAACTTTGATGAAACGGAAAAAGAACCGGTTGTACTGCCGTCCCGTTATCCGAATCTTTTAGTAAACGGAACGTCTGGTATTGCCGTTGGTATGGCAACGAATATCCCGCCGCATAATCTGCGTGAAGTTGTCGATGCCGTTGTCAGGCTGATTGATAACAAAGTCGAGGAAGACCGCGAAACGTCGATTGATGAAGTATTGCAGATTGTCAAAGGTCCGGATTTTCCGACCGGCGGTGTCATTATCGGTAAAATGGGCATTGAGGAAGCATACCGTACAGGCCGCGGAAAGATTAAAGTCCGTGCCGTGACCAATATCGAGCCAATGGAAAACGGAAAGCACCGCATTATCGTAACGGAACTTCCGTACATGGTAAACAAAGCCAAATTAATCCAGAAAATAGCGGAACTGGTCCGCGATAAAAAGATTGACGGCATTACGGCACTGCGTGATGAATCTGACCGAAGCGGTATGAGAATCTGTATTGAACTGCGCCGTGATGTCAATGCAAACATCATTTTAAACCAGCTGTACAAGCATACCCAGTTACAGGATACATTTGGTGTGATTATGCTGGCGCTTGTTGACAACCAGCCAAAGGTATTAAACCTTTACGATATGCTCAAGTATTACCTTCTGCATCAGGAAGAAGTTGTCACAAGAAGAACGCAGTATGATTTAAATAAAGCTGAAGAACGGGCCCACATTTTAGAGGGCTTAATGATTGCGCTTGACAATATTGACCGTGTCATCCAGATTATCAGAGGTTCGCAGAATGTACAGATTGCCAAGGAAGGGCTGATGAGTGAATTCGGACTTTCCGAAGCACAGGCACAGGCAATCGTGGATATGCGTCTGCGTGCACTGACAGGTCTGGAAAGAGAGAAGCTGGAAGCTGAATTAAAGGAACTGCTTGCAAAGATTGCGGAATACAAGGCAATTTTAAGTGACAAGAAAAAGCTCCTTACCGTCATCAAGACAGAAATCAGTGCCATTGCGGATAAATATGCCGATGAAAGAAGAACACAGATTGGATTTGACGAATACGATTTATCCATGGAAGATTTAATCCCGGATGAAGATGTTATTATTGCAAGAACCAATCTCGGATACATCAAGCGCATGACACCGGATAATTTCAAGAGCCAGCACAGAGGCGGCAAGGGCATTAAGGGAATGCAGACCTTAGAAGATGACTTTATTGAAGATTTATTCATGACGACATCACACCACAGCCTGACATTCTTTACCAACCAGGGACGTGCCTATAAGTTAAAGGCTTACGAAATTCCGGAGTCTGGCAGAACCTCAAGAGGAACGGCAATTATTAATCTGCTGCAGCTCCAGCCGGAAGAACAGATTACAGCCGTGATTCCTGTGGATACAAAACATATTAATGATTCAGATTATATGTTTATGGCAACAAAGAAGGGTATTGTAAAAAAGACCCAGTTAAAAGAGTATGCCAATATCAGAAAGACAGGTCTTCAGGCAATTAATCTGCGTGATGACGATGAATTAATTGAAGTAAAATTAACCGATAACACAAAGGATATTCTGCTTGTAACAAAACTCGGACAGTGTATCCGATTCCATGAATCTGATGTAAGAAAGACCGGCAGAAGTTCTATGGGCGTTATCGGCATGAATCTGTTAGACGAAGATGAAGTAGTCGGCATGCAGCTTGATACACAGGGCGATTCGCTGTTAATCGTTTCTGAAAAGGGACTTGGTAAAATCACGGACATGAATGAATTTACAGTCCAGCACAGAGGCGGCAAGGGAATCAAGTGTTACAAGATCAGCGAAAAGACCGGAAATGTAGTCGGTGTCAAGGCAGTTGATGACACACGTGAAGTCATGTTAATTACGACAGAAGGTGTGATTATCCAGATTGAATGTAAAGACATTTCAAAGCTTGGCAGAATTACATCCGGCGTCAAACTGATTAATCTTGATGAGAATGTAACTGTTGCAACGATTGCAAAAGTTTCTAAAAAGCCTGAAAATGAAAAAGGCGAAGAAATAGAAACAGAAAACGACGAAGAAAACACAGAGAGTGAATAAACAATCATTGAAACTGCCGCATGGAGGGGACATCAGAAGATGCCGTTTCTTCGTGCGGCAATTTTTAAACAGGAGTAAGAAAAAAATGGCATGGATAAGTATAAATTTTGAATCCAAGGCATTGGGAATGCCGGTCATGACAAATGTCTTAATGCCGCAGGGGCGTGGCGGATATAAAACCTTGTATCTTTTACACGGCGCAGGGGGCGATTATGCATCATGGCTGCTAAAATCCCGTGTTGCGGATTACGCAGAAGGAAAAAATATTGCAGTGGTGATGCCGTCCGGCAACAACAAATGTTATGTCAACAACCGTTACGGAAAAGACTATTTTACATTTCTGACAGAGGAACTCATCGAAAAATGCGAAACGTGGTTTGACCTTTCGCCAAAAAAAGAAGACCGTTTCATCGCCGGAATGTCGATGGGAGGATACGGAGCGGTTCATGCGGCGTTAAAAAGACCGGAATTATACGGAAAAGCATTTTCCTATTCGGGACTGCTTGACATATCGGAGCGTTTTTTAAGACCGCAGGGACTCGATTTAAAACCGGTTTTCGGTGAAAAAGAGGATTTTTCCACGGCGGCAGCAGATTTATTTGAACTTACACACAAAACCGGCATAAATTTATCGGGAAATGTGGATAACCTTCCGGAAATTTTCATTACCTGTGGATTACAGGATAAGCGCATTGAAATGAGCCGGAAGCTGTACGAGGCGATGAAGCAGGAAAACTTTAATGTGCATTATATCACGGAAACCGGCGGACATGACTGGACGTACTGGGATGCGTGTATACAAAATACAATTCAAATTTTAAATGATAAGGTGCCTGTGTCACCGGATTGGAGGAGCATATGCCGGTAATGAATATCAATCTGTTTTCAATTACACTGCGTTACGGCATTGACTGTATGGTTGTACTGCCTGAAAATCTAAAAAAAGGGGAGAAACTGAAATGTCTGTGGCTGTATCACGGCGGAAGCGGCGATCATACGGCATGGCTGTATCACACACCACTGGTTGAACTGGCAGAGGAAAAGCATTTTGCAGCGGTGCTTCCGAATGTCCATGAATCCTGTTTTGTCAATATGAATATCGGGGACGCCTTTGGTACGTTTGTGGGAAAGGAACTGCCGTCTGTTATTCGGAACATGTTTGCGTGTATTTCCGGTGAAAGACAGGACAACTACATTGCCGGATTTTCAAACGGCGGATACGGCTGTCTGCATACGGCGCTATCATATCCACAAAAATTTGCGGGTGTCGGTGCATTTTCGGCAGGCGATAAGGCGGACTCTGATTTTTCATCACCTGCAAAGCAAAAAAGCAGGCTGCTGTTGTTTGGTGAGGGCGATTTACACGAAAATGACTACGGACTTACCCACCTTGCGGGGAAACTTTTGACTGAAAATGTGGATAAGCCGCGAATTTTCCATGCGTGTGGTGGAAAAGATCCGTGGCTTATGCAAAATCACATTCTGCGCGATTATTTTACGGCACACCCCGGATTTGATTACACCTATGATGAAATCCCGGAGCTTGGACATGAGTGGAAGTTCTGGAACGAGGAACTGAAAAGATTTCTGGATTTTCTGCACTGGTAAATCAAAACTTTTGAAAACTTTTGACTTATGAATTAAAATGGTATACGCTATAAAGAAGATGTGAGTAATGACACGCAGTAAAACCTTACACTGCGTTTTTGAAAGGGATAAAGGTATGCGGGAAGTTGATGTAAATGAAATTATCAAAAATATTAAGGAAATGTGTATTGAAGCGAATCATTTTCTGTCAAAGGATATGAAAGAAGTGTATGATGCGGCAGCAGTGGAGGAAGAATCTCCTCTTGGCAGACAGATTTTAGGACAGCTTCAGGAAAATCTGCAAATTGCAGGAGAAGACATGATTCCGATTTGTCAGGATACCGGTATGGCGGTTGTTTTTGTTAAAGTCGGACAGGAAGTCCATATCACGGGCGGCGGTCTTACCGATGCGGTCAATGAGGGCGTGCGTCAGGGATACGTTGACGGATATTTAAGAAAATCCGTTGTCAAAGACCCGATTTACCGTGAAAATACTAAGGACAATACACCGGCAGTTATCCATTATGACATCGTGCCGGGTGATAAAGTGGAAATCACCGTTGCGCCAAAGGGCTTTGGCAGTGAAAATATGAGCCGTGTTTTCATGTTAAAACCGGCAGACGGCATTGAAGGTGTGAAAGAAGCAATTTTAACGGCCGTTAAAGATGCAGGTCCGAATGCCTGTCCGCCAATGGTTGTGGGTGTCGGTATCGGCGGTACATTTGAAAAATGTGCATTTTTAGCGAAAAAGGCACTGACCAGAAATCTGCATGAAAAGCCGGAAAAAGAGTATGTCAGAAACTTAGAGGAAGAAATGCTTGAAAAAATCAACCGTTTAGGCATCGGACCGGGTGGACTTGGGGGAACCAAAACGGCGCTGGCAGTCAACATCGAAACCTATCCGACACACATCGCGGGACTTCCGGTGGCAGTTAATATCTGCTGTCACGTCAACCGCCATGTGACACGGACGATATAAAGTATGAAAAATAACGCTGATGCGCGACAAAAGCAAATCTACTTATATGGCAGATGAGAAATCGCCTGCGCGAAATTCTCATCGCCATTTCGCGACAAAACAGCTCATAAGTTTAGAAATGGAGAAATGCGAAAATCCATAAATCAAAGATTTTCGCATAACAGAATTGTGC
>OIXA01006114.1_pt1 | contig 10326 bp, 19 predicted proteins | sample 1587721 | NCBI WGS metagenome assembly OIXA01 (sample SAMEA3888900, study PRJEB22519) | human gut metagenome | biome: human gut; feature: human-associated habitat; material: faeces | place: Denmark | collected 2013 | reverse complement strand
CGTCCATAATATCTTCGTCAAACGTCGCACCCAGCGCCTTTTTTGTCTCCGCTTCCTGAAATGAAACGCCGTTGCCCAGCAAATACGAAACTTCTTGGTCTACAACCAACCCAAAGAACTTGCTTGCTATCTTGTGATTTGCCGTGTACATGTCACGGTGCGCCTTGCCCTGCATGTCGTAGATGATTTTTTCGTATTTGTTGATTGTAGGGTTTTCTCCGTGGTAATACTTGTTTGCGTTCGCTGCAAGGCGTGTGCTATGGTCGGCCTTATACTCATTGATTGCACCCAGTATGAAACTCATGCGGGCCTTTTCGTCCTCGCCAACCGCTACAAAATCTTGGTATGTTTTCACGTCTTCTCACCGCCTTTACACGAAAATGCTCTTGTATCTAGTTTCGGCGGTGTCTCCCGCCTTATTCGCTGTGCTTTCCATCGCGTACCGCACTGCGTCAATGTGATGGTTGTTCAAATCCGGGTAGCCTTCCAGCACTTCTCCCGTCTTGCCGTCCCGCTCGTATTCATACTCGCTAAATTCCTTTGCTGTGTCCGGGCAACGTTCAGGGTCAATAACAATAGCTTCCAGCATTTGCATCCACTTTGTGCCATAGCGAACCGATTTCGGCCCCTTGCGGGCTGGGAACGTCTTTACGCCGTACTTGTTATAGTCCGCAATAGATTTTGGCTCGGCACTATCCGCGCATACTTTATCCTCCCGCGTCAGCCCTCTATCCAAAAGCAGTTGCGCCGTGTCTCTGTTGCTGGTTCTGCGCCGCGTTAGCTCGTCAAAGATGTATAGCGTGCGCCGCGCTGCATCATAGTGCATCGCATTGTATGCCCACGGATCTGGATACCAGCCCCAGTCCACGCCGCGCTTGATACGGTCAAAGCTGGAAATCTGTTCATCTGTGATTTTCTCAATGCGCAGATTCTCAAATACTGCCGTGCCGCTGCCGACAACCTCGCCAAGATACTCATGCCGGTATGCTGTTTCGTTTGTGCGCTCCAAGTATTCAGCATCGGCCAGAAATCGCTCCCCGAGCCATTCTGTTGGCGTTGTCTTGTAGGTGCTATGATGTATTAGCTTCCCATCGCGTGCTTTCAGTGCGTAGCCGTTTGCCCAGTTCCGCGCCATTGCTGGCGGGTTGAAGCTCTTGAACGTAATGAACCAGTCACCGCCGCGCAAGCAGGACTGCTCCACGTTTCGGATTTGCTCTTCCCCGTCAAACTGGTCAAGTTCTTCAAACCAGCAGATGCCGATATAACCAAACGGCACTTTGATTGACTTTACCTTGCCGGGGTCATCAACGCCGAAAAAAAGCACCTTTTGCCCAGTAGGCAAATAGGTGCATTCCATCGGGGAGACCGTGCAGCGAAAATGGTCGTGCAATCCAAGCACATTGATTGCCCAGACGATTTGCGCATACACGCTTGTGCGCAGCGTGTTTCCGACCTTGCGGAAAACCGCCGCGTGGCATTGCGGATGCTTTAGCAGCTGCAAAATTAGCTCTATGCTAATATAGCTGGATTTTGTACTGCCGCGCCCGCCCTTTGCGACAAGCTCTTTTACATTGCCTGCCTTGATTTCACGGTGGACTTTTGCGAAGCAAGGGGAAACAACGCCAGATAGCTTACAAGTCATCTATGATTAGCACCTCGCTATCCTGCTGTTGTTCCGGCTTATCCTGCCATCCGAAATTTGATCGCAAGCTGAACTGTGCGCCGCCGGAGCCGTCTTTGTCGTACAATCTTTCTTCGGCGTACTGTTCACAACGGGTCTTTGCACGCGTAATCGTGTCATTGAACTCTGGTTTATTTTGGTAATTCAAAAGCGCCTGCCTTGATGCAAAACCAAGTGCAAGCGCCAATCCTGTCACAGTAGGCGGCTTTTTATCGTCATAAATGATATAGCCGTTTTTATTTCGCATCGGTTCACCGTTATCGTCTAAGAACGGCTGTCCTTTGCAGGCTTCAAAGTAGGCATCAATCTTTTCTTGCATTGCCTTTACGCTTCTGTATTTAGGTGGTGCGCCCACCGGATTTTTTCTTGATGCCACTTTATCACCTCGCTTTACAACACAAAAAGCCCACACAATTTGTGTAGGCTTATACCCCCCAAAACCCCTTTGCGCCGGAGGAAAAGCGCGTTCCCGCCCTACCGGTTTATGCTGTGCCGGTCTCACCCGTTGCGGTGAGCAAATCCGCAACGCTTTTGTACAGTCAGAATTTAACGTGCCTGCTGTCCACACGCTTTTTTGATTCCCTGCATTTGTACCCCGCCCGGGCTTGCGGCATCCGGCGGCATTTATACCCGCGCGCCGATTCGCGGTTGAAGTTTGGTTTCGCACTTCACTGTGCGGGCAAAAGTTTTCAGGCTCTCACAGTCCCGTTGCGTCTTGCCATCGCGCCGCGCTCCGGAGCGGCTTGCCGCTTTGCTTACAGCGTTTAGGTTATCTATCGCGTTTTGCCTGCGCCTGGCTTTCACCGGTGGGAGCGACCCAGCTTTCGCCAACAGCAGGATTTGAACCCGCAACTAAACCAGCAGCTATGCTGTCATGAGGCCCGGCTTTACCAGTTAAGCTATGTTGGCATATAAGGCTCATGCGCTCTGCCCTGCAAGTTTCTTTAGCGGGGCATATCGGCATGAACCTGTTTGGCTTGGCAATCCATAGCAATGTTTCAGCTAAAGTTGGCCGACTTCCACGGCAGAGAGCCACCCTGTATTGCAGAACCCGCCACATGTTACGCACTGTCAGTAGGCTCGTGGCGGTTGCCTAACGGGGAACACAATTGCCGCGTCCGGCCCTGCTACCTTTACCCGTATCATCGGCATTGGAGCCGCACATAGGTCTCACACCATTTCTACGCGGTCGCTTCTAAGCGTAGCGCCCTTATCTTGCGATTGGCTATGCGGCATATAAAATGCCGGTCTTTCCCGGCTGCCAGCTATGAGAATAGGAGAATTGGAACAATAAAGAAAAGAGGTTTTAGCAATGTCGTATGCTGTCCCGTTCTTACATCATCCAGCATATCTATAATAACAGGTTAAAAGTGAACTGGAGTGCACAGATTTTCAATTGCAGCGCGGTGTAATTTTTTTGCCCATCGCTCGGAAATATTTAGATTTATAGCAATCTTCCACCAATACGGTGTGCCGACAATATACCGCTCCCGCAAAACATCCCGCTGCATTTGGTCTTGCACAGAGTTTATTGCGGTTTCAATTTCTTCCCGTTGCATCTCGGTGTCAATAATCTGCTTGTATAGAGCTTCTTGACGCTCCATGATTCTGCAAACAGCATCCTCGATTTTATTTTTACCGCCAGCAGATACCACAACGGGGGACAATGCTTTCGTGGTCGCTGTTGCCCGTTCACGTTCGCTCTGTATCTGCTGGCGCAGCTGCCGTTCATAATTCCTGCTGCGTTGGTATCTCCATAGCCACGTTTTCTTTTGGTTGAATTCTTCTCGGGTCATTGTATCTCCTTTCTTCCACTTTCATGCAGCGCGGCAACGTGCAAATATTGCCATTCTTCCACTCGCATGTCGCGCAAAGATGCTCGCGGGCGTATTCATCAACTAGTTGCTGTTTTGTCATGGGGTCACCTCCGGGGGTTCGGGGAGCGGCAGTTCTGTCCATTTGAGGACTTTTGTGCTAGTTCCACGCGTAGGCTCACCGCCCCATTGACCATTGAAAAAATGTCCACGATCAATTGTACGGTACATGCAGTAGTAGTTACCATAACGGAAGTATTCGTAGTAGCACAGGTATTCGCCATTTTCTTTAGGCGGGTCATTCTGTGCATCGTGCCAAACGGTCGTTTTAGACTCCTCTTTATATGGTTTAACCTGATATACAGCAGCAAGAGCATCAAGAACCCGCGCGCCAACTGGTGTATTTGATTTAAAAGGCAAATGCTCGCTAATGCACTTCTGTCTGATTGCTTTTAACGCATCGCCGCGCAAAATCAAATCATTGTTGTCATATTCTCCATTTATCATTTTATCTTTTGCCTTTTGGATAGCTTCAGCAATCCTATCTCCATCAAGTACAATGTTTTTCATCTGTGTTCACCATCCTTGCACCGCAGAACATACAATACTTCATACGGCTTGCGCTTGTTCTCCACTCTGTCTCGTGACAAGCGGAACACTCGTATTCGTTTTCTCCGCAAACATATCCTCGTTTTATCCAATGCGCCGTAGGCCGCAGGGATTCGGGGTCTATGGTGGGGCAGTCGTCCGCAACACCTTTTACCGCTTTGCACAGCTCCTGCATTTTGAAACATCGGTTAATTTGGCGCTTTTCTGCTGCCGCCATCGCTTTGTTCCACTCACCGTAAGCGTGTTCGGCAACCTCTACAATTTTGTCTGCATCAATTAGCCGCATTGTCTTTTCCCTCCCATTGATTACATAGTTTTGTGTCAAATGTAAACTCAAAAGCATTTGGGCTTTTCCCATTTAAGCAAACGTGGTCAAAATCGTCACAATATTGGCAGTTTTCGCAAGACTTATTCACCGTCATTACCTCCGTGTGTATGCTCCATTCTGATATCTTCTTCCCGCTTCTGCGTGGCTTCCCGGCCAGCGGATACGCCCAGGGCGTAGAATACAACAAACAGGGCGGCAAGCGCTGTACCGCCGATGATATTTGCTAGGATTGTCATTCTGATACCTCCTCTACATACGCCATGCTCTGGCGCAGATTGAGGGATTTCGGATTGAGAATACAAGCAGGGGCAACAGCAAGACCGAGGTCCGCAGCGTTGATGTTCAGACGATCCTTCGTGTACACACAGCAAACGTAGTCCGCGATGCCCGTGGCGAAAGCCTTGTCGCCGCAATACAACGGTGTGGCAGTCCAAATCCAATTGCCGTAGTGCGGGATGTAGTCACGGTACTTGCGGTACTCATCGCAGGTGATGATGAAAACGGGGTCTGCCACAGCACCATAGGAGCGGTCTCCGTTGTCTGCAACAAGGTCAACTGTGTGTAACAGCAGACTTTTTCTCTCGAAAACAGCGTTCGCCATATCAGATAGAATTCCACGCACATTACTTGTGCGGTAGTTATTCCAGTTGCCTTTTTCATCGGCAAATTTATCACTTGGGCAGAATTTTACATCTTCTGCCCACGGTTTTGCCATAATAGCCAGCACGCCGCCGTCAGGGTGGTTTGGGTCAAGGCAGACCCACTCAAAATTCTTGAACATAAAGTGTTCGCCGGGGCGTAAGGTTGTAATATCAGTCATTGTCGGTTACCTCCGCGAGCCAGTATTTGCGGTAGCAGTCGTCGCAGCCTTTTCCATTTGTGCATCCAATTCTTTCATCAATGTCGCAAGGGCGAATACACAAAATTCCATCATCTTCATCTATTACTGCATTCGGGAACATCTTCAAAAACTCACTCTGGCGGGTCTTGACGGGATGGGTGTCGCTCCACTTTTCAACGATGTTGTACGTTTTTTCAAATCTTTCTGGGTGTTTTATGTTTACATTTTCGGGAAAGGCGCATCTCATGTTAATAAACGGGCAATCTGTTCTACACGCGGATTTCTGCGGTAGTCTGTATGCGTCACACAGTCTGCTATACTCTTTCACAAAATCTTGCGGTTTCATCTGGCATCCTCCTTATCTAAGCCGCGCTGGACGTACTCGCCGTAGCTGATGTCCAGCGCGGCGGCTTCTCTTACTCATTGTTCAATGGATTTGATGCGGGGTTTCAGTACTGCCTTTTTATCCGGCTTCTTTGCCTGCATGGCGGAAATAACGCCTTGCTGCTGCGCTTTCTTCTTTTCGTAGTTCAGCTTTGCCTTTTGCCTCGCTTTTTCTTTTATGCAAGTATCGCAGAACCGCTTGCAGGGCTGCACGTCCCACATCATCTTGCCGCATTTCTCGCAGAATTTAGAGCCTGTCATAGCTTTAAATCATCATCCTTTGTGACTTCCATTTCTGTCCCGTCTAGAAGTTTCCGCGTGCGTTTAAACTCCGCAAAATGAATGCACTGATTCATAATGTCCTCGCGCTTAATGTCCAATGCGGCGAGCATTTCAAGGGTAGAAAATCCATCAACGTATGTTTCAATTTTCATTTGGTCATCGTCTATCGTATAAATAATCTGAAATCGTTTCATAACGGCTCCTCCGTCTTTTTGGCATCAATGCCGATGCCCTGTAGTGTTACCTGTGCCCAAAGGTCTGCAAGCTGGTCGTTGCGGTACTCATTGTATTTGTCGGCCACCGGACCGGTCATGTAATTCTGGATTTTAACCAATGTCCGGCGGGATAAACCTGCCTGATAACAGGCCAGCAAGCAAAGATATGTTGCCCTTGTGGCAATGTCGTTGCGCTCTTTCATTACCGCTTCATAGGCGCGTGATTGAATGTCCTTGATTTTTTCTTCGGCATATTCGTCAACGGCTTTCTGCAATGCCGGGGTAGGGTGTAATCTTGCTTTCACGTCTTTCAACTCTTTCCTGTTTTGTATAATCCGTATTTTCTGACATCTCGGCGGATTTTGATTCCGCGCTCTGCATCTGCCGCGTCCGCTGCGGCATCTGCAAGCCGCTGTGCGCGGATTTTCTCAAACATGGCCGCATACTCGCCGTAACGATTGCAAACGCTGTGGCAGTGCGCATGGCGGTCTGGGCAGTCTTTACACGGGTTGTTCATCGTTCGGCATCTCCTCAATAAAAATTTCGGTGCGTGGGTTTTCTTTGTCGTACATCACGCGGGAGCCGTCCACGCTGGCAATGATGGCGTTATTATCGTCTGCAAGGATTTTGGCGGCTACAAGCGTGTCATGGCAGGCTTCGAGCAAGTTCGTGAGGTCTACTTTGCGGCGGGTTGGCATGTAGAACACCGTGGCGACGCGGTAACGTCCTGACAGCGGGGCTTTCGGCTTTGGGGTGAGATACCACATGGCGGCCTGTTCGTACTTCTTGTACTGCCTGCTGGGGGCGATGAACGGCTTTCCGGTGCGGTGGTTGGTAAGTATCTGCTGGGAGTTCTTCTTGGTGATAGGGGGCAGGGAGATTATGTATTTTTGTATCACGGTACAATCTCCTTTACTTTCGCGTAGTACTTCTCGCTGTACCAGATGTCCGGCAGGCTGTGGTTTTGGGTAAAGCCCGCCTTTTTCAGTTCCTTTTCGGCAGCGCCAGCGGTGGTGTAGGTCTTGTGAGAGTGGCGGATGTCACCGGTAGAGCGGGAGTAAGTGATGATTTCAATACGTTTCATTCATCAATCTATCTGCTGCCTCAATCAGCCGTTTCGCGGTGGAATAGCAATCAGACATTTCTTCAACCATCGGTTTGATTTTTTCTCGGATTCCATCGGCAGTATCCAAAACTCTTTCAGCATATCGGAGATATATTTCTGCCATTTTCTGTCTAAATTCTTTATCACTCATGTTTTGATACCTCACAAAATAGATGAAATGGTTTTACCCACACAAAATCCAGTTGGCCGCAGGCACCGTGCCGGTTTTTTACTACCTCTATCACGGTGTCCCCATCGGTGGGCGGATTGATTTCTTGCGTTTCCCGGTTTTTAGTGTACATGCCGGGGTTGATAGCGATTATCATATCTGCATCATGCTCGATAGTCGCGGAGCCGAACATGTCCGACATTTTAATCATGCCCGTATCGGCGGCTCTCGCGGCCTGTACGAGTTCGATAATGCAGATATGATATTTCATGGCAAGCTGCTTTAAACCCCGTGTGAGGGCTGCCAGCTCGTCGTTACGCTTTTCTTTAGCGTTTGGCGGTGCAACAAGGCCCAGATGGTCAATAACGACTACTTCCGGCTTGCGCTCTTTGATCGTGGTTTCTACATCGGCAAGGCTGGTCAGGCTGGAATCATCCAGTATCAGGCGGTACTTGCTTTTCAGGTGATCTGCTGCCTCACGGATGGCGGATTCTTCCTCCGGCGTCAGGCGATGGTTTGTGATGCGGGTGCTGTCTATCTGTGCCCAGCGTGAGAAGATGGCGGTATAAAGCTGTTCGCGGCTCATCTCCATGGATTGATACAGCGTCAGCGCGTTTTGGGAGATCTGGCAGGCCATCTGCAAAGCCAGCGTGGATTTGCCCTTGCCAGGGCGGGCAGCAATTACGGTAACGCCATTGCGGGCAAGACCGCCGGTCATGGTGTCCAGGCTGCCAAACCCGGTCTGGATACTATCGCTTGGTTTTTTCATCCAGGAGAGAAACGCATCAATGCCATCGGCAAAATCTTTTGCGCTGCGCTCCTTCTGGTGGGCCATGATGTACTGCTGGCGTTCCGCAATGTGGAACAGCGCAGCGCTCATTTCATCGGCATCACCATCATCGGTCAGCAGCTTTGTTAATGCCGCTGTCAGCTCACGCTTTCTCCATCCGTCCATAACGCAGTTGATATAGGTGTTGTAGCCGGATATGGATGGAACCGTTTCAAAGCACTGCATGGCGAGCACTTTTGTGTCGTCATCGCATTTGGAAATAACCGATACCGTATCAGCCCTCTGGCCTTTATCGGCCATATCCTTGCAAAGCAGAAAGATATTCCCGAGCGCTTTCAGCTCAAACATTTTGTAGGTCAGGGAAGAAAAAGCATCGTCCTGCAATTCCGGTTTCATAAGCATAATGCCGATAACAGCTTTTTCCGCTACGATGGTATTCATGCTTTCGCCTCCTCCCATCCCACGATTTTCGGGACAACTCCATTCATCCGTTCTTCAAACGTGTACTCACGGTCAAACACAGGCCGCAGGTTATCAGTAGAGCGGACAGTAGTAGGCGGCTTGGATGCTTCATCCTGCCAGCGCTTTTGATTCAACCATGTAGACGGGTATGGAATGTACTTGCCATTCTCACGCTGCCACTGGTCAGTGGTCTTGAGGTACTCAAGGCTGGACAGGATGGCGGACAGGGTTGATTCATCCGGCACAAGCTTTTCAAATTTTTTACGGGCATCTGCCTTGCCGACCTTCTTTGGGTAAGCTGCCCAGAACTTGGTGAAAGCAGGGGAATCCGCGTCATCCCCTTGGGGGGTATAGGGGGTATTCTTAACTTCTTTATTCTTCTTTATATTAGGGTCTGTGCCCTCACTGTGCCCTCTCTGTGCCATCTGTTTGCCCTCGTCTGTGCCCGTGCATTGATAGTCGTTGCAGTTATTTACCGTGAATACGCTAAATTTTCCACACGGTGACTGTGCCACTTCCTGTGTCTCTTTTAGGTGGTTTATTGCAGTCCGAACTTGTTTGACTGTTAATCCGGTGTCGGTGGCAATTTGGCGGATAGAGGAAACGGCTTGACCGGGTTCCAGGTGAACGCCTTTGAAATAGCACGGCTCATAGCAAGCCAGAAACAGAAGGTGCAGAAACACGCATTTTGTGGGGGTATCGGTATACCAGCCCCACTTCATCATGCGGCGGTACAGCTTTATGTAACCCTCGTTTGCCATTTTTCAACACTCCATGTAATACTCGGCATAGCTGACTTTTTCGCCGTAGCGGTTCTTGCTGCTTACCGTTCGCTTTTGGATGGGTACGCCGCGCTTTTTCAGATCATTGATGCGGGAAGCAAGGCGGTAGATGCCGTACTCCTGCATGGCCTGTGCAGCGGTCAAGCTGCCGCCGCTCTCTAAGTGGCGAAGGATTCTATCACATTGTGTCACGGTGCATCACCTGTCTTTCTTTCAAAAATTAAAAGGGAAGGTCGCCCTCGTCATCGTCAATCGGGGCGTAGTCTGCATCTGGTTCGCCCTGCGTGCGCTGTGAGGGGGCTGCGGGGCGCTGTGCGGCGTTCTGCGGGGCGGGGCTGGTACTTTCCTTACTTCCACAGAAATTCACGTTCTGGGCCACGATTTCGGTCGCTGTGCGGTTCTGGCCGTTCTTGTCCTGATACTGGCGGGTCTGCAAGCGGCCATCAATGGCGATCAGCGCACCTTTGGGGAAGTATTTGCAGACAAACTCTGCGGTTTTGCCCCAGGCAGTAACGTCCAGCCAGTTGGTCTGGCTCTGGCCGCTGGCATCCTTATAGCCGGAATCGTTGGCGATGCGGAAGGAACAGACGGACTTGCCGCTGCTCGTGGCTTTGAGTTCCGGCGATGCGGCGAGTCTTCCGATGATAGCAACAACATTAAGCATAACTTTCTACCTTCTTTTTGTGATAATATGTGGTTTTATCGATGCCGGCCATTTTGCAGGCCTCAGTTACGGTAACTCCAGATTTTATAAGATTGTCAATCTCTGATAAATCAACGCTTTTGTAACGCGGGTGATTTAACCTTGTTTTCAAACGTTCTTTAGCAGCCTTTGAAATCTTACTTTTTCTTTCGTCAGAGAAT
>OIXA01006094.1_pt1 | contig 10365 bp, 8 predicted proteins | sample 1587721 | NCBI WGS metagenome assembly OIXA01 (sample SAMEA3888900, study PRJEB22519) | human gut metagenome | biome: human gut; feature: human-associated habitat; material: faeces | place: Denmark | collected 2013 | reverse complement strand
TTCTTCTCCGGCTCCTCCTTGTCCAGACCCTTTGCGGCCTGAATGGTGAGATAACCGTCCTTCAGCTCCAGATTCACTTCTTCCTTCTTGAAGCCCGGCAGATCGATGTCAAGCTCATAGGTGTCCTCGGTCTCACGGACGTCGGTCTTCATGAGGTTCTTGCCATGCTTGCCGTACAGGGCATTGAAGCTACGCGGCATTACCATATCAAACGGATCCGAGAAGAAATCATCAAACAAATTTTCACTATAGATGCTGGGCAGCATAAGTCATACCTCCATTCGCTCCGGCCGCCTCCGGGAGAGGCTCCCGTGCAGCCGGGCCTGTATTATGTACCCAATGTGGTTGTGGTTTTGTTCCCTTGGGGGTGGGTTCCTGTCCCCTCTCTCAAGGTTCAACTGTATTATACCACCGTTTTTAGCACTGTCAATAGGAGAGTGCTAATATTCACATAATGCACGATGTTTGTTCACAGTCCGTTCATATTCATCCGTTATTTGGTTATTTTACAGGATTCTTTTTCTGTAAAGAATCGTCATAATACTGCGCCTGCGCGTGCCAGAGGCGGGCATATTCTCCGTTTTTTTCCTGCAGAAGCGCCTCATGCGCGCCGTGCTGGACGATACTGCCTGCCGAGAACACCAGAATTTCATCGCAGAAGCGGCACGAGGCCAGCCGGTGGCTGATATAGAGCGCCGTCTTGCCGCCGGAGATCGCATTGAACTTCCGGTAGACCTCATATTCGGAAACGGGGTCAAGCGCCGCCGTCGGCTCGTCGAGCACGAGGAAGGGCGCATTCTTGTAAAGTGCACGGGCGATGGCGATCTTCTGCGCCTCGCCGCCGGAGATCACCACGCCATGCGGGTCAAAATCGCGGTAAAGCATCGTGTCGAGGCCGTCCGGCATGCGCAAAAGGCGTTCGCCGAGCCCGGCCTCCCGCAGGCAGACCTCCGCCCGCGCGCGGTCAACATCCGCTCCGGCCGTCACATTCTGCCCGAGGGAGAAAGCGAACAGGCGGAAGTCCTGAAACACAACGGAGAACAGCGCCTGATACTCCGCATAGTCATATTTTCGGATATCAACGCCGTTGAGCAGGATCTCGCCCTCCGTCGGGTCATAGAGCCTGCACAGCAGCTTGATGAACGTCGTCTTACCGCTGCCGTTGCGGCCGACGACGGCCAGCTTTTCGCCGATGCGGAACTTCATGCTCACATGGCGCAGCGCATAGGCCTCCATGTTGGGATAGCGAAAGGACACATCGCGGAATTCCACCTCATAGCGATCGTCATCGCGCTTTTCCACACTGAGCGAGCCCTGATACATGGGGTTTGGGATATCGAAGTAGTCGAGATAGCGCTTCATGTATTCCTCGTTCGTGACGGAAATCCGAATCGTGCGCGCCAGCCCGGAGACGCCCGCCAGCAGCAGCATGATGGAAGAGACATACCGCGCGATGGAGCCGACGGACAGGCCGCCCCGCAGCGCCGCCGCGATCAGGAGCAGATAGACGCCGAACTGGAGCGCATACGTCACAAAATTGGAGAGGAGCCCCATCCACGCAACACCGAAATTCATGGTTCTCTCCCGCCTGCAGAAGTTTTCGTTAAAGTCCCGCTCCTTCTGCAGCAGCGCGGCCCGCATACCGTACAGGCGAATATCCTTGCCGGAGGAATCGTTGCTGGTGTAATCATACAGCTTTTCGCCGCAGATGTTGTCGTCCACACATCCGGCAAAGAACTCGCTGCGCAGTCTGCCGTACCGGCGGCCGGTCAGAACGCTGACCACGGCCGTCAGCACGATGCCCGCCAGCAGCGCCAGCTTTGCCCCGGCGGAGAGCAGGCCGGGCCGGAACAGGGAGAATGTCAGCAGGACGGCGGCCGCGATCTGCACCGCATAGCGGACAAGGCCGCCCGCCGTCACGGCATAGTAATACACATTATAGCCTGTCTGCGTCTCCATCTCGATCCGTTCCCGGAGCAGGGCCGTCTTGCGGTCCTCGATCAGGGCATAGGGCAGATCCATGGCTTTTTCCGCATGCTGCCAGTCAACCAGCCGGTCCAGCTCGGCCTCGCCGACGTCCGCATGCATTTTCAGCAGGGCGCCTGCCAGCCCGACAAGGGCCGCCAGGCCGACGGTGAGCGCAGCATACAGGGCAAGCGTCTTTCCGCCCGCACCGGCCGTCAGGGCATCGATGATCTTAGCCGAAAAATAGATCGGGATATAGGGCGCGATCGCAGTCGTCAGGCTGGAAAACAGGGTACAGAGGAAGTACTTCCGATCCAGATGACACAGCAGCCGGACCGCGCGGCGGTTCAGATCCCAACGTTCTTTCATGCCTGCTTCCCTCCCTGATAGCCGGGCTGATACCAGCAGCTCTGAATTTCATACAGCCTTGCATATTCTCCGCCAGCCGCAAGGAGCGTTTCGTGCGTGCCCTCCTCGGCGATGCCGCCGTCGCGCAGCAGCACGATCCGGTCGCAGGAGCGGGTCGAGGCCAGCCGGTGCGAGATGAACAGGGATGTCTTCCCTGCCGCCATGCGCCGGTACTGCTCATAGACCTCATTCTCCGCAATGGGGTCGAGCGCCGCCGTCGGCTCGTCGAGCACGAGCACCGGTGCGTCCTTATACAGGGCGCGGGCCATCATGAGCTTCTGCGCCTCGCCGCCGGACAGCTCAATGCCGTCCGGATTCACCTGTTTATCCAGATGCGTATCCATGCCGTGCGGCAGGGCATCCAGCTTTTCTCCCAGCCCGGCCGCGCGCAGGCACCGCTCCGCCCGCTCCCGGTCCACCTCAGGGCCGAAGGCGCAGGCGGCCGTCTCGGCCAGCGAAAAGCAGGCCGTGCGGACCTCCTGAAACACCGGAGCGAACAGCGCCGCATAGTCGTCCCGGCGGAACTCCGCCGCGGGGACGCCGTCGATCCGGATCGTGCCGGATGTCGGCGCATACAGCCCGCACAGGAGCTTGACGAGCGTCGTTTTGCCCGCGCCGTTCAGGCCAACAAGCGCCACATGCTCCCCGGCACGGAGCGTAAGACTGATATCGTGCAGCGTGTCATGCGCCGCCCCGTCATAGCGGAATGATACATGGTCGAACGTGATCTCCGGTGCGTGCTCCCGGTGGTCCGCCGCATGCGCCGTTCCCGTTCCGTCCGTGTCCGGCAGCTCCATAAACTGCCGGTAATCGCTGACCTTCAGGCTGGCGGTCTGCATTTCGTTCCAGGCGGAGATCATGTTGCCGATAAACGTGGCAAAGCCGGAGATGGCGGAAAAATACAGCACGAATTCATCCGGCCGCAGCTCGCCCCGCACCGCCATGACGAGCAGCAGGGTATAGGCCCCGCCGTCGCGCAGCAGGATCACCAGCAGGTCGACGAGCCGCCCCAGAAGCAGACGGCGGTTCAGCCGTGCGGACCACGCGGTATCCTGCCGGAACAGGTCTGAAAACGTCTCGCGCAGCCATGTCGCCATGCCGTAGATGCGGATATCCTTGGCCGCCGCAAAATCGGCAGCATTTTTAGACACATACCGCAGCCTCCGGCCAATGTCCGTCCGCTCCCCGCGGGAGGCGTATTCATAGCGGTTATAGGCCCGGACGCACAACAGGTTGACCAGTGCCGCAAGCGTCAGCAGCACCAACAGCAGCGGACTGATGCGCGAGAGGATCGTGCCGAACAGGGCATAGCACAGGGCATTCCGGATCAGCTCCGTCATCAGGTTCGGGACCTGACACAGCGGCACCTTGCCGTTCATCATATAGCTTGCTTCCTCGGCCCGCTTGCGCTGGTCTCGCGTCTGCTTTTTCTCATAGGTCTGATAGAACATCGCCATGCTCTTCTCCTCCAGGCAGCTGGTCAGATAAAAGCGATAGCGGCTCTCCTGCGCCTCCAGAATGGTCTTGCAGAAATCCCGCAGGCCGACTGCCAGAAACGTGAGCACGAGCAGGGCGCCGACGGCCAGTGCGGCATGGAGGAACGTCTGTCCTCCCGTCACCTCCGACACGACGAGCGCGGGCAGGCGAAGCTCCGCCCAAGCCAGAAGCACGCCCAGCGGGACGCCGGCCGCCATGACAAAGAATGACGCAGGCGTTCCGCGGAGCATCTGCCGATAGCTCCACACGGCGTTGCTCATAAGACCCCGATAGGGCTTTTTGGTTGATTCCTTCAAGGCATATCGCCCCCTTCTGCTTCCACTGTAGCACACAAGGCCCCAAAAAAGAGAGATCGTGCACCAACTGCTTCCAGCGGTGCACGAATCGCATTCAGCACGCGGCGGGGACGAGGAATTCCGACGTGAACGCGCCGTCCTCGCTGTTGTATTTCACCCAGCCGCCATGCTGCTTCACAATGGCCTCTGCCCGGTGCAGGCCGAAGCCGTGTGCACCGGTCTTCCCCGTCCGGAAGAGGGAGCCAACCTTCTTCTGCTTCTTCCCGGCGCTGTTGAGAAGATAGAAATAGAGCATATCGCCCTTCATCCGCAGAGAAAGGCGGAGGAATTTTTCGCCAGCCGCGCTCCGGCAGCCCTCGATGGCATTGTCCAGCAGATTCCCGATGACAATGCTCAGCTCCAGATCGGTGAGCGACAGCTCCGGCGGCAGATTGGCCTCCGCCGTCACGGCGATCCCGGCGGCGCGGGCCTGCGCGAGCTTGGCCGAAAGAATGGCATCAACGGTCACATTGCCGGTCTTGAGCAGGGTGTCGACCGTCTGCAGGCTCCGGTCCAGCTGCTCGAGGTAGGCGATGGCCCGGTCGACCTGCCCGGCCTCCAGCTGGCCCTTGAGCGCCTGCAGATGGTGGTGGAAGTCGTGCTTATAGCCGCGCATCTCGTTATGGATGCTCCGGACCTCCTCCAGATGCTGCCGCGCCTGCTCCTCCTGCATTTCGACCAGCCTGAGATAGGTTCTCTTCAACATGGCATTTCCTCTGTTTCTGCAGTCCTCAGTTTCTGTCAATGAACGCCCGGTTGATGGCGTCATACTTCCCCCGCGCCAGCGGGACCTCCGCCCCGCCGCGCAGCAGGACGGACGTGCGTCCGATGCGCACCACGGCCTTCAGATTGACGAGGTACGACCGATGGGTGCGGAAGAAGTCCGCGCTCAGCCGCCCGGCAAAGGCCGAGATGCTCTCGCGGATGCGGTAGTCCGGCCCGGTCGTGTGGAGAACGAGATCATGCAGGAAGGACTCCGCATACAGAAGCTCACTCTCATAGAGCTTCACGTTTCCCTCCTCGCACGCGATCACGACGGACGGCGGCTCGACGGCCAGCCGCGCGGCGGCGCGGTCCAGCACGGTGCGGAGCTTTTCCGCCGGCACGGGCTTGACGAGATAGTGCAGGGCATCGACCTCATAGCCCTCGGCCATGCACTCAAAATGCGACGTGATAAAGATGATCTCCGCCCGGCAGCCCGCGCCGCGCAGGCGCTTGGCAAGATCGATGCCGCTCATGCCGGGCATTTCAACATCCAGCAGCAGGATATCCCAGTCGGTATCTCCGGCGAAGCGGAACGCCTCCGCGCTCGGGAAGCAGGTCACGGCGCAGGCGCCGTGCGCCCAGTCCGTCACGTCCGACTGCAGCCGTGCGGCCTGTCCGGCGTCGTCGTCACAGATCGCGATCTTCCAGCCCATGGCTATCCCCCCGTCCTACAAGAAAGCGCTCTGCCGTTATGCGCAGCAGAGCACTTCCGTTATTCTTCCGAATTCTCCGGATCCTTCAGATTCTCCTGCGCAGCTGCGGCATGCAGCTGCGCGGCCTCCTGCTCCGATCACGAACGCGGCCAGGATGACGACGCCCCAGGTCATCACGGACCCGAAGTTGGTCAGCAGCAGCGCGAAGCGCAGCGGGTTGTGCAGGCCCGCCTTGGCGTCGAACATCAGCAGCACGAGGCCGACGATCAGGGTCGTCAGGCTCGGGGCCTCCGCCCCGCCCGCGCGGTAGCTTCGCACGAGCTGCCAGGCCATATACAGCACAACGGCAATGACCGTTCCGTGCATGATGAGCATGCCGGTCGGGTTTTTAATCTTCTTCGGCTCCATCGGTCTTCTCCTCTCCGGCCAGCAGGCTCTCCTGCTTCTCGGGGATCGGCAGGGCCTGCATGCAGGCCTCGAACTGGCTGCGGCTCATCGTCTCGTGCTCCAGCAGCCACTGCGCGATCTCCTGCAGCTTCTCGTGGTGCTCCGTCAGGATCTGCGTGCAGTGCGCATAAGCCTGATCCACGGTCTTGCGGACCTCGGCGTCGATCTCGGCAGCCGTCTGCTCGGAATAGGAACGCGTGCGCTCATAGTCGCGGCCGACGAAGATCTCGCTGTCGTCGTCATAGGCCACGGCGCCGATGCGCTCGTTCATACCGTATTTTGCGATCATATCGTGCGCCAGCTTCGTGGCCCGCTGCAAATCGTTCGAAGCGCCGGTCGAAATGTCGTCAAACTCCAGCTGCTCCGCCACGCGGCCGCCGAGGAGCACGACGATGCGGTCGCGCATCTCGTTTCGCGTGGTATGGAGCGTGTCCTGATCCGGCAGGCTGATCGTCAGGCCGAGGGCATTGCCGCGCGGCACAATGGTGATCTGGTGGACAGGCTCCTGCGTGGACAGGAAGTATGCCGCAACGGCGTGGCCCGCCTCGTGGATGGCCGTGATGCGCCGGTCGCGCTCGATATTGACAAGGCTCCGTTTTTCCGGCCCGGCAATGACCTTGAGGACGGCGTCCTCCATGGTCTGCATCGTAATGACGGGCAGGTTCTTTCGTGCCGAAATCAGTGCCGCCTCGTTGAGCAGGTTCTCCAGATCCGCGCCGGTGAAGCCCGCCGTCGCGCGGGCGACGGTGCGCAGGTCGACGTCATCGGAGAGCTGCTTGTCGCGCGCATGGACGCGCAGGATGGCCTCGCGGCCGCCGACGTCGGGCACGTTCACATAGATCTGGCGGTCAAAGCGGCCCGGGCGCAGCAGGGCGGGGTCGAGGATATCGCGGCGGTTCGTCGCCGCCATAACGATGACGCCGTCATTGCTGCCGAAGCCGTCCATCTCCACAAGGAGCTGGTTGAGCGTCTGCTCCCGCTCGTCGTGGCCTCCGCCCATACCGGCGCCGCGGCGGCGGCCGACGGCGTCGATCTCATCGATGAAAATAATGGCAGGGGCACTGCGCTTGGCCTGCTCAAACAGGTCGCGAACGCGGCTCGCGCCGATGCCGACATACAGCTCCACAAAATCCGAGCCGGAAATGGAAAGGAACTGCACATTCGCCTCGCCTGCCACGGCGCGGGCCAGCAGCGTCTTGCCCGTGCCCGGAGGGCCGACGAGCAGCACGCCCTTGGGAATACGCGCGCCGATGCGGCGGTATTTTGCGGGATCGCGCAGGAAATCGACGATCTCCTGCAGCTCGGCCTTTTCCTCGTCCGCTCCGGCGACGTCGCTGAACATCACCTTGTCGCGGCCGCTGCCCACGCGGGCATTGGCGTGGCCGAACTTCATCATGCCGCCGCTGTTGCGCACGAGCACCATGTAGACGAGCGCGATCATGATGACCGACAGGAGCATCTCCGGCAGCATACGCACATACCACGGTGTCTGGGGCATGGGTACATAGTTATAAGACTGCAGAACACCGCTCTCCTGCTGCTCTGCGATCAGGGTCCCCAGATCCTCATAGAACAGGCCGAGGTCTGCCAGCTTGTGGCTGACGGAATACGCCTCGTTCTGATAGGGCTTGCGCAGCTCGAGCGTCAGCACACCGTTGTCATACTCAAAGGAACGGACATTTTTGCTGCGGAACTGCTCGCAGACGGTGCTGTAGTCCACATAGACCGCGTCATCCCGGAAGAACACCTCCGAGATGAGCACGACAGCCACGGCAAACACCACGATATACAGCAGAACGGTGAGCAGTCTGGAACGGTTTTTCAAGCTCCCAGCTCCTTTTATTTCGTGTAGACTTCCGGCTTCAGGATGCCGACATACGGCAGGTTGCGGTAGTGCTCGTCATAGTCGAGGCCATAGCCGACGACAAATTCGTTCGGGATCGTAAAGCCGACATAGTCCGCCTTGACGTCCGTCTGGCGGCGCGAGGGCTTGTCGAGCAGGGTGCAGATCTTCAGGGAAGCCGGGCCCATCTCCCGCAGGTGCGCACAGACATGGCTGAGCGTCACGCCGGAGTCCAGAATGTCCTCCAGAATGACGACATGGCGGCCGCGCAGATCCACGGACACATCCTTGAGCATCTTGACCTTGCCGCTCGTGCTCGTGCCGCCGCCGTAGGACGACACGGCCATGAAGTCGATCTGGCACTGGATCGGCGTTGCACGGATCATGTCCGAAAAAAACATCACGACGCCCTTCAGGATGCCCAGGAAAATGGGATCCTTATCGGCATAGTCCGCCGCGACCTGTTTGCCCAGCTCGGCAATGCGGGCGGCAAGCTCCTGCTCACTGATGAGTACGCGTTCAATGTCCTGGTGCATGTCACATTTCCTCTTTCTCTATTCGTAGGATTACAGCCTGCTCTCCGTCACGGGCTGTCCAGCGCGGATCCGCGCCGAAGCCCGCCACTGCGATCACCTGTCCGTCCAGCTCGAGCACCGGGACACGGTCCCGAACCGGCTGCGGCAGGCGGCGATCCAGAAAGAGCTTTTTCAGCGTCACGCAGCGGCCGTCCGGCAGCGTGAGCATGTCGCCCGTTTTCCGCGGGCGAAAAACGGGAATTCTCCCGACCATCTTATCATATTTCAGCGCAAAAGTGAAAGGGGTATTTTGAATTTTTTCGTTTTTTTCTGCAAGCGTGCAGACGGCCCGCAGGCCGAGCGCAGGGAAGTGCACCGTCTGCGCCAGCGGAACGGGCCGGAACACCGGCGGCGTGCCGCGGACAAGCTCCAGCGCGTCATAGCTCCGCCGGACCGTCAGGCGGCCGGGCAGATCGGCCCGGGCAGCGGGAGCGGGATTTTCGAGCAGGGCCTGCAGCGCCCGGATGTGGACAAGGGCCGCATCCTGCGGCAGGGCCTCACGCAGCAGGCAGCGAAGCGCCCGGCGCTGCAGCGGCTCCGGGGCCTCGCGCAGCGGCGCGAGCCGCACCCGGCGCAGCACGCACGGGTCGGAAAACAGCGGCTCCGGCGCGGGCAGCAGCAGACGCTCCGCCTCGCGGTCCAAAAGGGCATCGTCCGCCCGCACAAGGGCCGTCAGCTCCGTGACGCGCAGCGGCAGCTCCGGCGTCTCTGCCGCCAGCAGGGGCAGCACGCCGTGGCGCAGGCGGTTGCGCTGGCAGCTGTCCTCCGCGTTCGTCGCATCCTCGCGCCAGCCCGTGCCCCGCGCGCGCAGATATTCCCGCGCCTGCGCATGGGAAACGGCCAGCAGCGGCCGTACATAGCGCCCGCGGCGCGGCGGGATGCCGCCGAGGCCCCGCAGCCCGCTGCCGCGCAGCAGATGCTGCAGCAGCGTCTCGAGATTATCCTCGGCCGTGTGAGCGATGGCAACGGCGTCGCACGGGATGGAATCGAGGAAGGCATAGCGCTGCTCTCGCGCCTCCTCCTCGCTGCGGGCGGGCTTTTCCGGCGCGCCGCAGACGAGCTCGATGCCCTCGGCCGCGCAGAACGCGCGCACAAAGGCCTCGTCGCCGTCGGACTCCGCCCCGCGCAGGCGGTGGTTGAAGTGCGCCGCCCGCACATAGACGGAAAGCTCCGCCGCCAGCTCGCGCAGGCAGCAGAGCATTGCCATGGAATCCGCCCCGCCGGAGACGGCGCACACGACCTGCGCGCCGGGGGAAAACAGCGCCTCCCGGCGGCACCAGGAAAGGACCTCAGCCCTCATCGTGACGCCACTCCCGGTCGGCGAAGGTCGTAAACTGCGGCAGCCACTGGAGCTTGACCGTGCCGGTCTCGCCGTGACGGTTCTTGGCCACGATGCACTCGGCGACGTTCTGCTCCGGTGTATCCTTATTATAATAGTCCTCGCGGTAGAGGAACATGACCTCGTCCGCATCCTGCTCGATGGCGCCGGATTCGCGCAGATCGGACAGCAGCGGACGCTTGTCCTGGCGGCTCTCGTTCGCACGGGACAGCTGCGACAGGCAAAGCACGGGCACGTTCAGCTCCTTGGCCATGATCTTCAGCGAGCGGGAGATGTCCGAAACGACCTGCTGGCGGTTTTCGCCGCTGTAGGTCCGGCCGCCCGCGCTGACCATGAGCTGAAGGTAGTCGATGATGACAAGGCAGAGATTATCGAGGCGGCGGCACTTGGCGTTCATGTCCGCAACGGACAGAGACGGATTGTCGTCCACGCGGATGTCCGTCTGCGAAAGCGCCGTGGCCGCGATGCCGATCTTGCTCCACTCCTCCATGGACAGCTGGCCCGTGACGAGCTTCTTGTTGTCCACAAAGCTCTCGTT
>OIXA01006092.1_pt1 | contig 10367 bp, 9 predicted proteins | sample 1587721 | NCBI WGS metagenome assembly OIXA01 (sample SAMEA3888900, study PRJEB22519) | human gut metagenome | biome: human gut; feature: human-associated habitat; material: faeces | place: Denmark | collected 2013 | reverse complement strand
TGACGCTCGCCGACGGCGACTTCGTCACCGTCATCGGCGGCAACGGCGCGGGCAAATCGACGCTCCTGAACGCCATCGCGGGCGTCTGGCCGGTCGATGAGGGGCACATCCTCATTGACGGCGTGGACGTGACGGCGCTGCCGGAGTACAAGCGCGCGGCGTTTATCGGTCGCGTGTTCCAGGACCCGATGCTCGGCACCGCGCCCAACATGCAGATCGAGGAAAATCTGGCGCTGGCGCTGCGGCGCGGCAAAAAGCGCACGCTCAAATGGGGCGTGACGAAACAAGAGCGCGAGGATTACTATGACCGGCTGCACGCGCTGGGGCTGGGGCTGGAAAAGCGCATGACCGACAAGGTCGGGCTTCTGTCCGGCGGTCAGCGGCAGGCACTGACGCTTCTGATGGCATCGCTGCAGAAGCCGAAGCTGCTGCTGCTTGACGAGCACACCGCAGCGCTCGACCCGGCGACGGCAGCAAAGGTTCTGGAGCTGTCCGATAAGATCGTCGAAGAAAACGGTCTGACGGCGCTCATGATCACCCACAACATGAAAGACGCCATTACCCACGGCAACCGGCTGATCATGATGAACGAGGGGCACATCATCCTCGATATTGCGGGCGAAGAAAAGAAAAAGCTGACGAAGAAGGACCTTCTCGACCGCTTTGCCGCGCTGGCAGGGCAGCAGGAAGAGACGGACGCCGTTTTGCTTTCGTAATTTCATAGAAAACCAGCACCTTCAAAAGAAGGTGCTGGTTTTCTGTATACGGAAGTCATTCCTCCAGATCGACCTGGATGCCGTTGACTTCTACACCGTCGTCGGCGCAGATCAGCAGGTACTTGACGCCGCCGATGACGCGCGTCTGGACAAGGTCGGTGCGCTCGGGGTTGACCTGAATGGTCACATCCGGTGTTTTGAGCTGGAACTTCTTTGCGTCAATCAGGTTCGCAGGGCTGAGCGCCGCGTCGGCGCCGAAGTGCTGGTCAAACTCGACGTTGAATTTTGCAAGCTTCGATTCCTCCACGCCGCAGCCGGAGAGCACCTCGGAAACCTCCTGCCGGCTCACGACAAGCGGCTCGTCGGATTTTAATTCTTTATGTGCCTCAATGTTCTGGCGTAGCTGCTCATGGACTTTCTGCACCAACGGCAGGCTGCACGCATCCTCAAGGGACTGGCTGAGCAGCTCGCCGAATGACTCTTTTTGCACGTTCGCAGGCTCGGGCGGGTCCAGCTTGAACAGCGCCTGTACCAGCTCCGGGTGATTGTTTTCCAAACTGCGGGAATAATACAGGCAGTTATAAAGATTTGTTCGCCTGCCGTCGAATGCCGGGAACAGAAAGCCCAGCTCCGGCGCGCCCACGGTGTAGGCGCCGCCCTGGTTGTGAAATTCCTTCTCGTCCGCAATGTACCGCAGCGCCGCCTTGCCGGGCTTTACGGGGCATATGGCGCACAGAACGTAGGAAAAGACCTCGCTGGAATCGTCCAGCTGCGCGCCGTCTTTTGCCTTGAAGGGCACGTCGTAGCGCTCGTGCGCCAGCAAAATCAGATAGTGGTCCTCCGAGGAAAGCGCGCCGGTGACGGTTTGGCAGAATGTTTCGAGCGCAGCCTCGTCGTCCAGACCGGAATCGCGCAGCGCCATGAGCAGGCGGTGTTCGTCGGAATCTGCAACCTGACTGGTTCTGAAGCTGAGGTCGATCAGGTTTTTGTCCTGCGCGCCGGACAGAACGCGGCGGAAGATGGCAAGGTAGCTCTCCTTGTCCTCCTGACTCATGAGCGCGACCGACTGGCGGAACGAGGACAGAACCTCGCCGCCGGAAGAAATATAGAAGCCGCGCACGGCGGTCATATTGGTGCGGTCCGGGCGAAGTCTTCGCCGAAGCTCGCCGATTTCTTTGGATGTCATACTCAAAACTTCCTTTGTTTCAGAATGCGTGAGATGAGTATACCACAAATTTTCCCGCAATGCCACTACCGAAGCGGGCTTACATCTGCTAAAATGAAATGGGAACAAAAAAGCGGCGAGGATCGTCCAACCCTCAAAACCGAAAGGAGAACGTGATGGAATACAACGACAATTCGTACTACCCCGGCGCGGATGCCGGCGACGAGCAGCCGAAGCCCCGGAAACCCAGAAGGCGCGGCATGTGGAAGCTGCTGTGGCTGATTCCGGTGGTCCTGCTTGCAGCGGGGCTGGCGATGGATTCTTTTTATACACTCAAGGAGGACCAGTACGCAGTCCTGACCACCTTCGGCAAGCCTGCGACGGTTTCCGCCTCGGGCTTACAGATGAAAATTCCGCTGGTGCAGCGGGTGCAGCTGGTCTCGAAGTCCATTCAGGGCTTTCCGCTCGGCTACCGCGCGGGGAGCGACGAGTCGGTGGACGAGGAGTCGCTGATGATCACGTATGACTATAACTTCGTGAACGTCGACTTTTACGTCGAGTACCGCGTGACGGACCCGGTCAAATATCTCTACAATTCCAGCGACCCCGTCGGCATTCTGAAGATGCTCTGCCAGAGCTATATCCGAGACACCATCGGGCTTTACAACGTCGACAGTGTCATTACCACCGGCAAGAGCGAAATTCAGTCCGAGATCAAGCAGAAGGTCATGAACCGGCTCGAGCAGGAGGACCTCGGCATCCAGCTGACGAATCTCACCATTCAGGACGCCGAGCCGCCCACGCTGGAGGTGCAGCAGGCGTTCACCGCCGTGGAGACCGCCAAGCAGTCGGCAGATACGGCAGTCAACAACGCGAAAAAATACGCCAACGAAGTAACGCCTGCGGCGTCTGCTGACGCAGACCAGATCATCAAGCAGGCAGAGGCGTACCGCGAGAGCAAGATCAATGAAGCGGAAGGTCAGGCGGCGCGCTTTACGGAGCTGTTTGCCGAGTATCAGAACTATCCGCTGATCACCAAGCAGCGGCTGTTCTATGAGGCGATGGAGGAGATTCTGCCCGAGGTGAAGCTCTACATCGTAGACGAGCAGACAGGCGTGCAGACTGCGCTGCCGTTGGAGCAGTTTGCAACCGTGAACGCGGGCACAGCGGAAGGAGGTGCGTCCAATTGAAAAAGACGGTCAAAATTGTCATTCCGGTCGTTCTTGTTCTGGCGCTGCTGGTGATTCTGGCAGGAAGCCTTGTCGTGACGCAGCCGGACGAGTACACGATCATCAAGCAGTTCGGCGCCGTTGTGAAGATTATCGACCAGCCGGGGCTGAGCTTTAAGACGCCCTTTGTCCAGTCGGCAAGTACGCTCCCCAAAACGGAGATGCTCTATGACCTGGCAGCAAGCGACGTCATCACGTCCGATAAAAAGTCGATGGTGGCAGACAGCTTTGTCCTCTGGAAGATCACGGACCCGCTCAAATTTATCCAGACGCTTTCCGGAAGCGTTGCCAACGCTGAAAGCCGCATCAACGCCGTGGTCTACAACAGCCTCAAAACCGTCATCAGCTCCATGAAGCAGGAGGCAGTCATCTCCGGACGCGACGGCGAGCTGGCGGCAGCGATCATGGAAAACTTCGAGCAGAATTTTGACGACTATGGGCTCACCGTTCTTGCCATCGAAACCAAGCGGATCGACCTTCCCGATGAAAACAAGGCGGCGGTCTATGAGCGCATGATCTCCGAGCGCGGCAACATCGCTGCGTCCTACGCTGCAGAGGGCGATGCGCAGGCAAAACAGATCCGCAGCGAGGCGGACAAATCTGTCGAAATTACCGTATCTGAGGCAAAGGCACAGGCGGAGCGGATCAAAGCCGAGGGCGAAGCGGAGTATATGCGCATTTTGTCTCAGGCGTATGACACGCAGGAGGAAGCGGACTTCTACGAGTTCATGCGCGCGCTCGATATGGCGCGAAGCTCGCTCACGGGTGGCAACAAGACGCTGGTGCTCTCGTCTGATTCCCCGATTGCGCAGATTTTCAGCGGACAGTGGGGGACGGCGCAATGACGCTTTATCTGCAGGAGGAACTGTTCTCGCTCGACCATTTTGATATCTGGGACGAAGACGGAAACGTCAAATATCAGGTCGAGCGTGAGCTGTTCCAGTTCGGGCGCAAGCTCGTCGTGGCCGACATGCAGGGGCGCGAGGTCTGCTTTGTGCAGCACATTCCGTTCTCGATTCCGTGCGCGTATGAGCTGGCGGTTCCCGGCGGAAGCGTGCAGCTCGACCGGCACTTCTCATTTTTTACGCAGCAGTATACGATTGACGAGCTGGGCTGGAAGGTCGCAGGCAGCTTCATGAGTCTGGACTTTGAGATTACGCAGGGCGATCGCCGTGTGGCGTACATCGAAAAGGCGTTTCCTGCGTTTTACGACCGCTACCGGCTGGAAATTGAAGACCCCAAGGACGAGCTGACCGCGCTGTGCGTCGTGCTTGCTATCGACGTGGAGGCAGAGCGGCACAATTAACCCATACATCCCGGCAAAGCCCCCGGCAGAGAAATCTGCCGGGGGAATTTACTTTCCGGGCGGAATCCTGTAAAATAAAGAAAAACGCGCGCGGCGCAAGGAAAGGAAGACGTTTTATGAAACAGGCACACATTTGTCTCGACGAGACGCTCGGCATCCGCTATGCCATTCTCCCCGGCGATCCGGCAAGACTCGACCGCATTGCAAAGGAGCTTACGGACGTGCAGGAGCTGGCGTATAACCGCGAGTTCCGCAGTCTGCGCGGAAAGTATAAGGGCGTGGATGTGCTGGCACTGTCGACCGGCATCGGCGGAAGCTCGGCAGGCATCGCGGTCGAGGAGCTTCGCAACATCGGTATCACCGCGGCAATCCGCATCGGCTCGTGCGGCGCGCTGCAGAAGGGGATTGGGCTGGGCGAGCTGATTCTGGTCTCCGGCGCGGTGCGCGACGACGGCGCGTCGAAGGCCTATGTACCCGCGATCTTCCCGGCGGTGGCGGACTTTACGCTGTATGCCTGCTGCAAGGAGGCGGCGAACTGTGTCGGCGCGGTGGTGCACGAAGGCATCTGCCACAGCCACGAGAGCTTCTACCATGAAGAAAACGAGCAGGAAAGCGCATACTGGTCCGGCAAGGGCGTCCTGGGCGCGGATATGGAAACGGCGGCGCTTTTCACCATCGGGAGGCTCCGCGGTATGAAGACCGCGTCCATTCTCAATAACGTCGTCCTCTACGGCGAGGATACCGCAGATTCTATTGGAGACTACGCAGGCGGCGAGAGCGCCACGGCAAGAGGCGAGCGGCTGGAAATTCTAACGGCACTGGAGGCATTTGCGCTTCTGGAAAAGAGGGAAAGACCATGAGAAAGCTTCTTTTGATCGACTGCTGCATCCGAAAAGAGCAGTCACAGACCAGGCGTCTGATGGAAGCATTTCTGCATGCCGTACCGGCAGACTGCGCGGTCGAGCGGCTTGTGCTGACCGAAGAAAATCTCGCGCCGCTCACGGGCGACTTCTTTGCCCAGCGGCAGCGGCTTCTGGAAAGCCGCGATTACTCCCATCCGCGCTTCCGGTATGCCAAGCAGTTTGCGCAGGCGGACCTTGTCGTGATTGCTGCGCCGTTCTGGGATCTGGCGTTTCCGGCGCTGCTGAAAATTTATATCGAGCAGGTGAGCGTGGACGGCATCACCTTCGGGGCGAATGAAAAGGGGCTCGTTGGGCTGTGCCGCGGCACCGATCTGGTGTTTCTGACAACACGCGGCGGATTCTATACGGGAGACCCCCTGGAGATGGGCAGCCGCTATCTGGACGCGCTTCACACGTTCTTCGGCTTCGATCGCTACCACTGCGTCGCTGCCGACGGCATGAATGTTGCCGGCTTCGACGCTGAAAGCTCCCTGCAAAAAGCCTGCGCGCAGGCACAGGCGCTTGCCGCCTCTTTGTAAAACAAAAAAGAGCCTGTCTGCCGATGATCAGCAGACAGGCTTTTTGCATGTTCAGATTGTTTTGATGCAGTCTTTGACGATGGCAATGAAGCGGTCACGGTCGACGCCGAGGACCACCCGCGCGTTTTTGGTTTCGAACTGCTTGTCGCTGTAGAGGTCGGTCACGGTTTTGCCGCGTGTGATCGAGCCGCGCGTTTCCACATACACGCCCGCTTCCTCCGCGCGGAACAGCTCCGGGTGCGCCAGATACATCACCGGGCAGGTATCGTGCATTGCGACGCCCGCAAAGCCGATGGGCTGTAAGAACGACCACGCCTTTTGCAGACACGCCTTTGTGAAGACGCCGGCAGGTGTGCCGGTGGCAGCGAGCTCGTCCCAGTCTTCGGGGGTAAGCACTGCCTGCAGCGTCACATCCAGCCCGCACATGACAATCGGAACGCCCGATTTGAAGACGATCTGCGCCGCATCGGGGTCCGCGTAGATGTTGAACTCTGCCGCGGGGGTTACGTTGCCGCCGGATGCCGCGCCGCCCATGATCAGAATCGTATGAAGAAGGGTTTTAAGGTCCGGGTATTTCGTCAGCGCGATGGCAACGTTTGTGAGGGGACCTACGGCAATGAGCCGAAGCTCGCCCGGATGCTGCTTTGCGCAATCATACAGCGCGTCCCAAGCGGGGGTATCGTTCATGACCGCGTCTTCGGGCAGCGGAAGCTCCACGTCGCCCAGACCGTTTTCCCCGTGAAATGCGGCGGCATACTGCGGCTTGACGAGCAGCGGACGGTCTGCGCCCTTATAGACGGGGTAGTGGGTCTTCATGAGTCCATTCATGCGGTGCGCGTTCGGGAAGGTAGCGGACAGCGGCGCGTTGCCGTTCACGGTAGAGATAGCAAGAAGGTCAATTTCCGCTAACGCGTGCGCGGTCATGATTGCAATCGCGTCGTCCACGCCGACGTCGCAGTCCAGCCAGACAGGAAACTTTTTCATTTCGCGCCCTCCCCATAAAATTTCATCGATTCGACCAGTCGGTCGGCAAACGCCCTGCGGTCGACGTCCAGAAGCACCTGCGCGTTCGGCGCCTTGCCGGAAAGACCGAGCTGGTCACCCACCGTGCAGCCGCGGCAGTATTCACCCTGCGTCTCAATTTCAACGTGCATGGGCTTGATCGTAAAGACCTCCGGGTGAATCAGCGCCATCACCGCGCACGGGTCGTGCATGGGCGCGCCTTCATAGCCGATGGACTTGTGGAACTTGTAGAAGAACTCCAGCCACTGCGCGACGATATCGCTCACGGGATTTCCCAAAGCGCGGATGCGCTCGAAGTCCTCCGGCATGATGAGCGCCTTTTCCGTCACGTCGAGACCTGCCATGAGGATGGGGATGCCGGACTCGAAGACGATCTTTGCCGCCTCGGGGTCCACCAGAATGTTGAATTCCGCCGCGGGCGTCCAGTTGCCGTAGGCGATGCCGCCGCCCATGAGGGAAATCTGCTTGATCTTCGGCTTCAGTTCCGGGTGCGCCAGCAAAAGCGCCGCCACGTTGGTCTCAGGACCTGTGGGAATGATCGTGACCGGCTCGGGCGACTCGCGCAGGACCTTTGCCATCAGCTCGACCGCGCCAAGGGAAGAAACCTGCATCGAAGGCTCGGGAAGCGCCGGACCGTCGAGCCCGGATTCTCCGTGGACCGACGGCGCGTTCATCACGTCATTGGTCAGAGGATGGGGGCAGCCCTCAGCGATGGGGGCGTCGATGCCAAGCAGCGTACACACGCGAAGGGCGTTGTAGGTGGTCTTTTCGATGCCGACGTTGCCGCTGCACGAAGTCACGGCAAGGATGTCAAATCGACCGCTGCCCTGCGCCAGGGTCCAGCCGATGGCGTCGTCATGACCGGGGTCGCCGTCCAGAATGACGGGGATTTTTTTCAGTTCAGACATAGTACCTCCAATTAAAACGCGCCCGCCCGGACGGGCGGGCGCTGAGCCTGTTGAAAAAGCAAACGCTTTTTCAACAGAGGGGATTGCGCCTCGACTGCGCGCATAATTTTGTGCCGGAGGCACAAAATTCCACACTTGCGAGGCGATATGTATGTTTCCGGTCGGCAGAGCCGCCGGACAACATGATTTCCATTTTATTTCGCCCTGCGGGGCGAAACTCTGCGAGGCTTTACAACTGAGTCGCTGCGTGCTGCTTTTTGATGCGGCTTCTGCGGATGAGCGAGAAGACGACCAGACCGATGATCGTGACCGCATAGGGAATCGGCGAGGCGAGGTTCGAATCGAGTCCTCTTGCCGAGAACTTGATGCCGAGCGCCTGCGCAAAGCCGAAGACCAGACTCGAGAGCATACCGCCGAGGCATTCGCCGGAGCCCATAGCCTGCGCCGCGAGCGCGATGAAGCCGCGTCCTGCGACCATGTCGAGGCTCCAGCCCTGTGCGTAGGACATCGACATGAACGCGCCGCCGAAGCCAGCCATGAGACCCGAGTAGGCAATTGCGGTATACTTGATTTTGAGCACCGACACGCCGACAGACGCCGCTGCGTTCGGGTTTTCGCCCACGGCGCGGATGTTCATGCCGAGGCTCGTCTTATAGAGCATGACGGAGGTCAAGCCGCAGATGATGAAGGCGAGGTAGGTCAGCAGGCTGTGCCCCGAAAGAACGCCGCCCAGGAACGGAATTTTGTTCAGCAGGGGAATCGTGATGTTCGGAATGCAGAGCGTCGAGGTGATCAGACCCGTCGAAGACGCCATTGCCTTGCCCTCGGTGAGGTTCGTGATGACCTTGCACAAAAACAGCGTGCCGCCCGAGCCCATCATGTTGACGGCAATGCCGACGAGGGTGATATCCGTCTTCAGCTGGAAGGCGAAAAAGCCCATCATCAGACCCATCAGCGTGCCCATTGCGAGCGCGGCGAGTAAGCCCCAGAACCAGCTGCCTGCGTAGTAGCTGACGAGAGAACCGGTCAGCGCGGCAAACATCATGATGCCCTCTAAGCCGATGTTGCAGAAGCCTGCCTTTTCTACCACGATTGCGCCGAGCGTTGCGAACAGAATCGGCGCGGAGATACGCAGAATCGAGAAGAAGAACTCCGGCGTCAGCATCATTTTCAGAAAACTAAGCATTTGCGTGTCCTCCTTCCTTTGCTTCCTCCAGCGCTTTCTTGCGCGCGATTTCCTCCTCGGCGGACTTGACGACGAGCTTCTGACGGTATTTGGACAGGAACTGCTCTGCCGCGAAGAACAGGAAGATCACGCCCTGGATGATATCGATCAGCTGCGCGGGGACCTTTGCATACGTTGCCATCAGGTCGCAGCCCTTGGAAAGATACGCCATAAAGAACGCCGCGGGAGGAACAAACCACGGATTGTTGCCGGCAAGGATGGCAATGGTAATGCCCGTCCAGCCGTAGCCGGGAAGAGAGCTCCAGGAGAAGGTCTTGTATCGGCCCAGCATCTCGATGCCGCCGCCGACACCGGCAAGGAAGCCGCCGAGCAGCTGCGAGACGACAATGATGGTGCCGACCTTCATGCCGGAATATTTCGAGAATGCCTGGTTGATGCCGATCATGCGGATGCCGTAGCCCCAGCGGGTGCGGTACATGAAAAGACCGCAGAGAATCACCGCCGCAATGGCAATGAGGAAGCCGACCGAGAGCTTCGAGCCGTCGTCCACCAGCTGGGCAATTTTTGCCGACTCCAGGAACTCATACGACTGAATCTGTCCCTTGGATTTATCGGCAAGATACGTGTTGAGGACGAACTTGATTAAGTACATGACGATGTAGTTGAGCATCAGCGAGCACACCATCTCGCTCACTTCGAGTTTGCTCTTGAGAAGCGCGGGCAAAAGCATCATGATGCCCACAGAAATACCGCCGAGCAGGATTGCGACGATCGGGTGCAGCCCCGCTGCCATCGGCAGATAGATTGCCGCCATGCCGGTGACGAATGCGCCGAGCATGATGCCGCCCTCCGCGCCGAGGTTGAACTGGTTGGCGGAGAACATGATGCAGACCGAAAGACCGGTAAAGATGATCGGAATCATGGAGGCAAGAATGTCGGTCAGGCGCTTGGTTTCAAAGCGCGTGCCGTTTTTGCCCATGCGGAACAGCGGACCGACCAGCATCTGCTTGAGTGCGTCGCCGGTGGACGAGAGCTTTTCCGAGACACTCTCGCCGTTTGCACTGATGAAAATCAGAAGCGTCGCGACGAGAAGGGCAATGAGAATTGCCAGAAGTCCCCGCACAATGGAGAACATCAATTCACGTTTTTTAGTCATGGCAAACCCTCCTGATTTGATCGGCGGACTGCTGCTTGAGCCCCAGCATGTACTCGCCCATCTGATCGTCGGTGAGCGCTTTCGTGTCTTCAAAATATGCCGCAATGTGACCGCCCTGCATGACAATCAGGCTGTCGGAGAGCTCCATGACCTCGTTGAGGTCCGCCGAGACGAGCAGCACCGCAATACCCGAGCGCGAGAGCTCGACGAGCTTTTTGCGGATGAATTCCGTCGCAC
>OIXA01006075.1_pt1 | contig 10390 bp, 14 predicted proteins | sample 1587721 | NCBI WGS metagenome assembly OIXA01 (sample SAMEA3888900, study PRJEB22519) | human gut metagenome | biome: human gut; feature: human-associated habitat; material: faeces | place: Denmark | collected 2013 | reverse complement strand
AACATTTAACTTAATCGTTAACTATATAATACACAGTGCATGCGGATTTGTCAACAGCCGCGCGCGTTCCTCCGGTTTTCCCGTCCAGTACAGTCCATTTCCGAAAAAATTATGAATTCCGAAAGAAAGGCTTGCATGTACGCGGCTTTTTCTGTATAATACGTTGAGTATCGCCTGTCAGGGTGCATCTGATACACTCTGGGCGGAACGTAAGAATACTTGAGAGGAATGATCCTGAATGAGCGCATCGCGCGAAAAGAACAAGCGCAAGGAGCTGAACGCTTCTGCCGAAGCCCCCGCCACACCCGCCAAAAAGGGTATGAGCAAGGGTCTGAAATGGACCATCGGCATCATCTGCCTTGTATTGGTAATTGCCATTGTCACCTTTTTCTCCATGCTGACCAGCGGCTACCTTGCCAGTCACACGACCGCCGCAACTGTGGGCAGCCACAAGCTCTCGCCTGCGATGGTGAACTATTTCTATAAGGAAGCCTATAACTCCATGAGCAGCCAGTACGGCGACATGATGAGCTATATCATCGACTCCAACACGCCGCTCAATGAGCAGTACTATGACGAAGAAAACGGCATTACCTGGGCTGACACCCTGATTGAGCAGGGTCTGACCAGCGCGGCGCGCATCTACGCCATCTACGACGAAGCAGTTGCAAACGGCGAGACGCTTTCCGACGACGATCAGTCCAGCATCGATGCCACTGTCTCCAACCTCAGCGTCTACGCCACCTACTACGGCTACTCCAACGTCAACGGCTACCTTGCCGCCATGTACGGCGCAGGCTGCAACGAGAAGAACTTCCGCGAGTTCCTCTCCATCGAAACCCTTGCCAATAACTACTCGCAGAAGGTCTATGACACGCCCGTCTACACCGAAGACGAGCTTGCAGCGGACTATGCCGCCGACCCCAACGCCTATGACACCGTTGACTACCGCGTGTTCGCCGTGACCGACGCGCTGTTTGACGAGGAAGACGAGGAAAAGCTGGCTGATCTCAAGAAGACCGCTGCCGACGAGCTGCTTGCCGCTGCTGAGGAAGGCGACGAGGCGTTCATCCAGGCTGCTTACGACCACGCCTCCGAAGACACCAAGGAAAACTACGAAGACGACAGCTACACCCTGCGCACCGACGTCGGTCATTCCGACTCCGATCTTTCCAACTGGCTATTTGAATCCGACCGCAAAACCGGTGACGCCACCTGCGTCGAGACCAGCGGCACCTACTATGTCGCGATTTTTGAGAGCCGCAACACCCACGACTACGCGCTTCCGAATGCCCGCCACATCCTGATCTCCGTCTCGGATACCACTGACGAAGATGCAATGGCGACTGCGAAGGAAACCGCAGAGAAGCTGCTTGCCGAGTATGAGGCGGGCGAACACACCGAAGACGCCTTCGCTGCCATCGGCGACGCCGCCTACGCAGACGGCACTGCCGCAGAGTCTGCCCGCTATGAGGACATCACGCCGGGTCAGATGGTCGAAGACTTTGAGAACTGGTGCTTCGACGCCAGCCGCCAGGTCGGCGACACCGGCATCGTGGAAAGCACCTACGGCTACCACGTCATGTACTTCTCCGGCTTCGGCACGAACTACCGCATGAAGCTGGTGGAAGACGAGCAGCGCGGCAACGTCTACACCGACTGGCTCACCGCCACTACCGAGAACGCAAGCTATGAGACCGTTGCCTCCGGCATGCGCTTTGTGACCAAGTAAGCTTTGAATGACGAACGAAACAAGGGGCTGCCGCAAGGCAGCCCCTTGTGATAGGAGGAACTATGGCAGAAACGCAATTTGACCGGGAGCGGATGCTGCTGGGAGACGAGGCAATGCAGGTTCTTGCCGCTAGTCACGTCGCCGTCTTCGGCGTCGGCGGCGTGGGAAGCTTCACGGCAGAGGCGCTGGTGCGCGCGGGTGTGGGCGCCATCACGCTCATTGACCACGACACCGTCTCCCTCACCAATCTCAACCGCCAGCTCGTCGCGCTGCACTCGACCCTCGGCATGCGCAAAACCGACGTCATGGCATCGCGCATCCTGGATATCAACCCCGCCTGCCGCGTCACAAACCTCCCCGTCTTCTACGAGCCGGAGTGCCGTGAGGACTTTTTCTCGCGCGGCTTCGACTACATTGCCGACTGCATCGACTCCACGCGCAGCAAGCTTGATCTGATTGAAACCGCCATCCGCCGCGGCGTGCCGATCATCAGCTCCATGGGAACCGGCAACCGGCTCGACCCGTCGAAGTTCCGCATCACCGATCTGAGCAAAACCTCCGGCTGCCCGCTGGCAAAGGTCATGCGCCGGGAGCTTCGCCTGCGCGGCATCAACCACCATACCGTGCTGGCAAGCGACGAGCTTCCCTCAAAGCCCCGCAAGCTCCCCGGTCAGCAGGACAAAACGCGCACGCCGCCTGGCTCCGTTTCCTGGACGCCGCCGTGTGCGGGCATGATGATCGCAGGCTTCATCGTCCGCCAGCTGCTTGCGCGCGCGCAGGAGCAAGCTGCCCCAAACGAATAAAAACTGCCTCCCCCGGCAAAGCTATTCCCAATCGCTTTGTCAGGGGAGGTTTATTATGCGGGAGGCAAAATTTGCCCTGTGGAAGGTTCTTCTGACCGGAGCTCTTGCGGGCTTTGTCAACGGATTTTTCGGCGCGGGTGGGGGCATGCTCGTCGTGCCGCTGCTGATTGTTCTGGTGGGGCTTGCCGACAAGCAGGCATTCTCCTCCGCCATCAGCATCATTCTGCCGCTCACCATCGTCTCGCTCGTCATTTACGCGAAAAACGGTGCGCTGGATATCAAAGCTGCGCTCCCGTATCTGCTCGGCGGCGCGGGCGGCGGCGTGCTGGCGGGGCTCTGGTTCCGGAAGGTTTCGGCGCGGGTTTTGCACATTGCGCTGGGGCTTCTGATTCTCTTTGGCGGCGCGAGGCTGCTGCTATGGTAGATTTTATCCTTGCCGTGCTTGCAGGGCTCATCTGCGGCGTGCTGTCCGGATTCGGCATCGGAGGAGGCTCTCTGCTGATGGTCTGGCTGACGGCGCTTCTTTCCATGGACCAGCGCACGGCGCAGGGCATCAATCTTCTGTATTTTCTGCCCGCCGCCGGCTGCTCGCTTATTTTTCACGTCAAGAACAGACAGATCGTCTGGAAGGCGGTCGTCCCCGCCGCAATTGCCGGGTGCCTGACCGCCATCCCCGGTGCGCTGCTTGCCGGAAGCGTGGACACGGCGCTGCTGCGAAGGTTATTTGGCGGCTTTCTGGTCCTCGTCGGCATCAGCGAGGTCTTCTTCAAGGGCAAAAAAACCGGCAGCTCTGGCTGAAGCTGCCGGATTTTTAGTGCCATATTATACAATCATCATAACCACCGCGATGAGCAGCAGCACGACGCCGACGATGCGGTTCCACGCAAGCGCCGCCTCGGACGGCTCCGCGTCCTTGACCTTCCAGCCGACATCGAGATGCCACGTCAGCTGCGGACAGGCGGTGTTGATACTGCCGACGAACAGCAGAAACAGGATAATTCCCCAGCTCTTTGTGGACTTTTCTTCGTGCTTCGCGGCTGGCGACCGCTTCAGCACACGGTCTAACGTCATGCCGTCGGGGTATTTGTCAAAGTCAAAATCAAGGCTTGCCGAGCCGCTGGAAAATGCCGCGCCGCTGGACGTGCTGCCGTTCTGTGTACACCGGTACGTCTCGCCGTCGGGATATGTAAAGGTCACACCGTAGCTGCTGCCGCTCGTATCGTAGCGGTAGGAATACGTATTTGTGCCGTCGGAAATGGTCCCCTTGTAGGCATCGATCGGCGTGATGGTGTAGACAGCCCCATCCCACCCGGTGGTGTACGGCTCCAACGCGCTTTGCGTCTTCTTTTCTGCACAGGCGCAGAGACCCAGAATGAGAAGGGCCGTCAAAAGGAAAATCGAAATTCGTTTTTTCATGTCTGTCACCTTTCTCTATTTTTCGGGCCGATGTGGGCATCGGCCCTACGAAATATTACTGAAGCGCGTACGATTATGCCAATCTTACAGCTTTAGTCGGCCATGCGGTAGGATTTGTCAAAATACTCGTAATACGGCATCAAAAATTCATAGCCCACTTTGACTGCGCCAAGCAGCTCTCTGGAATAGGACAGCGCATCGTAATTGCGTTCGCAGGAAATGGAAAACGAGCGGCGGTTATACCAGTGGTTCAGGCTGTCGTCCGCGTGCCCTTTTGGTCTTGCATACTCCGGTCCCTGCAAAGAAAACACGTCCTGCTCGTCCAGCTTTTTCGCGAGCTTCTCCAGCTCCTTCGGATTCTGATCGGCAAGCCTGCGGAACCTTGCCGCAGCCGCGGGCTGGCACCAGTAGCCGAAGCCGTAGCCATAGCCCTCGCAGCCAAGCTCAAACCAGAGGCAGGGCGCGTTTTCCCTTCCCTCCAGCTCGTTCTGGAATGAAAACCAGATATTGTCCTTGAGCGGACCTCTTCCAAACAGACGTCTCGCATCGCGGTAGATCTTTGAAATATGAAGATTCAGATGCAGCTGCGGATAATTTTCCGTCAGCCAGTCATAGAGTTCTCCCGAGAGTTCTTTCGTCGGGTCCATGATGTAGGCGTTGAACTGGTCCTTTCTGGGATGGAACCATTCGCGCGAGTTGTTGAAGCGGATATCCCAGAAAAAATCCACTGTTTTGTCGCTGTAGCCTGTGAACATATTGTGTGTGTTACTCCTTGTGCGTGCGAAGATAGCTGAGGTAACCCTCGAGAATCAAAGACGCGGCGACCGCGTCGACGGTTTTTTTGCGCTTTTTGCCGTGGCAGTTGTTGTCGGACAGAATCTGATGCGCCTCAATCGTGGTACGCCTTTCATCCCATAAGACGACCGGCTGATTGATAAGTTCCTCGAGCTTTGCCGCAAATGCGCGGTACAGATCCGCGCGCGGACCCTCGGAGCCGTCCATGTTGCGGGGAAATCCCATCACCAGCCGCTCTGCGCCCGATTTGCGGTATGCCTCCGCCACCAGCTGCGCGGTTTTTTCCTTATTCCAGGACTCAATCACGCTTGTCTGCCCCGTCAGCATCCCCAGTGTATCTGAAACCGCCACGCCCGTGCGCGCATCGCCCAGATCGATTGCCATAATTTTCATCAAGCCGCTCCATTCCGGCAGGTATCCGCCGCCTGTTATTTTGGACATTGTACCACAATTCGCGCCGAAAGACAATGACGGGGAATTTTTCCCGCCCGTTTTTCAAATTTCCGGTTGACCTCCGCTCCAATTTATGCTATGATGTCTTCACCTGCGAAAAAAGGGATACGTATGCCGTTTTTTCAGCCGCGTTGGCGCCATTGTAGTTTCGGCGTCGCCTAAATTTACCATAGAACGCGGTCATACAGGGAGGCAAGATTTAAGGAGGTGCCGAACATGCGCGTAAAGATCACGCTCAGATGCAACGAGTGCAAGCAGAGAAACTACAACACGATGAAGAACAAGAAGAACGACCCTGACCGTCTCGAGATGAAGAAGTATTGCAGATTCTGCAAGAAGCAGACCGTTCACAGCGAGACGAAGTAAGGCAATGATTTATACATTGCAGAAAGGGTGAAATCATGGCAGAAGCAAAAAAGGAAAACTTCTTTGTGCGTGCCGGGAAGCGAATCAGCCGTTGGTTCCGCGAAATGAAGAGTGAGCTGAAAAAGGTCGTATGGCCCACCAAGAGCCAGATGATCAACAATACGCTCATCGTCCTCGCCTGCGTGCTGGTCGTCGGCATTTTCATTTGGGTCTTTGATGCGGTCGGCGGCATTGTGGTCAACGGCATCATTACCCTCGTCAAAGGCTAGGTAGCAGCATGGCGGAAGCAGCAAAATGGTATGTTGTGCATACCTATTCCGGCTATGAAAATACCGTCAAGGCTACCATCGAGAAAACCATCGAGACCCGTCAGCTTCAGGATCTCATCCACGTCGTCTCCATTCCGATGGAGACCGTCACCGAGATCACGGACAACGGTCCGAAGACTTATGACCGCAAGGTCTTCCCCGGCTACGTGCTGGTGAAAATGATCATGTCCGACGAGGCATGGTATATCATCAAGAACGTGCGCGGCGTGACCGGCTTTGTCGGTTCGGGCACCAAGCCCACCCCCCTGACGGACGAAGAGGTCCAGCAGCTGGGCGTTGAAAAGCATGAGATCGTCGTCGCCTACTCTGAAGGCGACACCGTCAAGATTGCAGACGGTCCTCTGACGTCGTTCACCGGCGTTGTCGACATGGTGGACATCGAAAAGAACAAGGTGCGCGTGATTGTGTCCATGTTCGGACGCGAGACGCCCGTCGAACTCGAGCTGGATCAGGTCGAACTGGTCAGCGAGTAATCTCCGGCGCAGACCGGAACGTGGGAGGGGTTCAGCCCCGCCAGAAATACGCCATCGGCGCGTATCACCACATTTATTCAGGAGGTGCTTATCATGGCACAGAAAGTAACAGGTTATATCAAGCTTCAGATTCCTGCCGCAAAGGCAACCGCTTCGCCCCCTGTCGGTCCGGCTCTCGGCCAGCACGGCGTTAACATTTCCCAGTTCATCAAGGAGTTCAACGAGCGTACCAAGGATCAGGCTGGCTTCAAGATTCCAGTCGTCATCACCGTCTACGCCGACCGCAGCTTTACCTTCATCACCAAGACCCCCCCGACCCCGACCCTCATTCTGAAGACTCTGGGCATTGAAAAGGGCTCCGGTGTTCCCAACAAGGACAAGGTTGCTACCATTACCAAGGCACAGGTCAAGGAAATTGCCGAGCGCAAGATGCCCGACCTGACCGCCAACACCATTGAAGCCGCGATGAGCCAGGTTGCAGGTACCTGCCGCAGCATGGGTATCGTTGTTGTCGACTAAGATTGCTTGACCCGAGGGATTCCGGTTCAGGACCGGACCTCATAAATATGTGGGAGGATTATTCCGCATCACCACTAAGGAGGATATTACATTGTTTAAAGGTAAAAAGTACGTCGACAGCGCGAAGCTGATCGACCGCAGCGTGCAGTACGAAGTCTCCGACGCCATGGATCTGGTCGTCAAGACCGCGAAGGCAAAGTTCGACGAGACTGTCGAAGTTCATATCAAGCTCGGCGTTGACTCCCGTCACGCTGATCAGCAGGTCCGCGGCGCCATCGTTCTTCCGAACGGCACCGGCAAGACCCGCAAGGTCCTCGTTTTCGCGAAGGACGCAAAGCTCGACGAGGCTCTGGCAGCAGGCGCTGACTTCGCCGGCGGCATGGAGCTCGTGGAAAAGATTCAGAAGGAAAACTGGTTCGACTTCGACGTCGTCGTCGCTACCCCTGACATGATGGGTATCGTCGGTCGTCTCGGTAAGGTCCTCGGCCCGAAGGGCCTCATGCCGAACCCGAAGAGCGGCACCGTCACCATGGATGTGGCGAAGGCCATCAACGAGATCAAGGCTGGTAAAGTCGAGTATCGTCTGGACAAGCAGGCGATCATCCACTGCCCGATCGGCAAGAAGTCCTTCACCGCCGAGCAGCTCACGGCCAACCTGACCGCGCTGATGAACGCCATCAACCGCGCCAAGCCGGCCGCGGCCAAGGGCATTTACCTGCGTTCCGTCGTCCTGTCTTCCACGATGGGCCCGGGCATCAAGGTGAACCCGCTCAAGTTCTAATTTGTAAATAGAACGTAAAATCCGCGCAGATTTCGGTCTGTGCGGATTTTTTAATTGACAGAGGCAGGCTGCGGTGCTATCCTAAAGAAAAGAGAACCGAAAATTTTTTTACAAGGAAGGTGCGAACGGCAATGAAAAGAAGAATGACCCTGGCGCTCGTTTTGGCGATGAGCCTGAGCGCGGCGTTTGCGATGGCGGAGGAGACGAACAGCCTCAAGGATTTCACCAGCAGGCTGAAGGGTGGCACGGTGCAGACGCAGACGGCGGAGCCGGAGACTCCGGCGGCGCAGAGCGAGGACGAGAGCAGCTACGGCAAGCCGGTGAAGATCGAGGATCCCTTTTTCCAGAAGGTGCGTTCCTCCGCGTATCTGCTCGAGGACAAGTATTCCAGAGAAGCGAACGTGATGATCGAGGTCAAGAACGTCAGCGGCCGGACGCTCTATCCCCGCGGCGCGACCGTTTCGGCGCTGAACGCGGCGGGCGAGGTCGTTGAAGAGGAGAGCTATTCCAACTGCGCGCCGGACATGGTGGAAGACGGCGAGAGCATGTTCATCTGGGATTGGTTTTACGGCTTCGAGACCCCGATTGACGAGATCGCGGGCTTCGCGGTGACGGTGGAGAGCGAAACGAGCACCTACACCGAATACCAGACCCAGATGAGCATGTGGTGCATGATGTCGTCGGTGCTGGCGTTGAGCAACGACCTCCGTCACCTCACGCCGGAAGACAAGCGCATACTCCTGAACAAGGAGATTATAGCCATCGACCAAGACCCGCTCGGCAAGGCCGCTGAGCGCGTGGTCAACGAGGCTGGCCATCAAGTGTTCGTCCGCCCGTTGGCCAATGGCTCGCATGCCGTGGCTATACTCAACAGCGGCGACAAGGCCCAAAGACTCTCAGTCTCGTTCAAGCAACTTGGCTTGACGGGCAAGTACACCGTGCGCGACGTTTGGCAGCATCGCGACATTGCCCGTGGCGCCACCAAGTGGGGAGGCAAGGTCCAGGCCCACGAGACCAAGGTCTTCGTGTTGAGATAAGACAATAGTGACAGAGGCCCTATTTGTTTAGAAGGGCCTCTATCTGCTCGTGCGTCATTCCCTTGTCCTTGTTCTTGTTCTTGTTGTAAAACTCTATCAGCTCAGGCATTGACCTGCGGCATGGGCCACACCAGCTTGCCCAGAAGTCCACGAGCACGTATTGCCCTCTCAGGCAAATAACGCCAGTGCAGGGGCGGGCCCTGCAAAGCATACGATGCATATCAAAATATTTTACAAATGGTCGTCTGAGAATCGATTTTTTTCAACCGAGCAGTCTCTTGGTCGTAAATGACGCGATTATGGGCGATTTTGGTAAATGATTGGTTATCAGAAGGTTGTGTTTTTGACGGTTCTTTGGTATCGCAAATTCGCTAAAATGGCGTCGCCGTTACGGTGCAATCGCGTTGCCGTTACAGTGAAACGGCGACGCGATTACGGTGTAACGGCGATGCGATTACACCGTAACGGCAACGCGATTGCACCGTAACGGCAACGGTTTTTCAGGAAAAAGCCGCTGACGGTGCTGCCGGGGGGCACCTCGAAGCCGTTTTCCCGCTCTAAAAGCACCTGTCTCCAAGTGTTAAATTTTGGCAATAATATTTTACATTTTCCAGTCTTCAAGCAGTCTTGGCTGGCGGCATGAAAAAAGCCACACCCTCATGCAGGGTGTGGCTTTTTTCATGCTTTATGTTTTAGTCATGGCCGGCACGATGCAGGCCAGTGATTAAACGGTTTATCCTATTTGGCTTCCAGGTTTCACCTCTCCGAGGGTCGTGGTGACGCTCAGTGAGCCGTCGAAGTTGAGAGCGGAGAGAATCATGCCTTGGCTCTCTATGCCCATCATCTTGCGTGGCGCGAGGTTGGCTATGAAGAGCACGTCCTTTCCCACGAGCTGTTCAGGCTTGTAGAATTTCGCTATGCCCGAAAGTATGGTGCGGTCGGTGCCGCTGCCGTCGTCGATGGTGAACTGCAAGAGCTTGTTCGACTTCTTCACGTTCTTGCATTCCTTGATGTGTCCGACCCTTATGTCCACTTTCTCCCACTCGTCGAATGGCACGTTGGGCTTCACGGGCTCGGCCTTGTAGTCCTTTGCGGCTGCGGCCTTCTCGTTGGCCTCTTTCGTTGCGGCGAGCTTGTCGAGCTGCTTCTGTATGGTCTCGTCCTCTATCTTCTCGAAGAGCAGTTGAGGCTCGCCGAGCTGGTGACCCGACTTGAGCAGGTCTGTTCGGCCCAGTTCGGCCCAGTCGAAGCTGTCCATGCCTATCATGTCTCTCAGCTTGCGGCTTGAGAAAGGCAAGAAAGGCTCGAAGGCTATGGCGAGGTTGGCCACGAGTTGCAGCGAGATGTAGAGAATGGTCTCCACGCGCTTTTGGTCGGTCTTCCAAACCTTCCAAGGCTCACACTCGGTGATATACTTGTTGCCGATGCGCGCCAGGTTCATGGCCTCTTTCTGCGCCTCGCGGAAGTGGAAGCCGTCGAGCAGCTGCTCCACCTTGGCCTTCACGTCCTTGAACTCGTCTATGGCCTTCTTGTCCACGTCGGTCAGCTCGCCGCACTCAGGCACCACGCCGTTCCAGTATTTCTTGGTGAGCTGCAGGGCGCGGTTCACGAAGTTGCCGTAGATGGCCACGAGCTCAGAGTTGTTGCGCTCCTGGAAGTCCTTCCAGGTGAAGTTGTTGTCCTTGG
>OIXA01006071.1_pt1 | contig 10393 bp, 9 predicted proteins | sample 1587721 | NCBI WGS metagenome assembly OIXA01 (sample SAMEA3888900, study PRJEB22519) | human gut metagenome | biome: human gut; feature: human-associated habitat; material: faeces | place: Denmark | collected 2013 | reverse complement strand
TGGATTTTTTGATCATCTCATGACTATATATAATATATTTATACTAAATAATAACTATATAATTTTACTTATATTATATATATGAAATAAGATTCTATTTTAAATTCTCTCGTAAGAGAGTGACACTGTGACGAATCTTTGATGAGGAACAGAGGCATTGCTCGATGCAATCGGACTGCACGTCAGTGCTGGTACTCACTTTCGTCTTGGATATCAAAAAATCTCTTTATGTCTCTATACTCATCATGTTGTAGTAAATCCAAATGACCTTTGGTGGATAACTTGACAATGTTTCTGCATTTTTTTAATCTTTCTAACATAGGTAAAACCACTTGAACACCATGATCTATGAAATCATATAATTCCGCTTCTTTAGTTGGTATTTTATATCCTTTTTGGGAGCTTGCAATTATTACGCCCGCATCTCTCAATTTACATATTACTTTAAGGCGGAATGTACTTGTTGATATTTTTTCATTATTAGTGTAAATTAATTGATTTATCAATTCTTTTGTTGGTATATATTTTCTTGTGCTGTTATTCATTATACGAAACATAAGATAATCAAGCACTATACATTGTGATTTAATATCAGGATCATCACTATCTTTGTTTTTCTCAAGAAACGTCGCTGCTTGTTTAAAACAAAGTTCTGCTATTTCTTCATCGTAATCGCTCGCAACTACACTACCATTTAATTGAAAGGTATGATATTCCTTTGGGTATAATCTAACATAAGTAAGCTTTGGTTCAAGCATTTTTAAGTAATTTGGAGCAGTTGGATCTTTTTTATGATCATCATATACATATGATAATGTACCACTTATAAAATCAGCGATTTGTACCAGAGGATCACTTTTACTGTCTTCAAACATTAAATTTGATTCTTCAAATAAGTTTAGTGGTTCCGAATTTTTCTCGAAATATTTTTTAAAGCTTTGCATATAGTCATTGCTTCCAATTTCATCAGCAACAACAGTGAGTTTACAAAATGCCTTTTTCAATTCTTTATGCACAATATTATTCATGAATTTATAAAAGGATTCTTTATATCGCAATCCTTTATATGTTGACACTTTTCTTTTGTCAATTACAACTGGAAATATTGCAAAATCAAGTTCCAAAAGCTTAGCCAATATTATCTTTCTTCTTCTATGATTTTTTCCAACATTTCTTGACTTAATTTCTCCACTCTGAAAAAAATGTTTTCTTATTTCTTCTGCCTTTTTTCTAACTTCATCAATCTTCGATTCTTCTATAATAATTGAAGTAATAATAAAATGTGTCGATACATCTGGAGAATCCAGTTTCCAACCAAATGATCCATACTCATCGGTGAATGCAAATACTCGTTCCATTACGATCGTCTCCCTACACAGATATTTATTTAAATATGAATGATAAAAAATCTTATGTTTTGTTCACCAACGCCTGATACCGTTTCATCAACTCCGCCACGCACTCGCTCTCTGTAATTTTCCGGTTGAAGCCATAAGCAGCCATCACAGCGAAATCGTTTGCCTGATGTGCCTTGCGGAGTTCCGGCGGCATGGTGGTTTCATCGTAGAGGTCGGCAAGGGAGCAATCCGGATATTTGGCTCTTGCATCCAGAATTGCCTGAGCGGTTTTCTCGATGGTTGCTTTTTGTTCGGGTGTTGGATTGCACCAGGGGAAGTTGTTGTAGACGATGTCTTTTGAGTAACTATAATCGCTTTTTAATCTCATACAAGTTGCACGCATCCATGCCATGTGTACGTTTGAGGTAATTACTCCGAAATCATATATTGTAGCATTAGGAATAATTTGAACCCTATCTGTTACAATAGTTCCTGATTTAATAAAGCCCATAGGCACGTATTTTCTATTTTGTGAAGAAACACGAGGAACTACAATAAAATCAACATCTGTAGGCTGTGTTCGCTGTGCAAATAAAGTTGGAGTATCTGCAAATTTTCTTATTCCCGCTGCAATACTTGCTTCTCTTGATTCTTTGCATTTCTTAACCCGTTCTAACACTGCTGGACATTTTCTAATTGCTTCAGGTGAAATTCCAACCAACCATAAACACCAACGTTTTTTTCCTTTGATATATTCAGAGGCACCTATTAAAGGCTTAATCATAGAGATTGCATTAGGTGAAGACTTTATAAATTCTTCATATTCAGCATCTTCAATTATCAAATTTCCTCCATCAGCAGGCTTATTACCATATATCATTTTAGGGATACTACAAATCGGTTTATTTCTGCTACGTACGATAATATTAGGTCCATCTACTAAGTAAGGATTTATATTTTCAGCCTCTTTTTTAATTGAATCACTGTATATATACTTGTGTTTACGATTAAATTTTGAAAAACCAAGAATTACGCAATGTACATGTGCTTTAAGACTTGCTTCACTATCCCAAACAAAAGTGTTGTATGCAAAGTTTATTATATCACCATCCATGAAATCCCAGAATCTAGAAACGGTTTCTCCTTGCGTGATAGAATTGGTTGATACAAAGGCAACCTCAATCTCAGTTCCCTTGATATAATCTGATGCTTTTTTATACCATGCACAAACAAAATCTAGATTTTTTACGTCCTTAAATAATAATTGCATATCAGCTTTTTGTGTGCTGTCCATAAAAGTAAATCCATGAAACGGCGGATTTCCCATGATATAATTCAGCTTTTCTTTCGGCACAACGCTTTCCCAGTCAATCCGCAAAGCATTGCCCTCTACAATATTCGCATAGGATTTCAGCGGCAGAAAATTCAAATTGATTTGCATCAGTTTTTCTGTTTCCTGCATCATCTGGCTTTCTGCAATCCACAGGGCTGTTTTTGCAACCGTCACTGCAAAATCGTTGATTTCAATGCCGTAAAACTGTCCAATAGAAACTTGAATCGGATTATATTCCCCCTTGACACCTAATAACATCTGACCATGATTTTCCTCATATAGTGCCTCATTTTCCAAACGACGAAGAGAAAGATAGGTTTCTGTCAGGAAATTTCCGCTGCCTGCCGCAGGGTCTATTGCCGTTCCTATTTTGATACAATTTAACGCATACACGAAAAATGCACCCAACGGGTGCAAATGTAACCGTTGGGTGCATAAGGGCAAAAAATAACGGCACTACGCCGTTTTTAGCGCAGTGCCGTATTTGTGAGTACTGATAATAGGTTATTCTTCATCGGTATCTATATTTGTTGGATCATAGCCATTCACAGGGACATCTCCTATATCATGGCAAACATATCCATCTTTTGTTTTGAATTTGCGTTCACCAACATGACGAAGATGCGGACACGGACTTTTATGCGTTCCTTTAGAAGTGTCTTCACAGTCATCATCTTCTTCATAAGTGAAGGTGTCATCGACTGTTTCTTCAACATCAGAATCACTGAAATCAGTACTTCTATCATCTGATGATGTGTAGCCATTTGACGCTCCTATTCCACTGCTCCTTTCAGACGAACCATCACCTGAAACAGCATCCCTTATATCCAAACCCACCTTTACTAACCCTAATGCTGCACCTATAGTTTCTAATGGGTGTTCTTTTATAACCGGCCATACGGTCTCTGTCCAGAGTGTTTTCGCCCCATTACACACTCTTGATAGGAATCCCAGCTTCTTTGGCGGTTCAATTTTAGACTTTAGCGGTTCAGGTTTTGTTTTTGCTGGACTTGGTTTCGGTGGCTTTGGTGGAGGTTCTTCACTCTTCTTTTTCGGAGTTGTACTTTCTTTTGGGTTATCTTCCGAATGTTCAGATGATGTAGTAGTGCTTCTTTCTTCAGCAGATATTGTTTTTCCTGCCGGCTTTGTTTTAGCGACTGTACCGATTTCTGATGTGTCTACAGTTATGGTTTTGATTGGATCAGAGAGATCAATAACAGTACAAGGTATATATTTTCCTTCACCGAAATCTGTAAACTCGTGCGTCACAGGATCAAAATACCAATTCGATGCGTTTTTATAATCCCCACGATGTGCTTCTATATGTTCGGGCTTTGATAGAAATTGAATATTCGCCGAATCACCTTGAAATTCAGGATATGCTTCGACACTTTTCATATGATGACCTTCAAATGCTTTTCCATCATATATATCATTCGGATCATTACTATGATAATACGCTCTACCTAATTCAAGTATTTCTTTTTGCTGTTCTTGAGTCCAATCTCGTGTACCTTTTCCCATACGGACACGTTCTTGTTCTTCTTTCCAAGCATCTCTAACTGCTTTACTTGCTTGCGCTGTTCTTCTTGACATAGGATTACTCTCCCATCCCAAGAATGTTATAAAGGTCATTCAAGAATGCAAAGAAGTCATCATATACTTCATCATCCTCGATTCTACCTGCCTCCTGATTATATATTGCTACAGTTTCTGCTTCTTTTTTTATTAGTATGGGATTGCCTTCAGACAACGCACCGATTACCACATAACTATCATCTGGTCTGTTGTTATCATTTACATCAATCAACGGCTTATGCGCGACACCATAGAACTGAACACCTGCGGGTAAAAAGCACTCGCCGCCATCAGAAAACAGCAGCCATTCCCTGAACATTGAAGGCAGGGTGAGATTATTATTCTTCTCGAATTCAGAGATTTGCTCTTCAGTAGCTGCCTCGAAAAAGTTCATTTTACTCTCAGTTTGCTGACCTTGATTATTGAGCGTATCAATAATCGCTTTTAATTCTTCTGAAGCCATATGTATCACTCCTTCACATTACCGCTTATTGTTACATACCGAAGGACAACTGTCCTAATATCATTATAACGCATTCTGCCCATTTTTTCAATACCAAGCGACAAAAAAGGCACTCCACCACATCGGCGGAGTGCCTTCCTGCTTCTATCCCTCAAATCGTAGTTCCATCCCTGAACGTGACCGTTCTGCTGCCATCCTCATAGACCGTGATGTAGTCTACCAGCGCACCCCAGAGCGCACCGTCAAACTCGGTAATCGTGCCTTTCAGGGCTTCGAGCGTTTCCTGAAAATGCCGCAGGTTTTGCCCACGGATTTCTCGCTCAGCGATCTGCTCGGACAGTTCATTATACTTCTTCTTAGCTTCCTCAAAGCGGGTTGCCAGTTCATCGTTCCGCCGCCGATACTCGTTCTGGTCGAGGGCGACACGGGCGTTCTCCACCATTGCCGCCTGCACCATATCAGCAACCAGCGTCATTTCATCAGCATACTTTGTGCGCTCTGTTTCCAGTTCAGATGTGTCGCTGACCACTTTGCAGATCAGCTTGACATTGGCGATCAGCTCATCACGCTGTTTCAGAAGTCGGTTCACAGCATTCAGGAACAGCACCTTGATTTCATCCTCGGTGATGTGCGGTGTGGTACAGCGTTTCTTGCCGTACTTGTGATTGCAGCGGTAGATGACTTTCCGATACTTATCCGTGGAATGCCATACCTTTGCGCCGTACCAGCTTCCGCACTCAGCGCACTTCACCTTGCTGGAGAAGATGCTCACGCCACTGTAACGGGAAGTGCCTGTGTTCCTGCGTTCCATTTCCTGCTGCACCAAATCAAAAACGGCAGGATCGATAATTGCCTCGTGGTCGTCCTCGATGTAGTATTGTGGGATTTCGCCGCAGTTCTTCTTTGTTTTCTTCGTCAGGAAATCAACCGTGAACTCCTTCTGCAACAGCGCATCGCCCTTGTACTTCTCGTTTGTCAGGATGCGCCGGACTGTAGTAGCGTTCCATTTATCCTTCCCGCTGGGTGTCTTGATGCCTCTCTCCGTCAGGGTGAGCGCAATGGTATGCGGTGTCATGCCCTCAAGGAACAGCCCGTAGATGAGCCGCACCGTTTCCGCCTGTTCCGGATTGATGACCATTTTACCATCTGCTCCCTTGTCGTATCCGAGGAAGCGGCTGTATGCAAGGCTGACCTTGCCGTCAGCAAAGCGTTTCCGCTGCCCCCATGTGACGTTCTCCGAAATGGAGCGTGCTTCTTCCTGAGAAAGGCTCGACATTATGGTAAGCAGTAGTTCACCCTTGCCGTCAAATGTCCAGATGTTTTCCTTCTCGAAATAGCACTCCACATTGTGCTCTTTCAGGCTTCGTATGGTCGTCAGGCTGTCAACCGTATTGCGGGCAAAGCGGCTCACGCTCTTGGTGATGATCAGGTCAATCTTTCCCGCCAGTGCATCGGCGACCATAGCCTGAAAGCCCTCTCTGCGTTTAGTCGAGCAGCCGGAGATGCCTTCATCCGTGTACACCTTGACGAACTCCCAGTCCTCGCGCCCTTTGATGTACTCGGTATAGTAGCTGATCTGAGCAGCGTAGGATGTGAGCTGTTCCTCGTTGTCGGTCGATACACGAGCATATGCCGCGACCTTCCGTTTGACCGGAGCATCGATTGGCGCTGATGTGTAGCGGCTGATCGATGCAGGTATTTTAGTGATTCTTGGCAAGTTTCTCCCTCCTTCGCATTTCCTTTGCCCGGACACTCATATCCGCCCGACGTTCCGGTGTCCAGCTTGCGCTGACCTTCTGTGCCATCACTTCACGCTGGTGTGCCGTCCACTTCCTTCCACGCTTGGGCGGCGTGATATACTGCCGTTCTTCGGTGCGTCCGTCATAAAAGCAATAGCGGAGCATATCGTCGTCGTGTACTTCAATGCGGCTGATCTGTTCAAGGAAAACATCATCATCAAACTCTGTAAGTCCCAACACTTCCGCCGTGAGCGATTTCAGCACTTCCTCCCGCAGGCTCAGGCAGCCGTTCCCGCCAGCGCAGCGCCAGTGATGAACATCCTTCCGTGTGCCTCGGCGATAGTTTAGTTCACACCGGATACATTTTATCTTCTTGGTAAAGCAAGTCGCATCCGGACGGTTAGGCGCAGCACTGTCTCTGCGGCGTTTTGCAGTCGCAGCCCGTCGTTCTGGTGTCCAGCACTCTTGATGCCCGGTGTTCTTGCATTCTTCGGTGACAACCGTGCCGTCCTTTAGATGAAACTCCAGCTTTTCCCGTGCAGGAACGAGTATCACGTCCACCTGTTCAAGGAATACTTCTTCCTCAAACTCCGGCAGTCCCAGCACCTTAGCGCAGGTTTCACGCAGATGCTTATGATTGATGCTGCCCCCGACTGGACAGCGACCGCCTTTCTTCTTGATAGCGCCGCACGACCAGAATTCCTGAAAGCTCCCGCGATCTTTACGAGTATTGTGCATATAACTCTGACCGCAGAATGGGCATTTCAGCTTTCCAGTAAAACAGCAGGTATTCAGCGACTTATTTGCCAGAGCGCCAAGTTCCCGCCGCCGCTGCATCTCCGCCTGCACATACTGAAATGTCTCCATATCAATGATAGCTTCGTGTGTTCCTTCCACAAAATACTGCGGCAGTTCGCCTTTGTTTTTTTTGCGTCTCTTGGTGATCGGATCGGTAATGTATTCTTTCTGGAACAGAAGATTGCCTGTATAGGTGATGTTTGTAAGAACCACCTTAATGCTGGAATCCTGCCATCGGCACCCGTTCTTCGTTGTGATACCTTCACCATTCAGCTCACGCTCCGTCTCCAGTCGTGATTTCCCGTCAAGGAAATTCTGGAAGATACGCTTCACAATAGCTGCTTCTTCCGGAACAACGATAAGCTGATTGTCAACCCACTCATATCCAAGCACGGGATTTTTACAACACATTTCGCCATTTTCAAAGCGCTTCCGGATGCCCCACTTCACATTTTCTGAAATGCTGCGGCTCTCTTCCTGCGCAAAGCTGGCAAGAATGGTGAGCATCAGTTCGCCGTCGCCTGACATGGAGTTGATGTTTTCCTTCTCAAAGCGCACTTCAATGCCGAGTGTTTTCAGGTGCCGGACAGTCTCCAGCAGGTCAACCGTATTGCGGGCAAAACGTGAAATGCTCTTGCAAAGGATGATGTCTATCAGCCCTGCCTCGCAGTCTGCCAGCATTCGCTGGAACTCCTGCCGCTTGTAGGTTTCTGTGCCTGAGATGAAATTGTCGGCGTACACTCCCGCATACTCCCATTCAGGATTCTTCTGGATCAGCTCACTGTAATAACTGATCTGCGCTGAAAGGGAATGCATCAGGCGTTCCGTTTCCATCGAGACACGGGCGTAGGCAGCGACTCGTTTGCACTTAGGCAATATGGGCTCTGTAGGTTCAATTTTCGTGATTCTACGCATAAAATCCCTCCTTTCAGTATCCCATATTACCTCTGTTCCGGCTGTAAGTCAACAAATAATGTGCCGATTTTAGGTTGGTATTTCTCAATGAACATTGTATCAATCTGACGATACTCGTCCTCGGTAATCAGACCGTCCCGGAGCATCTTCCGGGCAAAACTCATCGTCGCCTGATACATCATTTCATTCTGAAAGTTCACGCTGCTCACCTCCAAACCTCGCTTTGATATAACAGGCTCTGCTGCAATATTTCCTGTGATCGTTCCCGTAAGCCTGAAACTGCTGCCCACAGCAGGCACAGGTGAAATCATAAATTGCTCTGCGGTTCACATCATCCTTATGTGCATACCACCACTTCATCCTGCATCGGTTAGAGCAGAACTTCTTTTGTCGGGTGCGCGGCGGCTGTATAATAGGAGTGCCGCAGCAATAGCAAAGACGGCTATCCTTATTTCGGCTACAGAATGATTTGACTGTGTTTACGGATAGTTCAAGCGCAGCGGCGATCTTACCAAATGACTGTCCTTCGGAGCGCAGACGGATAATATCTGCCTTCTGTACATCTGTCATATCAACACCTCCTACTTCTCATTGGAAAGCAGGAGCGTGTTTTGACGAAGACAAGTGGGACAAAAATTCCCTTACGCGCGTATATGTGCGTGTGTGCGTCCCATTATTATATAAATATTCCTTTTATTTGTACTATATAGATATAGTTGTATAACTTGTCTTAGGGCGGTGTGATTCTTACGGTCTGGGCGGCATTTTTCACTGAGACAACTGGTATGAAACAACTGCGATATGCGGATGTTTCAAAGACTTGTTTCAACAAAAAAGGGCTGCCGGAGAAATAATCCCCGACAGCCCCTGTCTCAAGCCTTATTCAGTTTTCCGCTATATTTCTTGCCGTCAACCGTGACCTCAACCGTGACGCCGTCATCGGCAGCAGGCGCAGGCGGATTCGGCATAACTTCCTCCTTGCCGTAGCCGTTCAGCCCCTTCGCCCTGATGATCGTAGGGAAATCCTTGTAGCCGATGTCCAGATCGACATTGCCGTTGATGCCCGCGACCTTGCCCTTTTCGGAATGCTGCCAGATACCAAATGCGCCGCCGTAGTTGGTCTGGTCAACCCAATGCGCCAGCCAGATGGTATAGCGGCTCTTGATGCCATCGGCTATGTGCGTCACGAGCGAGGATGCAGAGCCGTACAGACCGACGAAATAGCCTGCCGCCTCCACTCTTTCAAGAAACGCCCGCATAATAGCAGACACCTTCTCCTTGCCGAGGTCAAATTGCTTTTTTTCCTCCAGATCGAAATAAACCGGGAACTCGAACTGCTTTTCCTTGATAACGGACAGGAATACATCTGCCTCCAGTTCCGCTTCCTCCGGAGTCATGGCATAGCTGTACCAGTACGCACCGACCGGAATGCTAGCCGCCTTTGCACCTGCATAATTGTCCTCAAATCGCTCGTCCTTCTGCTTTGCTAGCTTGCCGAAGCCTGCCCGGAGAATCGCAAAACTGATGCCGTCAGCCCTGACCTTCTGCCAGTCAATGATGCCGTTATGCACACTCACATCAATACCCTTCATATCCTCGCCTTCGAAATATTCATAGAAATTATCGGTCACGCTGCTGTTGCCCTGCACCTCATTGCCATACCACCTTTTACCAGAACGCACATCAACGTGTGTGTAGATGTAGGCAGGCGTAATATTTGCGATGCCGCCGAAGCCAATATCCTGCGCCTTGCAGCAAACTGTTTTTGAACTGATAGGCTGTCCATCTTGCCCGTAACAGCAGATATCGGCAGCGTTGCCCTTTGTATGCTGCCCTGTGCCGTCGCCGCCGACACTGCGGTCGTGCATTGAGCAGCGGAAGCCACTGGTCACGATGATTTTCGAGCAGTTGAGGGCGGAATATAGCTGTTCTAGCTTGTTCACCAGCTCATCGGCAAGGAGCGTGTCGTGCGCCTTGCCGCATTTGCAGCGGAACTCCGACACATTGAAATGCGCCGAAAGCTGCGTTTTATCATCAAACAGATAGGTCTTAATCATCGTCCTTCTCCTTTCTCCCTGCCTGCTTTTGCAGAACATCAATTGCTTTTTGGATTGCGGGCGGATACGGGATTCCCATTAAACTTGTATTTTCCACAATGGAAAGCAGCTCATTCAAGCAAAAGCTGATGCAAACAGCATCCCGGATGTAGTTGGTATTCAGCAGAATATCC
>OIXA01006068.1_pt1 | contig 10398 bp, 7 predicted proteins | sample 1587721 | NCBI WGS metagenome assembly OIXA01 (sample SAMEA3888900, study PRJEB22519) | human gut metagenome | biome: human gut; feature: human-associated habitat; material: faeces | place: Denmark | collected 2013 | reverse complement strand
GCCACATTTTTTGAACCGAATTTCCACCTGCATTTCCATCTGAAATCCCACGGTGCGGTCTTCTCATAATATTACTTATCACCCCAAAGAGGTCTATGCTTCGTGCGACAATTTTTATCCTATAAATTTGGGGTTACATAACAAGTGTCCAAAGAATTGGACACATCATGTGCGATACTGACACCATCAAAGCGGATGGGGAGGGAAGAACATGGAGAAAAAGATCGAGATCATTGCCGTCGATTTTGACGGAACATTGTGCAGTGAATGTTATCCTGCCATCGGGATGCCGAATCTGCCGCTCTTTGCATTGCTCAAGGGTGCGAGAAGGCAGGGTAAAAAAGTAATTTTGTGGACATGCCGCTGCGGGGATCTGCTGGAGGAGGCGGTGGCCTGGTGCAGAATGTTCGGACTGGAATTTGATGCGGTAAATGAAAATGTGGCGCAGACGTTGGAACAGTATGGAACGGAATCCAGAAAAATCTCCGCGGACGTCTATATCGATGACAAGGCGTGCTGGCCGTGGATGACGAAGCAGGAGTGGGAACAGTATCTGGCAGGTTAGAAAAGGAGGATAAGAAGATGAAAACAGTAGATATGGAATTGATATTTTTGTGTGCGCTTATGGCGGCGATTGGAGCGTTCGGACTGGTGACGGGTGTGGTGCTGCTGTTCGGAATCCAGTTTCAGGAGTGCAATGCTGCACTGCTCACCGGAATTGTGTGCGGGCTCTGGGGCATATTATGGGGAAGCCTGCTGATACAGAACCGGAACCTGGTGTCGAAAAACGTCTAAATATAGTACAGCGTGCAGGAAAATGGCTATATTTAGGTTGACGCGTGTGATAGAATCTCCTATAATGAGACTGAATTATTGGGCGCATGATTTTATGGACTTGTGCGGTACTCAGGGAGGAATTCGATGAACCACTTTATATATAGAAAGAAGAGAAAGATATTGCTGGCGGCAATCAGCATGGGAGTGCTTGCTGCCAGCATATCTGCTTTTCACGGACCCGAAGCCGTATACGCGTACACAGCGACGGCGGGAACGATCAACGACGGACCGGTGAAGGTGCGCAACGCACCGGTGACCGGGGATAAGCTGACACTGCTCTATCCGGGAAATGCGGTGACAGTAACCGATGAGACGGCAGGATCAGACGGGTATACATGGTGCCAGATCCAGATGTCGGATGGTGTAACCGGTTATATACGCTCGGATTTTGTGACGCTTCAGGGCACGGATTCTTCTGCGGGACAGACGAATGCGGACAGCAGTGCAGGTGGGACAAACGGGGTGGTGCAGAACACGGAAAAAGGTGTTTATGTGCGCTCGGGAGCGGGAACGTCCTACTCTGTGGTGACAAAGGTATACAAAGGACAGGCTGTGAATGTGGGCGAGCTGGTCTCGGCGGGCGGAATGAACTGGTACAGTGTGACGCTCGTGGTCGGAGGCGCCTCCTATTCCGGGTGGATTTGTGCGGACTATGTAGCCGTGAACGGTCAGACGTCAGACGGCCAGTCGCAGGGAGAGACGACCGGTGCCACGGACAGCGAGTATGAGGCGGCGCTTGCGGCAGCGGGTTTTCCGGCAAGCTATTGCAGCGCACTGGCATCCCTGCATCAGAAGTATCCGAACTGGCAGTTTGTGCCGGTGCAGACGGGACTTGACTGGAATACGGTGGTATCGAATGAGAGTCTGGTCGGAAGAAACCTGATCCAGAATTCCGTGAATGACGCAAGAAAATCGACGGACAGTCAGGCGTATAACTGGGAGACCAACAAGTGGTACGGGTTTGACGGGGCAAGCTGGGTGTCGGCGTCTCCGGAATATATCGCATACTGCATCGATCCCAGAAATTTTCTTAACGAGAATCAGATCTTTCAGTTTGAAACGTTGGAATATGCAGGCTATCAGAACGCAGCGGGTGTGCAGAGCGTTCTTTCCAATACATTTATGGCAGGCAATTATACCGATACGGACGGAGCGGTTCGCAGCTATGCGGATACGTTTGTGGAGATCGGCTCCAATGTGGGCGTGAGCCCTTACCACCTGGCATCCCGCTGTAAGCAGGAGCAGGGCGTGCGGGGGACGAGCGATCTGATTTCGGGACGATATTCCAACTATGCGGGCTATTATAACTACTTTAACGTCCGTGCGTTTACGACGAGCAGCGCGTCGGCGATTGTGAACGGACTGGAATATGCGAAGTTGCAGGGATGGAACTCCATCTACAAGTCGATTGCGGGTGGATCATCGGTTGTGGCTGATAATTATGTGAAAAAAGGGCAGAATACCATTTACTTTGAAAAATTTAACGTTGTCTATACCAATAGTCTTTATGCACATCAGTACATGACCAATGTGCAGGCGGCGATGAGTGAGGGCACCAATATGGGAAAAGCCTACACGGACAAGAACCAGGCGTTTGTTTTCCGCATTCCGGTCTATCAGAACATGCCGGAGAGCGCAGTGACGTTTGCGGACAAGGGGAATCCGAATAACTGGCTTTCCTCGATCACGGTGGACGGATATGCGCTGACACCGGCATTTTCCGGTGCGAATACCTCCTATTCCCTGGTCGTTCCGGACAGCGCGGCTTCGATCAATGTGGGAGCGACGGCGGTGGCGGGAACGTCAACCGTTTCCGGTACTGGAAATTATTCGCTGAATTATGGAGATAATACGATTCAGATTACCTGCATCTCGCAGAGCGGAGATTCGCGCACTTACACGCTGATCGTGGCAAGAGCGGGGGGCAGTGCCGGCGGAACCATTCAGGTGGCGGATGACGCGGCGATTACGCCATTCTATCCGATCGGAACCTATGTGACGGGAATTGAGCCTGGAACAAGCGCATCCACAGTCGCATCGGGAATCGGAACCCAGAACTGTACCGTAAAGATTCTGAATGCAGACGGCAGTGAGAATACACAGACGGTGGGAACGGGCAACAAGCTGGCAGTGTATGTCGGCGACACGCTCGTGCAGCAGTATGAGATTGTGGTATATGGAGATATCAACGGTGACGGAAAGGTTTCCAATCTGGATCTGGTATTGATGCAGAAACAGATCCTTGGAATTGAAAGTCAGTCCGGCAGTCGTCTGGAAGCGGCAAACGTCAGCAAGGACGGCGGTATTTCCAATAAGGATCTGGTTATTTTACAAAAACACATACTGGGAATCTCACAGATTGATCAGTGAGAGGAAGAATTGGGAGAGCAGAAATGAAGAAAAAAATAGCAATGATGATGATGGCGCTTAGCCTGACATTCGGGGTTGTCGGAGTGCCGCAGACGGTATTCGCGGCGAGCGGATCAACATCTGTCTCGGTGTCGTCAGGAAGTGTCAATATCGGTGATACGGTTACAGTTACAGTAAAAGCGAGCGGTCCATCCGGCGAAAAGGCGAATGCGACCATGACGCTGTCTTATGATTCGAGTGTGCTGCAGTTTGTGAGTTGCAATACCACATACGGCGGAGGCGGCGGAAGCGTGATGGCGACGGGAGAAAGCTACACGGTGACATTAAAAGCTGTGAGTGCGGGAAATTCCTCCCTCTCTGTCTCTGCCAACGACGGAGTGATCTTTGACTCCAATGAGGAGATGGATTCCATGTCGGGCAGCAGTGCATCGGTCACAGTAAAGAATGCAGCAAGTACAAATACAGATTCAGGCAATAATAGTAGCAGTAACAGTGGAACCTCCAACGGAAACGGAACATCAGCGGGTGGAAACGGGGATTCTGCGGCGAATACTGGAGAGACAACAGGAAAACAGTCTGCGGATAATTCTCTGAAAGAGTTGACCATTTCACCGGGAACGCTCTCGCCGGCATTTAACGGGAAAACGCTGACTTATAGTGCTACAGTGGGAAGCGATGTAACCAATATCGCCGTATCTGCCACACCGGTCAATGAAAAAGCGGTCGTGGAGTCGGTTACGGGAAATACCAATCTGAAAAGCGGAGATAACACCATTAAGATTGTAGTCAAGGCGGAAAATGGCGTGACCGCAACCTATACCGTGAATGTGACAAAGCAGGGAACCTCGTCCGGAGAGACAACGGCATCCGATGAGGGGGAAGTGGAGACAACAGAGGAGACGGACAGCAGTGAAAACACGGTTACGGTAAATGGCATTTCCTATGTAATTGCAGAAAATTTTGCAACAGAGAATATTCCGGCAGATTTTTCGGAGACAACCGTCAATTATCAGGGGGCGGATTATCGGGGCGTGAGTTATGACAAGGGATCTGTGGTCATGCTTTATCTGGTGCAGGACGGAGCGGAAGAGAGCACAGGAAGCTTCTTTGTATATGACAGCACAAGAGATACCCTGTATCCGTTTGTAAAAATGGTCAATGGGGAACACTACGTGATAGCGCTTCTGCCACCGGTGGATTATACGATGCCGGATACGATGCAGCAGACACAGCTTACGCTGGCGGACGGAAGTCTTGTGACGGCATATCAGGAGACCCAGGAGGAAGGGTCTGAGGTGGAATCGGAGTTCTATACCTTTTACGGAGTGAATTCTGACGGAACGGAAGGCTGGTACCAGTACGACTCCATAGAGGAGACCTATCAGCGCGTAAATACAGGGACAACTGTATCTTCCGACGGACTGCAGGACGAGGATGCGGCCTATCTGCAGGAGGAATATCTGGCGCTGTCCGAGAAATATAAAAAAGAAAAAGCGTTTTCCAGAACCGCGATTGGCATATTGATATTTCTGCTGGCGGTAATGGCAGTGGTACTTGTTAACCTGTTACTGCACAGGAGGGAAGCGGATAGAGATGACCTGGATGAGGATGACACTATGGATGACGGTGTCTCAGAGCATGATGATACAGAAGAACTGCTGGATGAAAACCAGGATGATGTGATCGAGGAACCGGAAAAGGATTCCCGGAAAAAGTGGCACTGGAAGAAGCGCTCTGCTGCAGATGCCGGGGATGCAGATGAATTCGACGAACAGGAAGAGAGAGAAGAGAAAACGAAAACGCAGGAATCTGACGATGACGCGTTCGATGATGCATTCGATGAGGATGACATCGAGGAGGAAGAGCCGCCGAAGAAGAGATTCGGTTTCTGGAAGCGGAAGTCTGACGATCTGGATGACGATCTGTTTGATGATGACGACGCGTACGAGGATGATGACGCGTACGGGGATGACGATGACACGTACGAGGACAGCGATGCGCCGGACGATGAAAAAGTTTCGGGCGGCGAAGAGAAGGCTGCCGCGCGCAAACCGGCGGGCGATGGCAGAACCGCAGGAAGAAAAGAGCGCAGGACCAGGGCAGCGGACGAAGATGCAGCGGACGAACCGGAGAATGAGCCACTGTATGAGGAAAAGCACCCGAAGAAGAAAAAGAGCGGCAAAGACCAGAAAAACAAGCAAGACGATGAGCTGGATATCATAGATTTTAATGATCTGTAAAGACGAATGTGATATCGGACTGGAAATAGGAGGTAGCGATGCAGACAGCATATACAGCAAAGGCAAAAAAGGCGATTGATATTGCAACGCGGATATCAAAGTCATTGCATCACAGTTATATCGGCACGGAGCACATACTGCTTGGCCTGTTGAAAGAGGGAACCGGTGTGGCAAGCCAGGTACTTGCCGACAATGGTGTAGAGTATGATAAGGTGCTGGAACTGATCGAGGAGCTGATTGCACTGGGGAATGCGGTTGCGGTTCTGGAGGACGGATTGTCCCCGAGAGCGGCGCATGTGCTTGAGGTATCCAAAGCGGAGGCGGCGCGTTTCCACTCGGAGAAGATTGGAACGGAACACCTTTTAATTGCGATGATCAAGGAGACGGAATGTGTGGCGTCCAGACTGTTGAATACATTGTCTGTCAATGTGCAGAAAATGTATGTGGACACCCTGATCGCGATGGGCGAGGATGTGAGCCAGTATAAGGATGAATTCCAGAACGGGAAACCCGGCAAGCGGAAAAACGCGGAGGGAACGCCGTCACTGGATCAGTTTTCCAGAGATCTGACCGAACTTGCACGCGACGGAAAGCTTGATCCGGTGGTCGGCAGAGAGGCGGAGATCGACCGTGTCATCCAGATTTTAAGCCGGAGAAGCAAGAACAATCCGTGCCTGATCGGAGAACCCGGCGTAGGAAAAACGGCGATTGTAGAGGGAATTGCAGAGCGCATTATGGGCGGAATGGTTCCGGATACGGTGCTTGGAAAAAGAGTGGTCTCCCTGGATCTTTCCGGGATTGTGGCAGGCTCGAAGTACAGGGGTGAATTTGAGGAGCGCATCAAGAAGGTGCTTGCAGAGGTGGCGAAAGCCGGAAACGTCCTGCTGTTCATCGATGAGATTCATACCATCATCGGAGCGGGCGGAGCGGAAGGCGCGATTGATGCATCCAACATTTTAAAACCTGCGCTTGCGAGAGGTGAGGTGCAGGTGATTGGTGCGACGACCATCGAGGAGTATCGCAAATATATCGAAAAAGATGCCGCTCTGGAACGCCGGTTCCAGCCGGTTGTTGTGGAGGAACCGACGGAGGAGGAAGCCATTTCCATATTAAAGGGACTGCGCAGCCAGTATGAGAGCCACCACCATGTGACGATTACGGATGAGGCCGTGGAGGCGGCAGTGCGTCTTTCTGCACGTTATATCAACGACCGTTTCCTCCCGGACAAGGCGATTGACCTGATGGATGAGGCCGCGGCAAAAGTGCGCCTTCACGTGGGCGGAGACCCGAGGGAGGCTGCAGAACTCCGGCGGGAGATTGCGGAGTCGCAGGAGACATTGGAGCAGGCACTTTGTGGCGGAGACCTGGAAGCGGCGAGAGAGGCACAGACAAAGCGTCAGGAACTGGAAGAAAAGTTGGAAAAACTGAACGCAAAGGCAAAGCAGGGCGGCAGACGGCATCACCAGACCGTCGGAGAGGATGAGATTGCCGATGTTGTGTCGGGATGGACGAAAATCCCGGTGAAGAAGCTTACAGAGGGGGAGGCTGCCAGGCTTAAAAAGCTGGAGGCAACTCTTCACAAGCGCGTGATCGGACAGGAGGAGGCGGTATCGGCAGTGGCCAAAGCCGTGCGGAGAGGCCGCGTCGGATTAAAAGATCCCAAGCGCCCGATCGGATCGTTCCTTTTCCTGGGACCGACAGGCGTCGGCAAGACAGAGATATCCAAGGCACTGGCAGAAGCTGTCTTTGGACAGGAGCAGGCAATGATCCGCGTCGATATGTCTGAGTACATGGAGAAACACAGCGTATCGAAAATGATCGGTTCACCGCCTGGATATGTCGGACATGAGGACGGCGGACAGCTGAGTGAAAAAGTGCGGAGAAATCCATACGCAGTGATTCTGTTTGACGAGATAGAGAAGGCGCATCCGGATGTGTTTAATATTCTGCTGCAGGTGCTTGACGACGGACATATCACAGATTCTCAGGGAAGAAAAGTGGACTTTAAGAATACCATCATCATTATGACCTCCAACGCGGGAGCGCAGGCTATTGTGGAGCCGAAGAAGCTTGGCTTTGCTTCCGGCAATGACGAGAAGCAGAACTACGAGCGGATGAAGGGCAGCGTGATGGAGGAGGTCCGCAGAATTTTCAAACCGGAATTTTTAAACCGTATTGACGAGACCATTGTATTCAGGGCACTGAATAAGGACGACATGAAGCAGATCGTAGGTCTGATGACAAAAGAGCTGGCGAAGCGCTGCGAAACACAGCTTGGCATTACGCTGGTCGTGCGCGATGCCGCAAAGCAGTACATTGTGGATAAGGCGTATGACCCGAAGTACGGAGCCAGACCGCTGCGGCGCAAGATTCAGGATGAGATTGAGGATCCGCTTGCGGAAAAACTTCTCGACGGAAGCATCCGCCGGGGCGACGAAGTGATCGTCACGACGAAGAAAAATGCAATTTTTCTGGAGCCGAAGAAAAAGTAAAAAATTACTTAAATGTCAGTGAAATCACTGGAAATCAAAGAACAGATATTATATAATATTTTTACAAATTTACGATAAAGCAGACCGGATGAAGGAGCTGCAATATCACAGGAGGATAAGATGGCCGTTATTAGTGAATTACTCCGTTCAGAGGAGGATGGAACGATCAGCTTTGGGGATTATACATTGAGCACCAAGGCAAAGCTTGACAATTTTGAGCACCAGGGAGACCTTTACAAAGTAAAGACCTGTCAGGAGATTACCAAGCTGGAGCGCAATGGCATGTTTGTATACGAGTCTGTTCCGGGGACTGCAGTGGAGCATTTAAAAGCAACAGACACAGGAATGGAGTTTAGCGTAGAAGGCGCAGAGGACGCACAGGTTACCGTAGAGCTTGAGGATGAGGCTGAGTACGACATCGTGATCGACGGTGCAGATGCCGGCAGGATGAAGACGAATCTCGGAGGAAAGTTAAGCCTGAGCGTAGAGCTCGGCGATGCTCCGGTAAAGGTAAGCGTTCAGAAGTGCTAGAGCAGCCGCTTTCGCATATGACAATTACAAGATCAGTGAGACCTGTCCGTATGGACAGGTCTTTGTTGCTCTATAGGAAATGACGTGTTATGTTAAAGCGCGAAAGCCGCGCTTTCTATGGAGAAAAAGCCCTGTCTGGGCAGCAGCCGCGTCTGCGGGAAAGGAAGATAAGAACATGGCAAAAGGAAAAACAACAGTGTACTTCTGTCAGGAGTGTGGATACGAGTCGGCAAAATGGATGGGACAGTGTCCGGCATGCCATGAGTGGAACTCGTTTGTGGAGGAGACAGTCGAGAAAAAGAGCGCGCGTGGGAACCGCAGTGCGGATAGCAGCCGTGAGGCAAAGGCAGTTCCCCTGTCACAGATTGAGATGACGCAGGAACAGCGGGTGTCCACCGGCATGAAGGAGCTTGACCGGGTGCTTGGCGGCGGGATTGTGCAGGGATCCCTGGTGCTTGTGGGTGGAGATCCGGGAATCGGAAAATCGACGCTGCTTTTGCAGGTATGCAGGAATCTTGCGGAACATAAGGTGAAGGTGCTCTATATTTCCGGTGAGGAATCCTTGCAGCAGATCAAAATCCGGGCAGAACGCATCGGAACCTTTGGGGACAGCTTAAGTCTGCTCTGTGAGACCAATCTTGATACCATACGGCGCGTGATTGACCGGGAGAAGCCCGAGATCGTCGTGATTGACTCCATTCAGACGATGTATAATGAAGACATCTCGTCTGCACCGGGAAGCGTCTCGCAGGTGCGGGAATCGACCGGCACCCTGATGCAGATCGCTAAGGGACTTGGAATTTCCATTTTTATCGTCGGACATGTGACAAAGGAAGGCGTGGTGGCTGGTCCGCGTGTGCTGGAACACATGGTGGATACGGTGCTCTATTTTGAGGGGGACCGCCATGCGGCGTATCGTATTCTGCGCGGTGTGAAGAACCGCTTTGGGTCGACGAACGAGATCGGTGTTTTTGAGATGCGGGGAGATGGTCTGACAGAGGTGGAGAACCCGTCGGAATTCATGCTGAGCGGAAAGCCGGAGGGAGCCTCCGGGTCTGTTGTGGCATGCTCGATGGAAGGAACGCGACCGATCCTTCTGGAAATACAGGCATTGGTCTGCCACAGCAATTTCGGTATGCCGAGGCGGACGGCGGCAGGAACCGATTTTAACCGGGTGAATCTTCTGATGGCGGTTCTGGAAAAGCGTCTGGGACTTTCACTGGGAAATTGTGATGCCTATATCAATATTGCGGGAGGCATCCGGATGAATGAGCCGGCAATCGATCTTGGTCTTGTGCTGGCGATTGTCTCCAGTTACAAAGACCGCCCGATCGATGAGAAGACCATCTGCTTCGGTGAGGTGGGACTCAGCGGTGAGGTGCGCGCGGTCAGCATGGCAGAGCAGCGTGTGCTCGAGGCGAAGAAGCTTGGATTTAAGACATGTATTCTGCCGGAGGTGTGCAGGGAGAGCCTAAAGGAGATCAAGGGGATCGGTCTTGTCGGCGTGCGCACGGTAAAGGATGCGATGGATTACGTGATGCGGTAGTCCGTAGGAAGGGAAAATGAATGGTTCTGAATTGTATGTACAATTAAAACAATTCAGAACCGAAAACTTTCTTTTTTAAAACGGCGGAAATGTGGTTGACATTCTAAAATAATGATGATAATATAAACAAGCTGACCGCGAGAACAGCGAACAGGCAAAGCGCTTCTTAAAAAGAAGCAAAAGAAAAATAAAAAAGTTGTTGACAAACGGTTGATGGTATGATATAATAAATAAGCTGTCGCCGAGAGATGACAACGATGAATGAGATTGAAAAATCCGTTCGGAAGTTGCGGAGCAACTTCTGAAGTCAATACGAAGTATTGACGATGTACATTGATAACTGAACAGTGAATAAACCTTGAAAGATCCTAAATTTCAAGCT
>OIXA01006067.1_pt1 | contig 10399 bp, 7 predicted proteins | sample 1587721 | NCBI WGS metagenome assembly OIXA01 (sample SAMEA3888900, study PRJEB22519) | human gut metagenome | biome: human gut; feature: human-associated habitat; material: faeces | place: Denmark | collected 2013 | reverse complement strand
CTCTTTCAGCAAAGCAGACATTCGGAATCCGCTTCGCTACTTCCTCATGAACAAAAACAGGATTATGCCTGTTTTTGTTCAAACTGACTGTTATACAGATCCGCATAGAAGCCCTTCCGTGCCAGGAGCTCTTCATGATCTCCCTGCTCAATGATATCTCCATCCTTCATCACCAGGATCAGATCTGCATCCTTAATGGTAGAAAGTCTGTGGGCAATAACAAAGCTGGTCCTTCCCTTCATCAGGTTATCCATAGCCTTCTGGATCTGCATTTCTGTTCTTGTATCAACGGAAGATGTGGCCTCATCCAGGATCAGGATCTTATTGTCTGCCAGGATCGCTCTTGCAATGGTAAGCAACTGCTTCTGCCCCTGAGAAACATTACTGGTTTCCTCATCCAGGACCATCTGATAGCCGCCGGGCTGCTGCATGATAAAGTTGTGGATATGGGCCGCTTTTGCTGCTGCGATCACCTCTTCATCCGTTGCGTCCAGTCTTCCGTAGCGGATATTTTCCATAATGGTTCCGGAAAACAGCCAAGTGTCCTGCAGCACCATTCCGAACATCTCACGGAGATTGCTGCGGTTGAAGTTCCGGATATCATGTCCGTCAACCTTGATGCTTCCGCCATTTACATCATAAAAACGCATCAGCAGCTTTACGATCGTCGTTTTTCCTGCACCCGTAGGTCCTACAATGGCGATCTTCTGACCGTCATGCACATCTGCGGAAAAATCATTTACAATGATCTTATCCGGGTTGTAGCCGAATTTTACATGCTCAAACTGCACATCACCTGTAAGCTTCTCGATGTCTGCGGGACTTGTTTCATTCTGGCTCTCTTCCGGCTCCTCCAGGAACTCAAATACACGCTCAGATGCTGCCGCAGAAGACTGTAACAGGTTTGTAACCTGCGCGATCTGCTGGATCGGTTGTGTAAAGTTACGGATATACTGGAAGAATGACTGGATATCACCGACTTCAATACTGTTCTTGATTACGAATACACCGCCGAGAAGTGCAACCATTACATATCCAAGGTTACCTACAAACTGCATGATCGGCATCATCATTCCTGAGAAGAACTGAGACTTCCATGCAGATTCATAAAGTTTCTGATTGTCTTTCTCAAATTCCTCTACCACATCATTCTCTTTGTTGAAAACTCTTACTACATTGTGACCGCCGAAGTTCTCTTCGATCTGGCCGTTTACTTTACCCAGATAATTCTGCTGTGCCTGGAAGTATTTCTGAGAATGCTTCATAACAGTCTGGATGATCAGCATAGAAACCGGCAGAATCAGAAGTGCTGCTAGAGTCATCCATACATTGATAGAAAGCATCATAACAAATACACCGATCAGAGTTGTCACAGAAGTGATCAGCTGTGTTAAACTCTGATTCAGACTCATCTGCAGTGTATCCACATCATTGGTAATGCGGGAAAGAATCTCACCATTTGTTCTGCTCTCATAATAATTCAGAGGCAGCTTATTGATCTTCTTTGAGATATCTCTTCTCAGATTATAGGTAACATCATTGGAAATCCCTGTCATTACAAATCCCTGGATAAAGGAAAAGCATGCACTTACCACATATAATCCAAGTGTCCCCAAAAGGATCATTCCAATTTTTTCAAAATCAATTCCGCCTGTGCCGTTTACCTTGGCGATCAGACCATTAAACAATTCGGTTGTTGCTTTACCGAGAATCTTTGGTCCAACAATATTAAATACAGTTCCGGCTATTGCAAAAATGAACATCAGGATAAACCGGAATTTATATCGTTCCATGTAGCGGAAAAGCTTAGCCATGGAGCCTTTGAAGTCTTTTGCTTTCTCGCCGGGCATCATACCACGGCGTGGCCCTCCCATAGGACCTCTTCTTCTCTGTTCGCTCATGCCAGTTCCTCCTCTGATAACTGAGATCTTGCAATCTGCTGATATACTTCACAATCTGCCATCAGTTCCTTATGAGTTCCAATACCTGCCATACGTCCGTCATCCAGAACAATGATCTGGTCTGCATTCAGGATCGTACTGATCCTCTGTGCAACGATAATGGTTGTCGCATCTTTGGTGTGCTCTTTCAGAGCTTTTCTCAGCTGGCTGTCAGTCTTGAAATCAAGAGCTGAGAAGCTGTCATCAAAGATAAAGATCTCAGGATCTTTTGCAATGGCTCTGGCAATGGACAGACGCTGTTTCTGTCCACCGGAAACATTGGTACCTCCCTGTGATACAGGAGATTCATATTTCTCAGGTTTTGTATCAATAAACTCTGTAGCCTGCGCTACTTCTGCTGCCTCTTTTACCTGAGACTCAGAGATTTCCGGCTTACCATAACGAATGTTGGAATCGATCGTACCTGAGAAAAGAACCCCTTTCTGTGGCACATATCCCAGCTTATCGCGAAGCTCTTTCTGTGTCATGTCACGGACATCCACGCCGTCAACTTTTACAGAACCCTTTGTCACATCATAGTATCTCGGGATCAGATTGACCAGCGTACTCTTACCGCTTCCTGTACTTCCGATCACTGCGATCGTCTGGCCTTTCTTTGCCTTAAAGGAAATATCAGTCAGTACATTCTCTCCGGCTTCCGGATATGCAAAACTTACATGATCAAATTCAATCTCACCTTTTACACTTTCAGACGGATGTACCGATGATTCCGGATCCTGAATAGATACTTCTGTCTTCAGAACCTCATCAATACGAAGTGCTGCCACATTTGCTCTCGGAAGCATAATGGACATTGCTGTGATCATCAGGAATGACATGATGATCTGCATTGCATACTGGATAAATGCCATAACATTACCAACCTGCATGGTTCCGTTATCTACTGCATGAGAACCACTGTAAATGATCAGTACGGATACACCGTTCATGATCAGCATCATCGTCGGCATCATGAAAGTCATACATCTGTTTACAAACAGGTTTGTTTTTGTCAGATCCATGTTTGCTTTCTCGAAGCGTTCTTCCTCATGTTTCTCACGGCTGAATGCACGGATGACCGGGATACCTGTCAGGATCTCACGGGATACCAGATTCAGTCGGTCGATGAGTGTCTGCAGTTTTGTAAATTTCGGCATTGCCACCTGGAACAGAACAAAAATTACAACCAGGATCAGTGCAACTGCCACACCAAGGATCCATGTCATGGAAGAATCCGTCTTTAATACTTTGATCACACCACCAATTCCAAGGATCGGAGCATACAGAACGATACGGAACATCATTGCCATAACCTGCTGTACCTGCTGCACATCATTGGTGCTTCGTGTGATCAGGGATGCTGTGGAGAATTTATGATATTCTCTGCTGGAAAAGCTCATAACCTTGCGGTAAATGCTGTTTCTCAGGTCATGACCAAGTCTGCCTGCCACTCTGGCCGAAATAAATGTGACGCTGATTGCTGCCAGCATGATCACCAGTGCCATGGCAAGCATTCTGATACCTGACATCAGGATGTAATGCATCTGAATGGCATCCACATCTTTCCCCAGTGCTTCATATTCTGAAGCAACAAAGGAAACACCAGCCTGTGTCACAATAGACTCCGGCATATCTTTCAGCTTCTCATCCATCTGACTCATAATCTGCTGTACTGCTTCTTCCGGCATCTGTGCCAGTGCTGTCAACGGGTCTGTTCCCTCCGGAAGGCCCATCTGTGCAACCATTGCCTGCCCCTGCTCACTGTCTTCGGAAAAGGCAGCTACCATCATCATTGCCTTGGAGAAATCCTCATTTAAATTCTCTCTGGTTTCTTTGGAAATATCATCATTTAATACCCAGGTATCCTCTTCCTGTGTATAATTCTGCGAAACTTCCTTTTTCTGATCCTCATCCATAAAAATCTGAAGATTCTGCAAGGTTGAATCCCGAAGCTTATCCGGCACACTGTCTTCAATACCTTTCTGCTGGATACCTACATTAATGATCTTGGAGGTATAATCCGGCAGGGAAAGATCACAGTACGCCTGCAGAAACAGAAGTGCTATGATCAGGACAATGTATCCCGCTGATTTCTTCAGATATTTCATCAGTTTAATCATTGCTTGATTCCCTCTTTTCCTATTTTTAATATGTATGTCTGTTTAAACTCACGTGTCAGTTCTTTCACAGACAATATTATTTTTATCTGAACATGCTGATACAGTTTTCTCAATCTGCTCCATCATGTATTTTTCAGTTTCTACCTGTTGACAGGTATCTCCGAAATATTATCCAGAATCTGCCCAAAAAACCTTCGTAAAAGACATAGCTCTGCTTCGCTGAAATTGCTGAACATCACTTTCTCCACAGCTTTGCTTTCCTGCTGGAGCTCCTCCACGATTTTTCTTCCGTTTTCTGTCAGATATACACGCATGATGCGTTGGTCTTTATCATCACGTTTCCTGCAGACAATGTCTGCTTTCTCAAGACGCTGGATACTTACATTAACAGTGGGCGGTGTTACACACATCCACTCTGCAATCTCCTTCTGGCTGCAGCCGTTATGTCTGTATACGATCATAATGATCGGCATCTGTCCCTGCTGGATACCGATTTCCCGTATACGCTGCATACATCTCATACCATATTGGCGGTTGATCTCCATAAAGAGAGCAGGCATGCTTTTCTCTTCTCGTTTCTCTTTCTTCTCCTCTTCCGGGCACCACATAACTTCACTCCTTTCCGGCCTCTGTCCTCTTTCAGGTCTGATATTATTCTTTAATTAGCCTGACTAATCATATATAATATACTTTTAGACAAAAAATGCAAGTGTTTTTTGTGCAGTTTATAATTATTTTAGATTTAGCTTTGATATTTCCAATTTGTAAATATTCAATTTTATTTTGCCCGGCTAATATTTTTCATCTCAGGTCGAATAAAATTTCCAATATTCTTCAAGCTCTATCTCTGCATAACTTCTTTATAAAATTCTATAAACACATTAATTGCCGGAGACCGCCATTTATTTTTGTGGAGCAGCAACTGTGTCCATACAGTTACCGGGCAGCCGGCAACATCCAGTCTTTTAATCTGTCCGTCTTTCACATATTTCTCCGAAATAAAATCCGGAAGAAAGGAAAGCAGGCTGCTGTTTTTTACCAGTTCACATATCTGGAGCGGATTTCCGATTTCAAGAACCGGACGGATTTCCAGTGATTGGGACGCAAGGGTTTCATTCAGTATTTTTCTGTAGCTCATGGCTTGTTCTGTTAACACAAACTCATTCTGAGAAATTTCACTTAATTTCCATGAACAGCCTGCAACAGGATTATCAGCCGCTGCAATAAAATGTACCTGTTCTTCCTGTTCCGCACAAATAATAAAATCCGAATCATAAATATGCCTGTCCAGAGTAAAAACCAGATCTGTTTCGTTCTTCCGCAATTTATCAAACATCTGCTCTGTACCGTTTTCTGTTATCTCCACTTTTATTTCCGGATACTGATGATGAAAACGCAGAAAATCATTTTTAAAATATCTGCTGCAGACAGAACTGGACATAGACAACCGGATCTCGCCTTCAATGCTTTCAGCCGAATTCAGCGAATCAAGCATTTTCGCCTGTGCCTTCAGAATGTTTCGAGCCTGCTGCAAAACTAAAACTCCCTTTTCCGTAAGATTGATTTTATGATAATAACGGTCAAACAGCCTGACATCAAGTTCCTTTTCCAGTTGTTTAATCTGTGAAGAAACTGTAGACTGCGTATATCCCAGTTCCTTTGCAGCAGCCGAAAATCCGGAATATTCACATACTGCAATAAAAGTTTTTAACACATTTGTATCCATAGTTCATTCCTTCCCATAACTTTCCAGTATTTTTCCATTGAAACATTGAATCGTTATTTTTTATAAACGATATTTTCAATAATATACAACAAAACAATCAATTTTACAAATATTGTTTTTTATCTTATAATATCCCTTATATGAACTTCTGAAGGGAGCATTATCTTATGAAACGTGAACAGCTTGGAAGCCGGCTTGGCTTCATTATGCTTTCCGCCGGCTGCGCCATTGGCTGCGGAAATGTGTGGAAATTCCCGTGGATGTGCGGGCAAAATGGCGGCGGCAGCTTTATGCTGATCTATCTTCTGTGTCTGGTCATCCTGGGAATCCCGGCTCTTGTGTTGGAATTTTCCATCGGAAGAGCGGCTCAGACAAGTCCCCTTTTCATGTACCGTAAGCTGGAAAAACCAGGACAGAAATGGGGGATTTTCGGCTGGTTCTGTCTGCTTGGCAACATTGCCCTGATGGCATTTTACACTGTTGTCTGCGGCTGGATCATTTATTATTTTGTACAGTTTCTCAGAGGTAAAAATGGTTCACTGGGATTTTCAGCCATGATCTCCTCTCCCTCTGTGAATGTATTCTTCTTACTGGTCACTGTAGTCATTGCATTTTTCATCCTTTCCTTCAATCTTCAGGGAGGACTGGAGCGTGTGACAAAATATATGATGTCTGCACTGCTGGTACTGATGCTTGCTCTCGCTGTACACAGTCTTTTTCTGAAAGGCTCTGGTGAGGGAATGACCTTTTATCTGAAACCGGATTTCTCAAAGATTGATGGTTCGGTGATCGTAGGGGCAATGAACCAGGCATTCTTTACTTTATCTACAGGTATGGGTGGCATGGCTATCTTTGGCAGCTATATTGGCAAAGAGCATTCTCTAATGGGGGAAGCCATTCATGTGATCATACTGGACACACTGGTTGCTTTTCTTGCAGGCGTTATTATTTTCCCTGCATGCTTCACCTTTGATCTGGAAGTAAACGCAGGACCAAGTCTTCTGTTTGATACAATGGCAGCTGTTTTTAACAACATGTCCGGAGGACGTATCTGGGGATCCTTATTCTTCCTGTTCATGGTATTCGCAGCTATGTCAACTGTCCTGGGTGTGTGCGAGAATATCCTGGCAATGATCCGTGAGCTTACCGGCTGGTCCCGTCCAAAAGGCAGCGTGGTCTGCGGCACAGGTGTCTTTCTTCTGGCACTTACCACAGCCCTTGGTTTCAGCGTTTTCCACTTCCAGCCATTTGCCGAAGGAACTACCTGGCTTGATTTCTGGGATTTTATTGTTTCCAACAATATTTTACCCCTTGGCTCTCTCATCCTTGCACTCTTCTGCTGTAATAAGTTCGGCTGGGGATGGGATAACTTTATCAAAGAGGCCAATACAGGTAAGGGCTTAAAAGTCCAGAGCTGGATGAAACCGCTCTTCCGGTTTGTGCTTCCAATTATGATTGCCTTTATCTATATTTATGGTATGAGTACATTCAACTGGCGTTAAAATCAAAGTCGTTTACAGCAAGCGTCGGGCATTCCCAGACTGCTTTGCTGATTACAAATGTCTGCCTGGATTTGGCAAAAAATAAGCTCTGTGGATTTTTCTTTTATCCACAGAGCTTATTTTCTTTGTCAGGCGGATATTCGCAATCCGCTTCGCTACTTACTTGATTCGGTTAAATCAGACAGATAAATCTCTCTCTGATCAGTGAACCTTCTGATCCAGCATTCTCCGGATCAGCTCAATTGTATCCTTCAGTCCATAGTTGGCACTGTTGATACACAAATCATAGTTCTCCGGTTTTCCCCATTTCTCACCGGTATAGAATTCATAATACTTCTTATGCTGCTTATCCATCTGCTTCAGGAAACGTACTGCCTGCTTCAGATTCATATTACGGATATCCATAACGTGCTGCACACGAACCTGGAAGGGAGCACTGATAAACAGGCTGATATGAGGAATGTGATTATTCTTCAGAATCATATCTGCACAGCGCCCCATAATCACACAGTCTTCACTTTTTGCCAGTTCACAGATCAGATCACTCATATTAAAGAAAACCGCATCCTGTTTCGGAAGTCCGTGATAACGGTTGAATTCCCTGAACCAGGTTTTCAGATCTGTATGTTTTTTCTTTCTGTATTTATCAAATCCCTCAAAACTGCCGGCATCACCCACTGCATTTTTATCTGCCTGCAGACGCTTCATAACCTGATCAAAAATCTCCGCATCATAATAGTTGATCTGAAGCTGGTCTGCCAGTTCAAATCCGATATCATTACCGCCACTTCCCTGTGTACGGCTGATACAGATGATCAGATGGTCATTCTCGGAAATCTCATTCTGGCGTCTTGCGATCAGATTATTCAGACTGATACGCTCTTTATCTACAATATCTGTCTGCCCAAATGTATCAGGAAGACTTTCAATCTCTTTCAGAATACTGTCATACTCTATCATAAGACGTCTTCTCTCGCTCTTATCCCTGATGGTACGGGCCATGTTACTGATCAGCGCCAGTTCACTTCTGAGCAGATGTCCGTCCGGCTTGGTATACATCAGTGCTGCCAGATGACGGAGAGTTGTTTCTTTTTGTCCTGTAAATGTACGTCCCAGAGAGGAACCCACACATTTATAAACTTCTTCGTCCAGGTTATAAATGCGTATTGCAAGTTCTTTACATTTTTCCTGATGCTGTTCCTTGTCTCCATCGGCATGAAGGTCGGCGGCAGCATCGGCGCTATCTTTAAAAAATACGGCGTTAAGTTTGTCGTCATCGGTGTGATGATCCCGGTCATCTCGATGGCCGTCGCGCTGGTCGCCTACCATCTCGTGTTCAAGAACAGCCCCGCAGTCGGCGAGTTTGAGACCATTGGTATGTTCGCCGGTGCTATGACCTCCACCCCGGCTTACGGCACCGCGCTGGATGCTGTCGGCAATGTCGTTGCTGGTGACGCGCTGGAGGCTGCTTCCTCCGCCATCAGCCTGGGCTACACTGTGGCCTTCCCCATCGGTGTGATGGTCATCGTCGTGATGATCTCTGCCCTGCCCAAACTGTTCGGCATCGACGTGGCCGCTGAAAAGGCAGCCTACGAAAAAGAGCTGCAGGAGAGCGCTGTCAACGAGAAAAAGATTAAGGACGGCCCGCTGGACTTCATGGTGCTGGGTCTGGTCGCTGTGATTGGTATCCTGATTGGCAACATCAAAATCCCCCTGGGCGGCTTTGGTGAGTTCTCTCTCGGTGCTGCGGGCGGCATCCTCATCTCCGCACTGATTTTCAGCTACATCGGCAAGATTGGCCCCATCAACTTCCGCATGGATCAGAAGGCGCTGGGCATCCTGTATCAGACCGGCCTGACCTTCTTTATGGCCGTTGTCGGCCTGCGTTACGGCTATGACGTCGTCAATTCCCTGATGGGCTCCGGCCTGCAGCTGGCCATCGCCGCCGTCTTTGTCGAGGCCATCGCGGTCCTCATCGCCTTTATCGTCGGCCACAAGGTATTCAAAATCAACTGGATCATCCTCAGCGGTGCAATCGCCGGCGGCTGCACCTCCGCCCCGGGTCTGGGCGCTGCCATCAGTGCCACCGGCTCTGAGGAACCCACCGCCGGTTACGGCGCAGCACAGCCCTTTGCCATCCTGGCAAATGTTTTGCTGGCAACCTTGTTCTTCAATATTGTATAATAGGGAAAACTACCCTTTACGCAAGGAGAACTGAATTATGGAAGACGTCCGGATTGAACACAGATACAACGCGTCCGACTTCAAGCTGGGAAACCACCACGAAAATGTCTACCAGATGCTGCTCATCACCAATGGCCGTATCCGCTACCGCGTAGGCAGCAAAACCTACGAGACCGGCCGCGGCGGGATACTTGTGCTGAACACGCTGGAGGAACATGACCTGGAAGTGCTGGAATACCCGTATGAACGCTACATGGTCCGTGTTCAGCCGGACTTTTTCCAGAATGAGGTAAAATATCCCGAGGTCATTGCGGCCTTTATCAAGCGGCCGCCGAACTTCTCCCACCTGCTTACGGTGCCGGAGCCGGTCTGGAACTATCTGTATGATATCGTCCTGGAAATGGAGCGGGAATACAACGCCAAGAAAAAATACTGGGAGCTGTACGTGGGTGCGGACCTGCGCAGAATGTTCATTACCATTTATCGCGAGTGCGCGGACGTTATGACGATGAAGATAGGCCACAGCGTTACGGTAGCCTACAACATCATGAATTATATCAACCACCATTTTGCCGAGGAAATCACCGTAGACAAAATTGCGGCGGAATTGTACCTGAACAAAAACTATATCGCCCATGTATTCAAAGAGGAGACCGGGTACAGCCTGATCGGCTATGCCATCGCCCTGCGCATCAACCGTGCCAAGGTGCTGCTGACCAAGACGGACAAGAGCATCACCCAGGTGGCGGAGGAGTGCGGGTACGACGATTTCACCTATTTTTCCCGCCAGTTCAAAAAGTCCACCAGCCTGACACCCAGCGCCTACCGCAAGACCCATGCGGATGAGGACGAAGAACAAAAGAGGTAATACAATGCCACAAGAAAAATTCCACTATAAATCGTTAGAAGAAGTCAAGCAGCGTGCCG
>OIXA01006045.1_pt1 | contig 10428 bp, 8 predicted proteins | sample 1587721 | NCBI WGS metagenome assembly OIXA01 (sample SAMEA3888900, study PRJEB22519) | human gut metagenome | biome: human gut; feature: human-associated habitat; material: faeces | place: Denmark | collected 2013 | reverse complement strand
CATCCATCTTGCTTCCTGTCTCAACAAGCGCTGTTGCAAGTATTGTAAGGCTTCCTCCTTCACGCATATTTCTTGCAGCACCAAAAAATCTTTTTGGCATATGCAGTGCTGCAGGGTCAAGGCCACCGGATAATGTACGTCCGCTTGCCTGGACAGTGAGATTATAAGCTCTTGCAAGTCTTGTGATACTGTCAAGAAGAATTATAACATCTTTCTTATGTTCAACAAGTCTTTTTGCACGCTCTATAACCATCTCGGATACTCTTTTATGTCTCTCCGGAAGTTCGTCAAATGTTGAATAAATAACCTCAACATTATCACCTACTATTGATTCCTTTATATCAGTTACTTCCTCAGGACGTTCATCAATAAGAAGTATTATAAGATGCATCTCAGGATTATTTTTTGTTATGGCATTGGCTATCTGCTTTAAAAGAGTTGTCTTACCTGATTTTGGCTGTGAAACAATCATTCCTCGCTGGCCTTTACCGATTGGAGAAATTAAATCTACCATTCTCATTGCAACTGTATTGCTGTTTTTTTCAAGATGAATTCTCTCATTTGGAAATATAGGTGTAAGACTTTCAAATGAAGGTCTTTTTGCCGCTTTTGCAGGCTCCTCATCATTGACTGATTCAAGATAAACAAGTGCAGAGAACTTTTCCCCCTGTGTCTTTGCTTTTTTAGGTCCTCTTATGATATCACCTGTTTTTAAATTAAACCTTCTTATCTGTGATGGTGACACATACACATCATTGTCTCCCGGAAGGAAATTCTCACATCTTATAAATCCATATCCCTCCTGCATAACTTCGAGAATACCATCTGCCATCTCCTGTTTTTCAGGTCTGTCCTGAACATTATCATTATTTACGTTCTGTCTGTTTCTTGGAACATATCCGTCATTATGATTTATATTAGCATGCTCATGTTCGTTTTTTACAGGCTGCACGTTTTTTATTGGCTGTTCCGGTTCTGCCTTAACTGTTTTTTCCTGTTCGTCCTTAGCTGCCTTTTCTTCCTCATCTGCCTTGATAATCGCCTCAATAAGGTCTGCTTTTCTCATTACAGTAATATTTTTAATATGTTTGTCCTTTGCAAACTCTCGTAAAACAGTAAGTGGCAATGTCTGTAATTTTTCTCTCATAAATTATTCACTCCTATTTTTTTAATTAATGTTCTGGAATTATACCGCAGATAACAAATGTATACAAATTGCGGATAAGAATCTTGATTCATCCAAGAATTTAGAATTAACATATATTTATTATACACTATTTTAAAATTATTTCAAACATTTTGTTATAATTTCAATCCTTGCCGCTAACGCTGTAATGTGTTATTATTAATTAAATATGTTTTTTTGAAAGGATGGACTCGACCATGACAAATGCAGAAAAAGCACTTGCTTTACATGAAGAATGGAATGGAAAGTTTGAAACCACTCCAAAGATGGATATTTCAACAAGAGAGGATCTCGCTCTCGCATATACACCCGGCGTTGCTGAACCTTGCAAGGTTATTGCGAAAGACAAGGAAGCCGCATACAAGTATACTATAAAAGCCAACACTATCGCTGTAGTTTCTGACGGAAGTGCCGTTCTCGGACTTGGAAATATCGGTGCACATGCAGCTATGCCTGTTATGGAAGGCAAGGCTGTTCTTTTTAAGTCTTTTGGTGGCGTCAATGCTGTTCCTATCTGTCTTGACACACAGGACACAGAAGAAATCATCAAAACTGTAGTAAACATTGCTCCTGCATTTGGCGGTATTAACCTTGAAGATATTTCTGCACCAAGATGCTTTGAAATTGAAGAAAGATTAAAGGAACTCCTCGACATTCCTGTTTTCCATGACGACCAGCATGGAACAGCTATTGTAGTGCTTGCAGGTATTATCAATGGTTTAAAGGTTACAGGAAAAACTAAAGAAGAATGTCGTGTTGTTGTAAATGGTGCAGGTTCTGCCGGCATTGCCATAACAAAGCTCCTTCTTACATATGGTTTTAAAAATGTTACAATGTGTGATAAGTCGGGCATTCTTGCAAAAGACAGCGAAGGACTTAACTGGATGCAGGAATCTATGATGAATGTTACTAATCTTGAACAAAAACACGGTTCACTTGCTGATGCACTTAAAGGTGCTGATATCTTTGTAGGTGTTTCTGCACCTAACATCGTTACAGCAGAAATGGTTTCATCAATGAACAAAGACGCCATTCTTTTTGCAATGGCTAACCCGGTTCCTGAAATCATGCCAGATGTTGCAAAAGCCGCAGGTGCAAAGGTTGTCGGTACAGGTCGTTCTGATTTCCCTAACCAGGTAAATAATGTTATTGCTTTCCCTGGCATATTTAAGGGTGCCCTTGAAGGACGTGCAACACAGATTACAGAAGAAATGAAACTTGCTGCAGCTCTTGCCATCGCAAATCTTATTCCTGATGATGAACTCAGTGACACAAATATTCTTCCGGAAGCTTTCGACCCACGCGTTGCTGACGTTGTAAGCCAGGCTATAAAGGCTCTTATTAAATAATTATGCTTCCTCATTTCTACTCGGTAAATGAATATTTAAAAGGCACTTATGGTGTCAAAATGTATAAACTGGCCCTGAACGGTGGGATGAATTGTCCCAACCGTGACGGGCTTATTGACACAAGGGGATGTATTTTTTGCAGTGCCGGAGGTTCCGGTGATTTTGCATGCACTAATGTTGATGATGCAAAAAAACTTATATCAAATAAATATACAGGAAATAATTTTATTGCATACTTCCAGTCCTATACCAATACATATGCAGATGTCAGCTATTTAAGAAATTTATTTATGCCAGTTATTAATAATCCTGATGTTAAGATACTGTCAATCGCAACAAGACCCGACTGCCTTGACGACAGTGTTATAACTTTGCTTGACGAACTCAATAAAATTAAACCTGTATGGATTGAACTCGGATTACAGACCATCCACAAAAAAACTTCTGATTATATAAGGCGTGGCTATGAACTTGACATTTTTACCGATGCCGTTAAACGCCTTAACAATTCAGATATAAAAGTAATTGTCCACATGATACTTGGTCTTCCGGGCGAAAGTGATGAAATGATGCTTGATACCGCACGTTTTATCGCAAACAGCGGTGCCTGGGGAATAAAACTGCAGCTGCTTCATGTCCTTAAAGGAACTGATCTGGCTGATGATTATAACAATCACCTGTTTGAAACTATGACTATGGACAATTATATCAGGCTTATCGGAAGAATCATTGAACTCCTGCCACCCGATATGGTTATACACCGTCTTACAGGAGACGGTCCAAAAAAAATTCTCATTGCACCTTTATGGAGTGCCGATAAAAAGCGTGTCCATAACAGTTTGATGCAATATTTTACAAACAACAATATTATTCAAGGACGGAACTACGAATGAGTACGGATGCAACAACCCTCTATAAACTGATGGTTTTATATATGTTAGATAAAGTTAATTTTCCTCTGTCCAACAGCCAGATTGCTGATTTTATGTTAGACAGACAATATACCAATTATTTTACGCTTCAGGAAGTATTAAGTTCGCTTGCAAGCGACGGTTTTGTGCAGATTCTCACATACAGAAGCAGCACGCAATATAAGCTTACTAAAGAAGGAATTGATACAATTTCTTTTTTCTATAATAAAATTTCTCAAGCTATACGTGATGATATTGACAAATATCTCAAAGATAATAAATATGATTTAAAATGTGAAGTGGGAACAACTTCTGATTATTATAAATCGACAAACGGTGATTTTATTGTTCACTGCCAGGTAAAAGAAGGCAACACCAATCTTATAGAATTAAATGTTGCCGTTCCTCTCGAATCACAGGCTGACGCAATGTGTGCCAGATGGCGTGACGCCAGCCAGGATATATATGATTTTGTAATGAATAAACTTATGTAATTATATAAATTGTTCTATAACGTCCCATAATTCAGGGATTCCCTGTTTTGTCTGTGATGAAACAGGGATAAGAATATCATCAGCAGAAAGACTCAGCCCTGTCCTTACAGCTTTAATCTGTTTGGCATGCTGGCTTCTTTTTATTTTATCAAGTTTTGTTGCAACTATGACAGGATGATATCCATTAGAAACTATCCAGTCATACATCATCTTATCATTTTCTGATGGATCATGTCTTATATCAACAAGCAGAAATACCTGCTTAAGGTTAGCTGATTTTCTTAAGTATTTTTCTATCATCTTTCCCCATTTAGCCTTAACAGCCGGACTTGCATTCGCATATCCATATCCAGGAAGATCTACAAGATACATGCAGTCATTAATATTATAAAAATTAATTGTCTGTGTCTTACCTGGTTGTGAAGATGTTCTTGCATATGATTTTCTATTCATAAGCGAATTAATAAGTGACGACTTGCCAACATTTGACTTGCCTGCAAATGCGACCTCTGGATATTGTGTATCTGGTATAGCACTGGTAACTCCAATAACTATATCAAGATTAACCTTTTTTATAACCATCTGCTTTTTCTCCTCTCTTTCTTTTAAGATAAGTGCTTAATCTATGTAAAATATATCAGTTTTCCTGTAAAACAAGCGCTTCCTTTAACACCTGTTTAATATTTTCTACATACTTTATAGTAACGCCCTGTGTTATCTCTTCGTCAAGTTCTTCCACATCTGACCTGTTTTCCTCTGGCACAAGCACAACCTTCATGCCTGCCATCCTTGCAGCTAAAAGCTTCTCCTTAAGTCCTCCTATCGGAAGCACCCTGCCACGCAGTGTCACCTCACCAGTCATAGCAATATCTGCCCTAACTGGTATTTGTGTAACAGCTGAAAGCATTGCAGTTGTCATTGTAATACCTGCAGATGGTCCATCTTTTGGAACTGCACCTTCAGGTATATGAAGATGAATATTATGCTTATCATAGAATTCGCTGTCAACCTTATACTTACCATTCATAGTAAGTGACCTGACAAGAGAATAAGCAATCATAGCTGATTCCTTCATAACATCTCCCATATTTCCTGTAAGCTTAAGCTCTGAACTGCCCGCCATGACATTAACCTCTATCTCAAGAGTTTCGCCACCAACACTTGTCCATGCCAGTCCTCTGACAACACCCACCTCAGGATGCTTATTAGCCTTATCCGGTCTGTACTTTTCTTTCCCAAGATATTCAAAAAGATTCTTATCTGTAACCCTTATACATTTCTTTACTTCTGTATTTCTGCTTCCATCTGGTGTATACACACCTTCCTCATAAAGCCTGGTTACAGCCTTTCGGCATATCTTTGCTATCTGTCTTTCCAGTTCACGGACTCCCGCTTCCTTTGTATATGCATATATAATACGTTTTAACGCGCCATCCGATATTTTAAGCATAGATGTCATAAGTCCGTTTTTAGCTATCTGCTTTTTCACAAGATGTTCCTTTGCAATATGCATTTTTTCATTCAATGTATATCCTTGAACCTCTATTATTTCCATTCTGTCAAGCAATGGTCTGCTTACTGTTGAAAGGTCATTGGCAGTTGCTATAAATAATACATCTGAAAGGTCAACTGGAAGTTCTATATAATGGTCAACAAAATGTTGATTCTGTTCACCATCAAGCACCTCAAGAAGTGCAGATGCTGTATCCGACCTGTAATCGTTGCTTATTTTATCTATCTCATCAAGAAGCATAAGTGGATTAGAGGTTTTTGCCTGCTTAAGTCCTTCTATGATTCTTCCTGGCATAGCACCTACATATGTTTTTCTATGTCCTCTTATTTCAGCTTCATCTCTTACGCCGCCAAGACATACTCTTATATATTTTTTATTAAGTGCCGCAGCAACAGAACGCGCTATTGACGTCTTACCTGTTCCCGGAGGTCCAACAAGACATAGTATAGGTGCATCTGATACCGATGTTATATTTCTGACTGCAAGATATTCTATAATCCTGTCCTTAACATCCTTCATCCCATAGTGGTCTGCATCCAGAACAGCTCTTGCATTAATAATGTCATTGTTATCCTGTGATTTCTTATTCCATGGAAGTGCAAGACAATTCTCTATGTATGTTCTCTCAACATTAACCTCTGATGAACCTTTAGAAAGGCTCTTTAACCTTTTTACTTCTTTATGGAGCTTTGCTTTTATGTCATCACCGGCATCAAGCTCTTCTATCTGCTTATCAAGCTCTTCCGACTCAGAATATTGATCTTCACCAAGCTCCTGGTTAAGCACATTAAGCTGTTCACGTATAATATACTCTTTCTGGTTTTTATCTACTTTTTCTTTAACCTTTATAGCGAGCTCTTCTTTTATCTTATATGCATTAGTCAGCTCTATGAACATTCCCGCTATATATTCATAGATTTCTATTATATCATCCATCTCAAGAAGAGCCTGTCTGTCTGTATAATCCATAGGAAAATCCGCGCATATTTTAAGAAGCAGCTCTCTTGCATCATCAAGCTCAAGCCAGTACTTAAGCATCTCTTTGCTGCTTCTTGAATTCGCTGCACCATACTGCTTTATAAGCTCTCTCATGCCAAGAATAATAGCCCTGTTTGTAACCTCATCCGGCTTGTTTATAAACATCTCTTCTATATCTGCAGCTGCCATTAAGCAGTTACCAGAATCAGTTATTTCAACTGCATGTGCTTTGTTAAGACCTTCCACCTGAATACGCACAAGCTTATTAGGCAGCTTAATAACCTGCTTTATAACTGCAACTGTTCCTGTTTTATATATATCCCCAGGCGCAGGATTTTCTATCTGTGTATCTTTTTGTGTAAGAAGAAGTACCTTCTCATCTAAAGCAAGTGCCTCCTCTACCGCCTGTATTGATTTTTTTCTGCTTATATCAAAATGTATGACCATGTCAGGCAACACGGTCATACTTCTTAACGCAATTACTGGTAATGTAATCATATTCATAATTATTGTGCTTTCTTAACTTCATCGCCTTGTGTGCCTGATGCACTATTCATAGCGATACTTCCCTCGTTATTATTTCCTACTTTCTGCGTTCTGTATTCAATAACCGGCTTTCCTGTTCCAAGAACAGCATCCTTTGTTATAATACATCTTGCAATAGTTTCATCAGATGGAACCTCATACATAACCTCATTCATGACTGACTCAAGTATAGAACGAAGTCCTCTTGCTCCTGTCTTTCTTTCAAAGCTCTTATGGGCTATTTCCTTAACTGCATCATCTTCAAACTCAAGTTCAACCTCATCAAGGCTTAAAAGTGCCTTATACTGCTTAAGTATAGCATTCTTAGGTTCACGAAGAATACGTACAAGTGCTTCCTCATCAAGTGAATCTAATGCTACAACAACCGGAACACGTCCTACGAATTCAGGTATAAGTCCGAACTTAATAAGATCCTGTGGAAGTGCCTTATGGAACATTTCTCCAACGTCCTCTGTAGCAGTCTTTTCCTTTATCTGCGAATTAAATCCGATTGTACTCTGATCCATTCTTGATTCGATAATCTTTTCAAGTCCATCAAAAGCTCCACCACATATAAACAGTATATTAGTTGTATCTATAGGAATAAGCTCCTGCTGTGGATGCTTTCTGCCACCCTGAGGTGGAACTGATGCAACCGTTCCTTCAAGTATCTTAAGAAGTGCCTGCTGTACGCCTTCACCTGAAACATCTCTAGTTATGGAAACATTTTCTGACTTCTTAGTTATCTTATCTATCTCATCAATATATATAATTCCATATTGTGCTTTTTCTATATCATAATCAGCTGCCTGAATAAGCTTAAGAAGTATATTTTCAACATCCTCACCTACATATCCAGCTTCTGTAAGAGTTGTTGCATCAGCTATTGCAAATGGCACATTCAGAAGTCTTGCAAGATTCTGTGCAAGAAATGTCTTGCCAGAACCTGTAGGTCCTAACATAAGTATGTTACTCTTCTGAAGTTCAACATCAACATCCTGTGCCGATAATATTCTTTTATAATGATTATATACAGCTACTGATAAAACCTTCTTAGCTTCATCCTGTCCTATAACATAATCATCAAGAAACTCTTTGATTTCCTTAGGCTTTAAAAGATTAATATCAAGTCCATCTACTGCCTGCTCATCTTCCGCCTCAAACTCCTCATCAAGTATATCTGAACATATTCCTATACATTCATCACATATAAATACTCCATTCTGTCCCTGGATAAGTTTTTTAACCTTATCCTGTGTCTTACCACAAAACGAGCATCTTAACTCTCCATCTTTAATCTTGCCTGCCATAATTCCTCCGGTCTGCTACATATTAACAAATAATACATAATAATATATTGCTTCGCTCTGAATATCCGTAATGCTCTTTCAGCTTATATATTCATAAACAACAAGGGACTGTGCGAAAAGCAACAGTCCCCTTTAAGTAACTATCTCTTTTCAACCACGCTGTCAATAAGACCATATGCTACAGCCTCTTTAGCTGTCATATAGTTATCACGTTCTGTATCCCGAGAGATTTCTTCTACTGATTTACCCGTGTTAGCTGCGAGTATTTCATTTAACTTGTTTCTTGTCTTTAAGATATTCTCTGCAACTATCCTGATTTCTGTTTCCTGACCTCTGGCTCCGCCTGAAGGCTGATGAATCATAATCTCAGCATTAGGAAGTGCAAGTCTCTTACCCTTAGTACCGCCAGAAAGAAGAAATGCTCCCATACTGGCTGCCATACCTATACATATTGTTGAAACATCACACTTAATATACTGCATAGTATCATATATCGCGAAACCAGCTGATACTGAACCACCTGGGCTGTTGATATAAAAATGTATATCCTTGCCTGGATCTTCTGCCTCAAGGAATAACATCTGTGCTACAACAAGGTTAGCAGAAACATCTGTTACCTCTTCACCTAAAAATATAATCCTGTCTTTAAGAAGACGTGAATAGATATCATATGATCTCTCTCCACGACTATTCTGTTCTATGACATAAGGTACAAAACTCATATTATTGCCTCCCTGTCTTATATAATATCTATTACTTCTCAACTACTGAATTTACAATAACATCAACAGCCTTCTGGATAGCAATATCTTCTCTGATCTGCTTAGATTCATATTCACCCATGAACTCTTTAATCTTTTCGATTTCCATCTTGTACTGTTCAGCCATCTTGTTAAGCTCTGCTTCGAATTCTTCATCAGAAACTTCGATATTCTCAGCCTTTACGATTGCTTCAAGAACAAGTCTTGACTGGATATTCTTAACAGCCTGTGGCTTCATATCTTCAATAATCTTTTCAGCTGTAACACCTGTGTACTGGAAGTACTGCTCAACTGATAAGCCCTGTGACTGTAATCTCTGTGCGAAGTCTTCTAACATTCTGTTAACCTGTGTATTAATCATAGCTTCTGGAATGTCCATCTTAGAAGTTTCAATAATCTTAGCGATTGCTTCATCTTCCTTCTTAGCCTTAGCTTCATTTTCCTTGCGCACTGTTATGTTCTTCTTAAGATCTTCCTTATATTCAGCAAGTGTATCAAAATCAGAAACGTCCTGAGCGAAATCATCATCAAGCTCTGGAAGAACCTTTTCCTTGATTTCCTTAACCTTAACCTTGAACATAGCTGGCTTACCCTTTAATTCCTCAGCATGGTATTCTTCTGGGAATGTTACATTGATTTCCTTCTCATCACCGATATTCATACCGATAATCTGTTCTTCAAAGTTATCAATAAATGAATGAGAACCAATTGTAAGTGGATAATCTTCACCCTTTCCACCTTCAAATGCTTCACCATCTACAAAGCCTTCAAAATCAATTGTTGTCATATCGCCATCTTTAACAGCTCTGTCTTCTACAGTAACGATTCTTGAATTCTTATCCTGAGCCTTCTTTAATTCTTCTTCAACATCTGCATCAGTAACATCTGTATCGCACTTAGCTACCTCAACACCCTTGTACTGTCCAAGTTCAACCTCTGGCTTAACAGCAACTGTTGCTTCAAAGATAAATGGCTTGCCAGCTTCAATCTGAACTACATCGATCTTAGGCTGTGAAACGATTTCTAATTCACTTTCATCTGCTGCCTTAGCATAAGCATCAGGAATGATGGCATTAGCTGCATCTTCATAGAAAATCTCTGCACCGTAAAGCTTTTCTACCATCTTTCTTGGAGCCTTACCTTTTCTGAAGCCAGGAACGCTGATTTTATTCTTATTCTTATTAAAAGCTGTATTAAGACCTGCTTCGAATTCTTCAGCAGTAGCCTCGATTACGAGCTTAACCATATTCTTCTCTTCCATGTTTTCAACCTTAAAACTCATTGTTTATAAATCCTCCTTAAAATATATATGAAGTCTCTTTTTCTATCGTACAAAGTACATACTAATGGATTGTATCACATCCGGCGCTGATTTGCCAATATATTTTTTATAATTTATAT
>OIXA01006044.1_pt1 | contig 10428 bp, 13 predicted proteins | sample 1587721 | NCBI WGS metagenome assembly OIXA01 (sample SAMEA3888900, study PRJEB22519) | human gut metagenome | biome: human gut; feature: human-associated habitat; material: faeces | place: Denmark | collected 2013 | reverse complement strand
AACAAAAAAAAAAAAGGACTCCTTGGGAGTCCTAGTTATCCGATGCTTATTCTTCAGATGTGGTAATCAATCTATAGACTGGATAATGATTCGCTGCAATCGCGATTTCTTGCGGCAACAGCGTAATCTTGATGATGTTCTCAGCGCTAGTGTCTTTCACTATTTCCAGATATTTGCCGGGAATGATGGCTTGGTAGCCGTCCGCGGTTAGAGTGCAGCCCGCTTCAAGAAATATATTCTTAAGCGTCGCCAAGAAACCATTTTCATGGTATGAAGCCATTTCGAGATTGCCGTTGGTGTAAATTTCAGTTTGTCCACCAGCGAATAGATTTCTCAATTTGTATTCATAACTGTCGCCGGCCGCATTCTTTTGGGGGACTCCATATAATCCATCGGCTCCAACTAGCGGGTAAATACTTGAAACCGTGATGTTCGGGTTCCAATACGTTTCGTCGTCGATGTCAAATCTGACGCCGTTTTCCTTTAAGGAGCCAATACCAACGCCGGCAAACGTGAACTGATTGCTAACCAATCTAAAAACGTATTTACCGGTTGCTTTGTCGAAATGGTCGAATTGGTAAACGGTTGATGCAGCGGCCGCCATCAGATCGTCGTCATTGGATGTGACAACGCTTCCGTCTTGGGTCATTGCGCCCGTTCCTGTGTGATATTCTGTCCAGTCATGAAGCCCAGGATTTAAAAATTCGTGCATTCTTTTCATATTTAATCTCCTACACTATGTAGTGATTGCTTCCTTTGACTGGGGAAGCATAGGACCAGATGCTAATCAGTTCAGATTAAGCCGCTTTGAAGACGTGGATGTAGCCGTATTTAGAAATGAATCCGGTTTGCTTTTGGTGACGATAGAAATTGTCTTGGTCCATGCGTCCTTCGTAGTCGCTGGTGACAGTTAGAATGTCATCGTGCAATTTGATTGCGCGGCTATCGACTAAGATGGCATAGATGCCAGAATCGGAAGCAGTGCCGAAATCGAGAACGGTCTTGACGGTTGCGGGGATCGCGAGTTTCGCTTCGTTGAACGCGCCGGCCATGGTGTCGACTTCAATGCTGGGCATGACTCCTTGCATGATGTAAAGAGTGAGCGAAGGAGCAGCGGCAGCTGTGTGTTGGGCAAGATTGCCGTTGTTCATATCGGAAGCAACTTCAACGCACGCTTTAACGGCTTTGAGGAACGCTTCGCCGCTGGCAGTGTCGGTTGGCTTGGCTAGAGAACTAGTGCAACCCGCAATCTTAGCCGCTTCAAGAGCCGCATTGCCGAGCAACTGGCGCTTTGCAGCGTAGTTCCAAGCGTTGGCGCTGGAATCTAGAGTGCTGAGAGTGCTTGCGATTAAATCGCCGAAAGAACGTTCGCCGAGAGAGACGCGGCGGAATTGGTTGCGGGGGACGCCCAACTCCCAGAGTTGCTCTTTCATCGGGTAAGAGTAAACGGCTTCTGCGAATGTAGCGCGAGTCGCGTTTTTCTTAGGAGCGCCGTCTTGATAGCTGAAATCGGAAGGAAGGAAATCATTGACCATGAATTCTTCGATGGTTTCGCCGAAAGGAAGATTATCCCCAGAGAGTTCGGGGAGTTTGTCGACGTGCGGAAGATAGAGAGTCTTCATTTCTCCGATCTTGCAGACCGTTTTGGTGAAATCGTCAACGGTCGGGACGAAAGTGGTTTGAAGCTGCTTGGTAGCGTCAACGTATTTACCAGCAGCGGCTTTCAATGTTTCAATGGTTAGTGCCATATCTTTTAAATCTCCTGGTCCTTATTTGGACAATTCTTGAGCAACGAATGCGGCGAAATCCGGGGCTTGCTGCACTGGCGGAACGTCGGTTGGTTCCTTGGCGGCTTGCTTGGAAATGCCAGGATGCAAGACTGCTTCTTTGTAAGCGGCAATCAGTTCCTTGTTTTTAGCCATCAGCTGGGTCTGCTCTTGTTCAACCAAGCCAATGGTCGTATTTATGGCGGACAAATTGTCAATGTCCGCTTTACCGGTCGCATTTTCGAATGCGGCCGCAACACGCTTCTTGAGTTCTTCTAGATAGTTCATCGGTCTTTCTTCTCCTTATTTATTGAATCTAATCCGTCTTGCAGAGTGTCTGCAATTTCATCGAGTTCATCGGGCGTTATCTTGCCGTCTTTCTTTGCTTCGGCAATCTTCTTCCAAACTGGAACGATAACGCACGTAATCAGTGTAATAATCAAGCCGGCGATGCAGCAGACGATCGAGACGATGTTCTCCATGTCCTGAAGCCATCCGGCGGTGCTGACTGCATTACCAATCAGCGCGCCGAGCAATTTTTCGCTTTCGTTCATATGAATTCCTCCGGGATGATAAATTTGCGCTTGATGTCGGAAGCCACGGATTGCATGATACCGTAGAGTCCCGCTAAATCGGCTTGCTCGCCAGATGACAACTTGGCGGTTTGTTCAGCCGTTGAGATTGTGCTCGTGTGCTCGTCTGTGGTATAATCGCCCACTGTGTCGGGAGTATCGTTGAATTTTGTCTGCGTCGTGACCGAAGCAGCGACTGCGTTCTTGGCGGCGTTGAGTCTTGCGGTGACCATTGGCTCAATCAGTTCGCAGTAAGCGCGGATTTCGTCCTGTTTTTCGCTCCATGCGATTTGGACTGCTTGGGTTCCATCCGTCTCTGTTTCAAGCCAGTAGTCGTTCTTGCATTGGGTGATGACGGACTGGCCAATCTTGTTCATCCACTCGCCCATGTTGTCGAATATGTGGGGGATGCCGTATGCTTCGCTGAGTTCCTTATAAGTCCAGTAAATCATCTTTTGGTCCTCCTTCCGGCTTCTTGCCGATTTGCTCGACCGGTTTGCTTGTTTGCTTTACCGTCAGATGCAGCCCGAGCACTTTGTTGGCGCGGTCGAATCCATCTTCGAGTTCGGTCTTCTGCGCTTCCGCGCTGTCGTTGATTTCGTCGTTGTTGCAGTTGGTGGTATCTAAATTTTGCTGCTCTCTATTTAAATATCCTCCTTGGTTGTCAATGCCGAGGAGCGTCTTAATCTTGTTCTCCAAGCGTTCCTCGTATGCGACCAATTTGTCAACAATCCAAGGAGCGGGAAGAGTGATTGCGTCAATCTCGTTCTTGGGAATATCGGTGAAGATTGAAATCTCATTGCCGAGAATCTTCTTGACCAAATCCTTTAATTTGGCAGCGTTTTCTGGCTCAGTGGCGATAATCCACGGCATACGCTGAATCGCCAAATTGATGGTGATGCACGTCTCGGCTTCGGCCATCTTGCCGATGTAGTAGTTGACGTCTTCCTCGAGTCCTTTGTGGTTGGGCCGCAGCCAAACGATTGCTCCGTCCACGTCCACGGTTTGCTCAGTCATCGGAATTTCCGACAGAGGAGCGTTGCGTTTGTTGATGAGCATGACGGTCGCGGGCAAATTGTCGTAATTCCACGTGCTTGGCGTGTATTGGCAAATGACTGGCTCTCCGACTGGATTCTTGCGAATCCATGCAGTTCCATCTGACCAAAGCAGCGCTTTCAAGCGGTAGTTTTTGCGATAATCAAAACCGCCGAATTGCAACTGCTGGCAGTATAAATCGTAGTATTTGTTGACGAACGTCTGGGTGAAATATTGAACGATGCCGTCGACGTCCGCCGCTTCCAGCATCTTTTTGTAGTTTTTGGTAACGCTCATATCAGTAAATTTCTCCTTGCAGCGCGGCTGCCAATGAATAGAAGATGTCGGCCACGAGCAACCCCATGGCGTATGGCTTCGTGATGTCTATCTCATCTTTCAGTTGTTCCATTTGTGCACGTTGAGTTGCTAATCCATTAGTTTCTTTATCGATTCTTTCGGTGGCTTCCTTAAGTTTCCTTTGGTTCTCGTTGTATTCTTCTGTCAGTTGCTTCAGCTCTTCTTCTCCACCATCAAGCATATCTTGGACATCCAGTGTCGCGGCTTCAATCGCGTAGCGCACGTGGTCTTGGTAATGCTTTTTGCCGCGGTGCGTTCTTGGGGCTTCTTCTGGTTGACGGGGGTCAAACCCGAAGACATCTTCGGGTTGCTTTCCTTTTCTTCGGAATCTTTCGCGGGCATCTTGCGCCAGTTGCTGCGCGAACCAAATGCTACTTTCTTGCGCAGCTATCATATCTTGAATCGCCCACCGTTCCTTGCGACTCTCATTCAATATGGCGATTCGTTGCTGAGTGTTTTCAATGCCAGCAGCTAAAGCTTCCATTATGGCATTTAGTCTTCCTAGTCTGAGTAACTCATGGATTGATTTCCATCTGCTCAGCGCTTTGATGAAATCTGACCATTGATCGGCCCATTTTTCCCGCGCTTCGTCCATGCTCATGCGCCCAATGGCGACGAGCATGGCATCTTCTTCAAGATTCATAGAAGCGAACGCTCCCAGTTCTCGTAGCGAGCGTCGAAATCGTAGTGAAGCGGCTCTCCACTGATATTCAAGCGGTGAAGCACGCGGAAGCCGGCTTTCATTCTTGTGGTAATATCAGCCAAATATTGCTGAATAATGGCTGTCTGCCACCATTGCGGATCGATGACGAAGTAGTCGGACCAAATGCGGGTATTCCAGTTTGGCACTCCGTATTCATCGCACGCGTAGCCATACAGATGGAAGAATCGACCGATGGAGTTCTGCAATTCTTTGGTCGGTTCGTATTCAATTTGAAGCAATTTGTTCTTTCCATATTTTCTGAAAATGCTCAAATCATTGGATGCGGAAATCTTTGAGGACTGGTGCGTGTATTGGTCGATCTTTGAATTTATCGTGTCTTGCGCTTTGCTTACTGTCGCACCGACTGCAATGCCAGCGGAAATCAATCCGATGGTTCCGCCGATGATAGCGCCGGCAGTGCCGAATCCCGCACCGGTAAATGCTCCTTTAAGAGCAAATGCCAAACTGGCAGACGTTGATGCCGCTGTTCCCAATCCGCCAAAGACGGAGGATGCGACGGCATAATCTCCGTTGCGTTCGTCAACTGCTTTACCATATCTTAGATAATTGAGATATTCGTTCGTGTAATATGGCACTTCAGTGGTTCGTGAAGAAATCAACCAGTTGCCGTAATCGGTGTCTAATTGTTCAGTTGAATGGAATTTGAATCCCATGGAGTTGTCCATGCCGGTGGATGGATAGAATTCAATGCTCAGTGAGTAATCTGGACTGTTAATGAATTCAAATTCTTCTAGTTTGATTGGCTGGGCTTGGTTATCGTAAGCAAATTTTAGTGTGTAGTAAGCGCTGCTCCACAATTTGGTTTCGTATTTGATGGGCTGCGCATCGGTCATCAATTTATCTTCTGAGATGACGTCCGCGATTACTAACGGCTCGGGGCCAAGATTGTTAAACGAAGCAACCGAGGACTTCAATTCGGTCGAGTTGTCGATTAGTTTCAGCAATCCATCCGTTGATAAACTCCAGCCCGTTGGTATGACCATTTTGTTGCCGTCTTCATAAACAATATCAAAAGGAGCGTATGGCAATTCAACAATCTTAACCAAGCGTGAGTTCGTCTTGTTATTCTCATACCAAGCAGCGAATGGAATCAACTCATTGCCGAAGTTAATCGGTTTATTCCAGCTCAGCTGGCTATATGGAGTATCCTTGCCAACACCGGATGGCTGAAGATAAATTGCGTTTGCGTTGTAAATGTCGATATACGTGAATTTTTGAGTGAATCTTCCAGCGGTTCCGTATCCATAAGCGTCCAGATAATGAGCGCCGTCCTTATTGTTGACAATAAAGATTGCGTAATCGTCAGCATGGCTTAGCGTGCGGTCAAACGTTGAGAGATTATTGAAATATAATCCTTCCCAGTGTAGTCTGACTGGAACGCCGTTGTGTTGATAGTCAACTACGAAGACCGTGCCATCTGGGAAATCCCCAGGAGACACGCGGATGGCGCCATGACCAGCTACGAGTAGCTTCTCTACGCTTGGGACCGCGTAGCAAGAGACTGGATTGCCGGCTAGTTTGATTTGTTGCTGAAGATCGGCATCATCTGGCTTATAGTCTGTCATATAGACAAGCGTCCAGTATTCAGAAGAGCCGACTGCTTTCGGTCCGCCGATTTGAACCATTGGAGGAGTAGAGATTTCCTCGGGATGCTTATCGATCAAAGGATAAGCGAGCGTGCCAACTTTTTTCCATCTGTCAAAATATCGGCGCGTCACGTGAGTTTGCGGCCCAAGACACGCTCTGATTTCAGCCCAGAACGTGTTTAGCGTATCCATGCTGAGCTGTAATTGAAGAGTGGTATGCGCTTTCCAGTTAGTATTAACGACAAAATAGTAATATTTGCGGTCTTGCGTTTCATCGTAGAGCACCGCGTAGTCGAACTGATTGAGCATCCGGATCGAGCCGTCGAGCGGCACTTTGACCATGATGTCGATGTCTGGCTTAGTGTATCTGAGACTTGTCCATTGATAAACGGGAGTGCCCAAATCGCCGATGAACTCATCTATCGAGTCAAAGACTTCATTGGCTTCTGGCCGTAAATCTGTTTTGTAAAGAGTGAGTGTCATGTTATCCTCCCATTATTTACTGTATTATAGCCCAATTTGGAAAAAATGTCAAGAGTGAGAAATGAAAAAAGAGCGGCAATTTTAAGCCGCTCCGTAAATAATTTGAGTAAGATAGAATGCTTCCGGGTCAGCATAGAGCACGCGATTCAACGCCACGCTGGTCTTGAGATTGCCAAAAAATCCTTTATAAAGCCCGAGTAGCGTTCCATCGGCGCACAACTGAGTGAAATCGGCGCAGATGACGCTTTGTCTCTTTCCTGGCGGTTCTGCCGTTGCTTGTATCCAGTAGCGGTAGATATAATCGAAGCGTGAGCCGGGTTCTGGGTCTGCTCTCCATACGTAGAGATAGCGATTGCTCACTTTGAACACGTAGCGGATGGCGAATCCTTCGGGTCTCTTCAGTGATATTTTGATTTGCTCGTCCTCGATCGACGCTCCGTCGAAAGCATAGCGTCGGTAAGCGTCATCGAATTGATACGTTGGGTCGTTCTTGATGATAAACTCACGCAGTTCTGGCTTCATCTCATAGCATTCAACCGCCCAGTTGGGGCCGGTGATGATTGAGCCACGCTTCATATCCTGGAACGGAACGCCCCAGTCTACGAGCAGCGGGTGATATTTTGAGTATGGGTTGCCCATCGCGTAGAATTTCAAGATTTCGGGACGGCTTTCACGGGCAAAAGTTCGATATAGTTCCTTAATCTTAAAAGCCAAATTATCGGGATATTTCTCTCCCATGCCAGCAGCGACGATTGCTTCATCATACATGATGAGCGACAACTGGCCGATATTGAGAGATTTGAGTCGTGCCATTGGTGCGCTTAGAGCCGCTATTGCCGCATAGAGTCTCTTTTCTCCGGTGGACTCATCCCACAGCAAGCAGATTCCTTTGCCGACGTCTCCGCGCTTGTATGAGAGTTTAATCTCTCGGCCCATGAATTTGTTCGTGGTGTTCTCGAAACTCTGGATGTATGCTTCTGAAATATCTACGGCTTGGTTGCGCAATATAAGAGCCGGGCGGTTCTTTTCTTTGAGCGCTTTATAAATCTTAGCGGCTACGAGCGCGGTGGTTTTGCCCGCTTCGCGCTCGCTGATTATGAAATTGAACGGCTTGCCGTAAGAATCGATTGCGCTCGTGCTATAGTGCAGATCGTCGAATTTTATGCCGCTATTCAGCATATTATAGACTCCCGAAGATGTTTTGGCTTATCCATTCCTTGCGATCTTCTACACCAGCACCCGGAGTTTTTCCTTCTGGGTCTGGATTCTTCCAAACCACCAAATATTTGTAGAGTTCAGAAATCGTCAACTCTCCACTATGCACCGCATCAATCAGTTCCTGTTCGCTTTCCCAACCATGCTTTGCGACTACTTCCTTGATGTAGTCTATCTCTTCGTCTTTTGCGCTTCTGAATATCTCAGCCCCGACTGCGAGATTGACATTTTTTCCTAATCTTGCCGCTTCGCTTTGAAGCGCTCTGATTTGATTGAGAGACGCGTCATTTAGACCCGCTTTTTGGGCCAAGAAACTGGTTGCTTTTGCAACGCTCCAGTTGTAAATGTCGCGATAACTTCTCACTTGCTCTTTGAAGTGGTCAATGTCTCTGATGTATTGGTCACTGAGTTGTGTGTTCGCTCTTTTTGTGTAATACTGAGCGGTTGATTGATACTTTTTGAATGCTTCTTCCCATTTGACGGGACGTCCACGTTTTCTTTCTTCTGCCATAATCTAATTACTCCTCATCTTCATCGACGTATTCGCCGACTACTGTGCCATTTTGGCTCAATCCGAATTTTTTGATTCCGCCAATCTGGAAGATGTCTCCCCATTCCCATGTGTCACGGGATTTGGTTTCTTCCAATTTGGTGCGTCCGCGAACGACCGGATGGTATCCGTCCGCGTCTATGTATTCATACGCTCCGCGGCTCTTCGCGCGGAATTTGAGAGCCAAATGGTCGTTTTCCCATCTGCCAACGCCGGCTCCGTAATCTGCACCATTTTCAAGCGGCTCTCCGAGATACCAGATGCCGTCGGTATTGTATAAGAGCGGGATGCGGCCAGATGCCACGAGTTCGGCCGTCACTCTGCGTATGCGTTCGTTGTTGTCGTTCACGGCGTCTCTCGCCAAATTGGCCAGTGCGTAGCCGTGCTTTTTAATTTTGCAGTATTGCGATTGAAAGAATCCAATCGAAGCATCAAGAGCGAGTTTCAACTCTCCGTCCTTGTCGCTTGATTTGCGCTTGGCGTAGATTCGCTCGATGGTCTTGCGCATCTCTGGGTAATGATTTGCCAATCCTCCAGGATATGACGAGTGGAAATCAAGATGGTGAACGTTTTCGTATGTCTTGCCGAATTGCAGATGGTTGGTCGCCATAATCATCGGCTTCTCGATTTCGGTCTTCTTGATTATTTTGCCATTATCAACCGCATAATTTTCCAGATCGATGCCGTCCTTTTTGAATTCCTTGCGCATCGTCACGTATGCTTTGCGTCCGGTCATTTTGGTGGCTTCGCCGTCTTCGTCCACGTTGTTGGTGAGAACCAAGCGATAAGTTGCATACCATGTCGTGACTGTCAACTCAATCGCAGACTTGCCAATTTTTCGCGAATCCCACCCATAGCCGAACGAGCAGCGCTTAATTCCGCCGCTTGGTGTCCTAATGATTGTGGGGAGTCCGATGCTTTTGAAATAGTTGACTTGGGCGTTATATCTCTTAACGTTCTCATCTGTGAATTTCCACGCAATGCGCGGAATGTTCAAATAGTTCATGCACGTTATTTGATGTCCGACTGGCATTCCAGCGAACTCCGGTCTTTTGGTGAAATCTTCCATGATTAACTACTCCTCTTATCTTTATACTAAATTATACTAAATAATTTTGAGATTGTCAAATTTATTCTCAAAATTAACGCGAAAATTTATGGCCCAGAACGGATGGGGTTGCCAGCACTCAACAGCCAGTTGAGTCATGCGGCGGTCCGCCAGTGGCGGGGGCTGTCCGCTTTCTTTCGCATTGTGTGGCAATTTTGTCCATCCGTCCTAGACGGCGAGATTAGAACCGACCGCGGCGAGCAAGCGCTGCTCTCATGCGGGTCTGGTAGTCGAAGATGCGGCTGTCTTGCGGAGTGAATTCAAAATGAAGCGCTTCGTTAGCCACACGTTCGGCATTGAACGAGTTGCGCGTTCCTGTGAAATAGAGCGATACCATTCCATAGTTGCGCAGTATCAAATCCATCGTCGGCTTATATGAGCAGAAGAATGGATGAGTGAATGAGAATTGCGAGTGCCAGACTTTAATGTCATACTCGCGGCCGTTGCACACGATGTCGTTCTTCTGCATAAAGATGCGGGGCATTGGTGCAATTTCTAAATGGTGAGATTCGTCGATGTATTCGACGGCGTATCCATGAGCACGGAGCGCATGGACGGCTTCCTCTTCCATATAGAAGCCAAAGATAATATTGATGAGATGCTCTTCCGGTGAAGAGACGCTGCCGGCTTTGGGAGCCGGGAATGTTTTGACTACATCCAATATCTCGGGTAGTCTGGGATCGTCGAAGAGTTTCTCTTGTAAATCCCATAATTCCTTGACTGAGAAGCTCATTTGCGGTCCTCCTCAATCAAAGCTTTGAGTTGGCCAAAGACGAAGCCAACGAGTCCGCCGCCCAATAAAGAGATGAGCGAGCAGATTAGAACGTAGAAATCTACTTCTGTCATATTAATATATCCTCTAGCGCTTTCTGCGCTGGTATGTAAGACCGCGGAACCAATCCGCGGGGTAATCTGCCAAGAAAGGAGTAAACTAGCAGGACCGCGAATCGGTTCTTACATCTTACATTAACAGTATAGTGGTATTTTTGAAATTTGTCAATATTGGGAAGCGTAAATTTGTTTGCTAAAATC
>OIXA01006035.1_pt1 | contig 10442 bp, 8 predicted proteins | sample 1587721 | NCBI WGS metagenome assembly OIXA01 (sample SAMEA3888900, study PRJEB22519) | human gut metagenome | biome: human gut; feature: human-associated habitat; material: faeces | place: Denmark | collected 2013 | reverse complement strand
TGTCTTTTGCAACAGTGAACCGTTGGGAAAATGGCCGGGCTGTTCCTAATAAACTGGCGCAGATGAGATTGTTTGAGTTGTGTAAGGCACAGGCAGTTCCAGTTTATGATATGACGTTGGAGAAAATTACGGAAGCGGCAAAAAAAATAGAAGTTGTTAAAGGAATGGTGCTGCTTTATCATGGATCGAAATCCGGTATAGAGGGAATGATCGAACCGAAAAGCCGGAAGCAATGTGATTTTGGCAGAGGTTTTTATGTGGGAACGGATCCAAGTCAGGCACTGACGTTGATTTGTGACTATGAAAAATCAAAATTTTATATTGTCTCTGTCGATACGAATAAACTTGAAATGTTAACGATACCAGCAGATATTGAGTGGGCAATGCTTGTAGCATATAACAGGGGAAGAATGGAGAGTATAAAGGGTACTGAATTTTATAACAAGTATCGAAATATGGCAGCAGGAAAAGATCTGCTTATTGGAAGCATTGCGAATGACAGAATGTTTTATGTGATTGATAATTTCTTTATTGGAAATATCACAGATGCAGCATTGGTGCACAGCCTTTCTGCATTGCAATTAGGAAGTCAGTATGTTGCTGTCTCGCAGCGAGGATGTGATGCAATTCATATCGAAGCGGAAATAGAACTTTCATATTTAGAGAGGGCATTTATTAAGGAAGTTGCTGAGGAAAATCGTGCAAGGGGAGTTTCTCTTGCGAACGATATCTGCAAGAACTACCGCCGTGAAGGTTTATTTTTTGATGAGATTCTGGATAATGCAAAAACCGGAGGAAGATAATGAATGAGATAGCTTTGAAACTTTGTGATATACAGGGAAGACTTTTTGAACTGTCGGCGGATCATAATTACGGCAGCATGGAGTTTATTAAACTGTTTATGAATTCTGAGACGGCAAAAGCATTAGATTCCGAGTATAATCGTATGCAATGGGCAGGAGAAGAATATCTTTTAGATGAGGTTATCGGAAATGCCAAGACAGAAAGCTTGATTGACGGAGAAGTATTTTCAAAAGATGTCCTGTATTGGATCGGTTATATTTATCGTTATTGGCATTATTACAGCGGTGAGGACAGCAAAAAGATATATAAACAAGCAGCAGTCGAAGTTATGAAACGAAATTATATGATGTTTCATACGATGGATCCGGTTCTTGCGATTGAGGATTTAAAAGAAATTTATAATCAGAAAAGATAAAAGAAACACGTACTGATTGAAGTAAGGTAGAATCAACTTCGGGCAGTACGTGTTTTACTTATGTGAGCAATAGTCAGAGATTGTGTTTGCATGAGAACCTGACGTTGACAGGTATCGGTGGTGCTGGGCTGGCAAAATCTATTTCTGGCACCCAAGTATCTCTTCCGCCCGCTTCACAGATTCCGCAATCGGCGGATCCACATCTTTTAAGGTATACGGGATCCCGAGGGACTCCCATTTGTAGATGCCGAGTGTATGGTACGGAAGAACTTCCACTTTTTTTATATTGGACAGCGTATCTAAAAACGCACGGATGCCGTGAAGATTCTCATTGTCATCGGTCACGCCGGGGACGAGGACGTGGCGGATCCACATGGGTTTGCCGATCTCATTCAGGTATCTGGCGAAAGCCAGAATATTTTCGTTGGAATGGCCGGTGAGAGCGCGGTGCTTTTCCGGATCGATGTGTTTTAAGTCCAGCATGACAAGATCGGTATTTTCCATGAGATCGGTGAGCTTTGAGAAAAATGGATCTTCTCTTGTAAACGGCTGTCCCGCGGTGTCAAGCACTGTGCCGACGCCGTTTTCTTTTGCAAGACGGAAAAGTTCATTCATGAAATCGATCTGTAAGAGCGGTTCGCCTCCACTGACCGTGATGCCGCCCTCTTTGCCCCAGTAGCGCTTGTAGCGGAGCGCCTGTCTGATCAGGGCAGACGGGGTCATTTCCTTGTAATTACAGACGGAGGAAGGCGCGGTGCTGTCAGAAGCTGTATTTTGAACAGTATTCGCATGAGCTGCGTTTTCGGAGGTCTGTGATCCGGAAATGGCAGCAGTGTTTGCCAGCTTCCACGTATCCGGATTATGACAATACCGGCACCGCATATGGCAGCCCTGAAGAAAAGTCACAAAGCGGACTCCGGGTCCGTCTACGGAACCAAAACTGTCGATGGAGTGAATGTAGCCTGTTGTTTCCATATAAAAGTTTCCCTTCTCCCGGAATCTGCCGGGGATAAAAATAAAGATAAAATGAGCAGTGCGGTGCAAAAGCGCAAACACTAAAATCTCAATGCCAAGCCAGAAAAAAACTTCATAATTTAGACTCAGCCGGGAACAAACAACATTCCCGGCTGAGTTTTAAATGGATAAATTTACATTGCCTCGTGGCAGGTTCTTGCGATGACATCAAGCTGCTGCTCTCTTGTCAGGTCGATAAACTTAACCGCATAACCGGAAACGCGGATCGTGAAGTTTGCATACTCCGGTTTCTCCGGATGTTCCATCGCGTCTTTTAACTTATCAAGACCGAAGACATTCACGTTGAGATGATGAGCGCCCTGGTCAAAGTATCCGTCGAGAACATGAACGAGGTTGTTCTTTCTCTCGTCCTCGGAGTGTCCGAGTGCACCAGGAGCGATCGTCTCGGTGTTGGAGATTCCGTCGAGTGCGTACTCATACGGAAGCTTTGCAACGGAGTTTAAGGAAGCGAGAAGACCATTCTGCTCAGCACCGTAGGACGGTGTAGCGCCCGGAGCAAATGGTGTAAATGCCGCACGGCCATCCGGGAGAGCACCTGTTGCCTTACCGTAAACCACATTGGATGTGATCGTAAGGATCGAAGTAGTCGGCTCGGAATTTCTGTAGGTGTGGTACTTTTTAACCTTCTTTAAGAATGTCTTTAACAGCCAAACCGCGATATCATCCGCACGGTCGTCATCGTTTCCGTAACGCGGGAAATCACCCTCTGTTACGAAGCTTGTCGCCATACCGTTCTCGTTGCGGACAACCTTTACCTTTGCGTACTTGATCGCAGAGAGGGAGTCTACCACGTGGGAGAAGCCTGCGATACCGGTTGCGAAGGTACGCCGTACATCGGTATCGATGAGAGCCATCTCAGCTGCCTCATAGTAATATTTATCGTGCATATACTGGATCAGGTTCAGGATGTTTACATAGATTCCTGCCAGCCAGTCCATCATCAGGTCATACTTATGCATCACCTCGTCATAATCAAGATACTCGGAGGTAATCGGTGCGTACTCCGGACCAGCCTGCATCGGCTTTCCGTCCTTTGTCTTGTACTTCTCGTCTTTACCGCCGTTGATCGCGTAGAGCAGGCACTTCGCAAGGTTTGCGCGTGCTCCGAAGAACTGCATCTCTTTACCTGTCTGGGTAGCGGATACGCAGCAGCAGATGCTGTAGTCATCGCCCCATACCGGACGCATCACATCATCATTCTCATACTGGATCGAGGATGTGTCAACGGAGATCTTTGCCGCGTACTTTTTGAAATTCTCCGGGAGACGGGAGGAGTAAAGTACCGTCAGGTTCGGCTCCGGGGACGGACCCATGTTCTCTAAAGTATGGAGAAAACGGAAGTCTGTCTTTGTTACCATGTGACGTCCATCCTGTCCAAGACCTGCAACCTCCAGTGTCGCCCAAACCGGATCGCCGGAGAAGAGCTGGTTGTAGGACGGGATTCTTGCGAACTTCACCATACGGAATTTCATGGTCATATGGTCGATCAGTTCCTGCGCCTGGGACTCGGTAAGTGTACCTTCCTCGAGGTCACGATTTACATAGATATCGATAAAGGTGGAGATACGTCCGACACTCATAGCTGCGCCATTCTGGGTCTTAACAGCGGCAAGATAGCCGAAATAAAGCCACTGGATCGCTTCTTTTGCGTTTGTTGCCGGGCCGGAAATGTCATATCCGTAGATCTTTGCCATTTCCTTCATGCCCTTTAAGGCACGGATTTGTTCTGCGATCTCCTCTCTCTGGCGGATGATCTCATCGTACATTGCGCCGTTTCCGCAGAGATCCAGATCTTTCTTCTTCTCCTCGATCAGGAAGTCGATACCGTAGAGGGCCACACGGCGGTAGTCGCCGACGATACGTCCGCGTCCGTAGGTGTCCGGAAGACCGGTTACGATGTGGCAGTGGCGGGCAGCCTTCATCTCTGGCGTGTAGGCATCAAAAACAGCCTGGTTGTGAGTTTTGTGGTATTCAGTGAAGATCTTGTGGAACTTCTCATTTACCTTATATCCGTAAGTTTCGGCAGCTTCCTCAGCCATCTTGATTCCGCCGAAAGGCATGAATGCACGTTTTAACGGTTTGTCTGTCTGGAGTCCGACGATGGTCTCGAGGTCTTTTAAGCCCTCGTCGATATAGCCCGGGCCGTAGGAAGTCAGGCTGGATACGATCTCAGTCTCGCACTCTAAGACGCCGCCTTTTTTGCGCTCCTCTTTCTGGAGCTCCTGAAGACGTCCCCAGAGCTTATCAGTAGCTTCGGTCGGAGCTGCGAGGAAATCCTCGGTTCCGTCGTACTGGGTATAGTTATTCTGGATGAATTCGCGGACATTGACCTCGTCGGTCCATTTTGCGCCCTGAAATCCTCTCCAGGCTTTTTTGAAAACATCAGCGTTTCCGTTTCGGGTATTCTGTTCAGACATGGTGGTTCCTCCTTGTTTGCATTACCATTTGTTTAAAAAGGGATCATTCTGAAATCTTCGGTTGTGAAGAAATGCTTCGCCATTATAACAGACCTTGACAGGAAAAGACAATACATTAAATGAGAATCATTATCAAAATCTGCCATATGGGAAATTTTCTCTTCAGGGAGATCTCAGCTGTTACAGAATCACAGCGCGGCGCAGAATGCGCCATCAGACAAAAGGGCAAAAAAACAGCCCACGGTCTGCGCTATGATTGCCCAGACGGTCGGCTTTCTTCGATCATACTTCACGTGGTTTATCCACTTATCCGTCAGTCATATGATCGGTATAAGCTATATATACCAGATGTTGTGGGGGAAGTCAAGTGGAAATAAAAGGTTGGACCAAAAACGCAAAGGGCAGCAATTCATATTGGTTGACGGAAATGTCCCATGCGGGGTACAATGAAATTATATTACTTTCGGGGGAAACAGGGGGGAATTGCGGATGCTGAGAGTACTGATCGCCGACGACGAGAGCAAGGTGTGCCAGCTGATCGAGAAGCTTGTGGACTGGGGCGCGCTGGGGATGGAGGTTGTCGCAGTTGCCGAGAACGGGATCGAGGCGTTGGAAAAAATAAAAGAATTTTACCCGGATATCGTGATCACGGATATCCGGATGCCGGGATATGACGGTCTGGACCTGATCCGGCTGGGAAAAGAGGAAGCTCCGAACACAGAGTTTGTGATCATCAGCGGCTACCGCCACTTTGAGTACGCGCAGATGGCGATCCGCTACGGGGTAAACGCGTATCTTTTAAAACCGATCCGGAAGGATGAGCTGACGGAGACCTTAAAACGGCTCAGCGCTCACTTTAAGGAGCAGACAGAGCAGTTAAGCCTGGAGGAAAAGAGACAGCGGGCGATCCGGAGCGATGAGAAGAATCTCAGGCAGGCATTTTTGCAGGATCTTGTGGGGAGAAGAAATAAAGAAGTCCTGACGCAGCCGTTGGATCGCATCAACCGGGAATTCCACTATCACTTTGAGCCGGGGGAATTCAGTATTGCGATCTTAAAGCTTGACGGACGCGTTTGCGATGAGGAAAAGAATGTCCGGTTTATGGCGGAGAAAGTGCAGGCTGCGGCAGGAAAGCTTTTAAACGGGTATGTAATGGAAACAGAATTGACGGAGTTAAACGGGTTCCATTTTTTCCTGCTGAATTATGATCCGGATGACAGAATGCAGATCCGCAGACAGATGAAAGCCCTGCTTTCTGAGATCAGAGTCCAAGGAGATATCTTAAAAAATCTGGCTGTGACGATGGCACTGGGAGAAGGTGTGAGGCGCCTTTCAGAGATCGGGATTTCCTTAAAAAATGCCAGACTCCTGATTGAGGAACGTTTGCTTGGCGGGACCGGAAAGCTGATGGAAGGAAGTATTGACAGCGGAGAGTCCTTCGCGGACAGTGAGAGCTTTGCGAAATTCAATGACCGGATCTCCCACACGCTCGAGAGTCTGGATCCTTTTGCCCTGCGGGAAGAACTGATCTATTTAAAGACAAAGATGCTGGCATCAAAGGAGATCAGCGGTCATGAGATCCTGCAGATGACAAAGGAGATCTGCAACCAGTATCTCTTCTTTATGAAAAAATATCGCCTGCCGGTGGAGGAAAATTTCATGGAAAATTTCAGCATCAGCGCCGACAACTGTGCTGATGCCACTGAGCTCTTCGATTACCTGACGAGACGGCTCACGAGTTCTTATGAGAAGGCATCCAGATTAAAACGCCAGGATGAGAACCGTCCGATCCGTCTTGTGAAAAAGTATGTGGAAGAGCATTTCGGGGAATCACTGACGCTGGAGGAGGTAAGCCAGATCGCGGATCTCTCACCTACTTATCTTAGCACGTTGTTCAAGAAAGACACGGGAATAACATTTCTGGAATACCTTTCTAAGGTCCGGATGGATATGGCGAAGAAGCTTTTAAAGGAGACGAACGACACGGTGGCTGATATCTGCGGGAAGGTCGGCTACAGCGACGTGCGGTATTTCACGAAGTCCTTTACAAAATATGCGGGTCTAAAGCCCAAGGAATACAGAAAGCTGTACTCTTGATGGAAAAGAAACATACGGATAAAAAAAACTATCTGTCAGTCCGGATCAAGTGGTGCGCACTTCTCGCGGCCGGGCTGATCGGAGTGGTCTTAGCGGAAATGTGGCTTGTGCACATCCGGGAGATGCGGTCCCTTGCAGCACCGACACTTTTTACCGCACTCTTTCTCATGCTGGCGGCAGCGGTCCATCGCCTGGTTCTTGTGCCGTACAGGGAGACGAGGAAGATATACGAGCAGTTTGTCATGGGATACGTCATGGAAGACCTGTTCAAGGTCCGCTATCCGTTTTCACCGGAGAGTGAGCAGGCAATTCTGCGCTTAAACGAGATCATCGACCACAGCAACCTGATTGCGATCTCGAAAAAACAGGCGGAGTATTTGGCACTTCAGAACCAGATCAACCCACATTTCCTCTACAATACACTGGAGGGAATCCGAAGCGAGGCGTTGATTGCGGGGCTTGACAGTATCGCGGAGATGACGGAGGCGTTGGCGACCTTTTTCCGGTACACGATCTCAGATCTGGAAAATCTTGTGACGCTGGAGGACGAACTGGCCAATATCGAAAATTACTATTATATCCAGCAGTTCCGTTTCGGATCGAAGCTGGACTTAAAGATCCAGTATGACCGGGACCCGGAAGATGAGTTTACGGAGATGGATTTCCTGCAGTGCAAGCTCCCAAAACTGACGCTGCAGCCCATCGTTGAGAACTCTATTTACCACGGAATCGAGAGGAAGATCGGAAAAGGTCACCTGGTGATCCGCATTAGTGCCAGCGAGGAACGGCTTTATATCAGAATCTCCGATGACGGACAGGGAATGACGGACGCGAAGTTAAAGGAACTGAATGAAAAACTGCGCCGCCTGGGCGACGAGACGGACGACCCGGAAAAAGACGGGGAGAAAAAGCAGACCAGAGGCGGAATCGCCGTCGTGAACGTCAACCGGCGGATCAAACTGCTTTTCGGCGAGGAATATGGCATCCATGTTTACAGCAAAGAGGAAGTCGGAACCGATGTTGTGGTAGAGCTTCCTCTTGTGCGGGAAGAAAACAGGCAGGGGGGATGGCGGTGAGAAAGGAACTTCTCAGAATTTCCCATGTGAGTCTGGAACGGGACGGGGAGCAGCTTTTAGATGATCTGGAATTCCAGATGTTTGCCGGGGAGATCGTTGGCCTGGTGGCGCGGAACCGGAAAGGCCAGAAGGAGATGGTGGATCTGATCTGCCGGAACGATCCGATTACGCTGGGGTCTGTCTGGTATGACGGGAAGATCGTAAACAGCTACTCTTACAGCAGCGGGGAGTCCAATAAGGTGGCGCTCATCGAACAGAAGAGCCATCTTGTGCAGGGCTTAAGCGTTGTGGACAACCTTTTTATCCTGCGGGAAGGTTTTAAAAAGTACTTTATCAACGAACAGGTGATCTTTCAGCAGGCAGTACGGTTTATGGAAGAACAGGGACTTGAGGTCGAGCTCAATAAGCGGGTGGAAAACCTTTCGGAGCTGGAGCGGTGCTTTGTGGAGCTCGGCAAAGCACTGTTATCCGGCTGCCATCTGGTCATCGTGGACAATCCGTCAAACTACCTGAGTGAATATGAGCTTTATAAGTTTCAGCGGATGTTAAAAAAGATCCGGAAAGAGGGGATATCCGTTCTCTATATCGGAAACCACCATCAGGAGCTCTTTAAGATCGCGGACAGGACGGCCCTTTTTTCTGACGGGTATATCTACAAGGTCTTTGAGCGGGATGAGATGACGGACGAGAACATGGCGCCCTATACGTCGGAATGGAAGATCCTGTCGACGGAAAATGAACAGGAGAACGATGACGGAATCCTGCATTTTCACACGGTGGGGGCCGGAAATCTGAACGGGTTGAGGTTTATTTTACACCGTGGGGAGTGTGTGACGCTCCTTGATAAGGAAAATAAGATCGCCGGGGACATGATGGACCTTATGACTGGGAAAATGCGGTGTAAATCCGGATGGATCACGGTGGATCATGTGACTTATACGCAGAAAAAAGCAGGGAATTATCTGGATGAGGGGATCGCTGTAATTCCGGCAGACGGGGTGAACCGCCTTTTGTTTCTGGAAATGAGTTATATGGAGAATCTGACATTTCTTCTTGACCGGAAGCTGAAGAAGAGCCTGATCCCGGGGAAGATCTATAAGAGCATCCACTCGGAGTATCTGCCGCTTGTGGGGCCGGTGATCGATGCTCCCTGCGTCCGGGATATCCCGCAGGAAGACCAGTTCGCGCTGCTTTACCATAAGATGAATCTTCTCAGACCGCGGGTCATGGTCTGTATCCAGCCGCTGGCGAAAGGCGATATGTTCTGCAGAATGAAGATCTTAAATGCTCTGCGGGAGATCCAGAAGCAGGGAACGGCGATCCTTATGGTCACCTCCAGCGTCTCAGATACCATGGACATTTCCGACCGTCTGCTTGTGGTGGAGCAGGGGAAAGTTGCGGCATCGTATGACAGGAGCGAGTTCAAACGTATTGTGAGGTAGAGCACTCGTTCTGGCAATGAACATTGTATAGCAGGTCGTTGCACCCCGCTGCGCTGACCGTAAGAAAGACCAGGCTGTTGTATACATCAAAACATTGTCCCCTATAACCGTAGGATTGTCCTCTGTTAGGGGGGAGATTTTTCATGTAAGATGGAACTAACAGGAGGATTATATGAACGAATACATAGGGATTGATATCGGCGGAACGAAGATATCGGTGATCCGTGGGGACGCGGCAGGAAACATCCTCGAAAAGAAAAAATTCGCGACGAAAACGAAGGACGAGACCTTAAAAGAGATCTTTGAGAGTGTTTCGGAGCTCATGAATGAGCATGTAACCTCCATCGGTGTCAGCTGTGGCGGACCGTTAAACAGTAAGACGGGCGTGATCTTAGGACCGCCGAACCTTCCGGGCTGGGACGAAGTACCGATCACGGACATGCTCACAGAAACGTTTGGGATTCCGGCATATCTAAAGAATGATGCGGATGCCTGCGCAGTGGCGGAATGGAAGTTCGGAGCCGGAAAAGGCACGGAGAACATGATCTTTCTCACCTTCGGAACGGGAATCGGCGCGGGACTGATCTTAAACGGGAGACTCTATGAAGGAAGTACCGGAATGGCCGGCGAGACAGGCCATTTAAGACTCTTTGAGACCGGACATATCGGTCACGGAAAAGCCGGATCCTTTGAGGGATATGTGAGCGGCGGCGGGATCGCCCAGTACGGAAAAGGAACTGCAAAAGAACTCGGAAAACGGGCTGCGGAAGGTGATCCTGAGGCGCTGGCACTCTGGAACGAGATCGGCGAAAACCTCGGAAAACTCCTGGCGATCCTGATCGATCTTTTTAATCCGGAGGCGATCGTCATCGGAAGCATCTACGCGCGGGCCGGAGAGTACATGAAAGCGGGCATGGAAGCCGTCATTGAAAAAGAGGCACTGCCCGGAAACGTGAAGGCCTGCAGGATCCTTCCGGCAGGACTGGGAGAGAAGATCGGAGATATTGCGGCGCTGAGTGTTGCGATGCATACGAAATAAAATCGAAAATGTGCCTGCAAACGCCGGATGAAGATGCAAAACAGCTGCAAAGGGAGTAAACAGAAAGCGGGGGAGAAGATGGGCGAAGTAATTGTTTCAATGAAAGACATCGTCAAG
>OIXA01006030.1_pt1 | contig 10454 bp, 8 predicted proteins | sample 1587721 | NCBI WGS metagenome assembly OIXA01 (sample SAMEA3888900, study PRJEB22519) | human gut metagenome | biome: human gut; feature: human-associated habitat; material: faeces | place: Denmark | collected 2013 | reverse complement strand
AAAAAACACATGGCTTATCGCAAAAAACACAAGCCATGTATTTTAAAATACAAGGCATTTATTTCAAAATATATGCCTTGTATTTTTCACCTTTTCAAATCTCTGATTCACAGTAACTTACAAAAGTTCTCGAAATTTAGTTATCTTCTTGATTTGCAGCCGGTTACAAAACATCCTCTCAAACGCGAAAAAAAATAAAACCGGAATACATTTCCGAAGAAAGCTTCGGATTAAAATTTCTCGGCAAATCTGCCACGCCACAATAAAAAAAACGATAAAAACACCGGGCAAAGCCCCGCTTCCAAACCGCAAGTCAGCTTCCGCTCCGCCATAGCGAGCACACAAAATCACCCTTCCGCCCAATCGCTGCGGTCTAGATTTCTATAACCTATGGCTTCGCCTATATGCTCTGCCGTTACCTGCGGACAGCCGGCAAGATCGGCAATGGTGCGAGCCACCTTGAGAATGCGACCATAGGCTCGCGCACTCAAAGAACGCTTCTCCATGGCAAGACGAAGAATCTTAAGTCCGTTTTCATCGGGTTCGGCATACTCGTGTATCATCTTGTCGGACATCTGAGCGTTGCAGTGCACACCGTTTACGCTTTTGAAACGTTCGCTCTGTATATCGCGCGCCGCCACAACCCGTTTGCGTATGTCAGCAGATGATTCTCCGGGAGCCGCTTCGGAGAGTTTTTTGAACGGCACGGGTTGTATTTCCACCTGCACGTCTATTCGGTCGAGAAGAGGTCCCGAAATGCGGTTCATATATCGCTGAATCTGTCCCGGAGAACATACACAGGTGTGCGTAGGGTCATTATGATAGCCACAAGGACAGGGATTCATGGAAGCAACCAGCATGAACGAACAGGGAAGAGTTACATTGTATCGGGCACGAGTAATGTTGACCACACGATCTTCAAGAGGCTGACGCATGGTTTCGAGAGCGGAACGGCTGAATTCGGGAAGTTCGTCAAGAAACAGCACGCCGTTGTGGGCAAGACTTATCTCGCCCGGCATAAAATTGGCTCCGCCGCCAATGAGAGCCACATCGGAAATGGTGTGATGGGGATTGCGGAAAGGACGAGCCGTTACGAGCGAAGTTTTATCGTCAAGGATTCCTGCCACAGAGTGAATCTGGGTGGTTTCAAGGCTTTCGGCAAGAGTGAGCGGCGGAAGAATGGACGGCAGACGCTTTGCCATCATCGACTTGCCGCATCCCGGGCTTCCCACAAGCAATATGTTGTGTCCGCCGGCGGCTGCAACTTCAAAAGCACGCTTTACATTTTCCTGTCCGCGCACATCTGCGAAATCTTCTGTGTACAAACATTGGTGCTCATAAAACTCGCGGCGCGTATCAACTTCGGTTGGCGCAATATCTTCCCTGCCATTGAAAAAAGCAGCTACCTGTGCGAGATTGTCAGCTCCGTAAACTTTCAGACGATTCACCGCAGCCGCCTCACGGGCATTGGCTTTGGGAACGATAAGTCCTTCGAAACCCTCCTTGCGGGCGTTTATGGAAATGGGCAATGCCCCACGCACAGGACGAAGACTGCCGTCGAGACCCAGTTCTCCCACAAGCACGAACTTATCAAGGCGTTGCTTGTCAACAGCTCCCTCGGCAGCAAGAACACCTACGGCAATGGGCAAATCATAACCAGAACCTTCCTTGCGCAAATCGGCAGGAGCAAGATTAACTATGATATGTCCCGTGGATTGTTGGAAACCGCTGTTCAGAATAGCCGTGCGCGTGCGAAAATAACTCTCGCGGACAGCACTGTCGGGCAATCCCACAATGGAATATTTGGCACCTTTGGAAATATTTACCTCAACTTCCACCGTTTTTACGTCAAGACCGTTGACGGCTGCCGAATAAAGACGTACAAGCATGGGAAAAAGTTTTTGTTATGGCTTGATGAATTTGCCGAGACCTGCCTTGAGGTCGTTGGATTTGATGTCGCGGGCAAGAACTTTGCCGTCGGGCGAAATTAAAACGTTTCCGGGCACATAGCTTACGCCAAACTTTCTGACAAGCGGGCTTTTCCACGCCATTTGGTCGCACACATTATTGCCGGGAAGCGTGTCGCGCATCATTGTATTGCGAAAGCCGCGAATGTCATAGTCAAGGCAGACATTCACGAGGCTTAACTTGCTCATGAAAGGCTTTACGAGATTTTTAATGCTGCGTATCTGCTGGAAACTGTCGTATTCCCACGATGCCCAATAGTTTATCAAAAGATATTTTCCCGCAAAATCTTTAAGCGAAATCTCATTGCCCTTGTAAGTTTTTACCTTGAAATCGGGAGCATTTGCGCCCGGCATTGTGGAAAGCATGGGCATGATTCTGCCGGCAAGGCTGCTTAAATGTGAATTGTGGGGTTGGTTTTTCAGCAAAAGCGTCAAAAGCCTTTTTGCCTGCGGAGCATCCACGTTTTCAGTCTCAAGCAGTAAAAATTCCAACACAGCTTGCGCCGCCAAGGTCTTTGGATTTTTATTCACGAAGGCAGCTGCTATACTTTTTATCTGATCTCCGCGCTTGCCTTCTATATCTGCATAAAACTGTGTGAGCAATTCGTTCTCCTCAGTCTTGGTAACGCGTGTCTTTGTCAGGTCGGCGGCATCGGTAACAAAGTTTGCTTCCTTTCCGGGTTCGGCTATTATTGTGCGTTGTGAGAAATCGGGATACTGAATCGTCAGAATTTCCGGCTCGGAAAGCTCTCGTTCGTATTTGAATTTGCCATCGCGAATACGAAGAGTGTCGTAGCGGTCCTCGGAATAGATAAATATATCGGCTGAACGGATATTTTTGAATTTTCCGTTCAGCCGAAACTTGTTTTTAGGCACACCGCAGCCCCCGAAAACGAGAGCTGCGAGTGCAAATAGGATATAGTTGCGGCTGTGCATGATGCCTGCCTTACCGCATTTGTTATTTCACGATGCTCTTGAAGGCAGAATCTGCGGCATATTTGGCAAATTCCAAATCCTTGCCTGCATACGAAGCATAAGTTGCATCCTTAGCCACAGCATCTTTGAGATTGCCTATGACATCCTGCTTATTGCCTGTGCGGGCTGCGAGAACGGCTTTAAGATAGCTTGTGGTTGCATCAGCTTTTGCCACACCGGCAAGAGTTTTCGAAGCACTGTCGTAATCTTTACTCAATATCTGTGCAAGAGCCGCGCTGTTGGTCTTAACGCCACGGAGATAGTTGGCAGCCTGAGCGTAGTTGCCTTTGGCAATATTGAGATTGCCGAGAGCTTCATTGTAATTGTTTGCGCCGTTACCCTTTGCTATATAATTTTCTGCGGCATCAACATCGCCTTCTGCGAGAGCTATCATGCCGGCATTGACATTGGCTTCGGGATTATTGGCTTTGGCTGCATTGGCTTTGGCAATATAATTTTTAGCTGCCGAAGCGTCGCCCTTCATATAGGCAATTGCAGCAAGATTGTTGTAAGCGCGATAATCCTTCGGGTAAAGTTCTGCGGTTTTCTTGTAAATGCCTTCCTGCTCTGCGGCGTTGTCAGTGAAAGTTGCGGAATAAAGAAGTTCTTCTACCGAAAGTTTCGAGGGATCGCTCTTGTATTGCTCTGAAATTTCGTCATCGCTGCGACCGATAAGGTCATAATTTATTGTGAGACGTGAACGGCGGAGTTGCGGAAGCACTTCGTCAGCCAATTCGCGGAAAGCCGAAGAAATGTTCTTTATCTGTTGCTCACGCTGTTCGGGATCTTTATACATTGAAAGCACGCGGAGAATAACTTCCTTGTCCTGAATGTTCGAAGCCGAAACAAGTTGCTGGAAACCGTCCCAGTCTTGGGCTGTGTAACGGGTATCTACGTTGGTGGCAACCTTTTCTTTCTTCAAAAGCTTGTTTACATATCCCTTACTTGTCTTCTCGCGCTGTGCTGCAAGTTTGTCGTTCAGTTTCAAACCGCCGTCGGGAGAAGCATAAGCCGAAACCTCCACGTTGTTAAGCTCCTTGCGATCCTGATCAGCCTTGATGTCGCGCAGAGTCTTGATGAAATCCTTTACAGATGTCTTTTTCAACTCCGAGTTACGGATTTTAGCCTGCTGAATAAGGAACTGAATGCTTGCTTCCTGCTTCTGCTTCAACACATGTACGAATGCGTCGGGAGCAACTGCGGGATTAGCCGAAGCAAGTGTGCGTTTGAGCAATTCGCTCGTGGCTACTACGCCGTCGGCTACCTTTACATCGGGAATCTTTACGGTTTTCCTGCCAATCTTTCCGTCGAACTTCAAATAAAGTTCGCTCTGCTGCATTTCGGGAACATACTTGAAGGAATTCTTCATGGTATAGTTACCGCCAACCTTGTAAGATATTGTCTGATTGTTGCCTTCAACCTTTTCGCCTTGGAAACGCGCACTCTGACCCGGGGTCTGATTGCCGGCATACTTCATTACGGGGGTAACGGTTACCTCGGCTTTGCGCTTCATATATTTCTGCGGGAATTTTCCGTTTATCGTAACATCAACCTTGCCCCCGTTGGTTTCCATAGGGTTTGGTGTTACAGTAAAATTGTCGGCAGAAAGCGCACCCATCTTGCCACAAGATGTAAGAGCCACCGCTCCCGCCAAAGCTAATACGATGTTTATTGATTTTGACATTTTAGGTTTTTGTTTATTATAAGCATATTATATAATGCGCAAAGATAAGAAATTATTGTCATTCCCCGCCTTGCGTCGGCATTAGTTTTTGTGTCCGCGCCTTTATTTTATACACGTGCCGCCGCAACCGGCACGATTCATACATCATCGCTTGTCATGCGCACGATGCAGATTTGCGGATTTTTCATAATCCCTACCCCGCCGACGGCAATTCACACGCCCATCTCCCACACCTCGAAACACTGCGAAAAAACGCTTTTTCGGGCGGTTTTATAAATCACTGTTATCCAGATATTTGAAAAGACGAAAAATACAAGGCACTTATTTTAAAACATAAGGCACATATTTTAAAATATATGGCTTGTATTTTTTACAACAAGCCATGTGTGTTTTTTCGCGGCGGAAAACCGCAAAAAAATATACCGCGCAAATCGTTCAGAAAACCTATGCGGGGATGAAATTTTGGTGGCAATGAAATCTGTTGCGCTTCCACGTTGTCGCACATGAAAACGGACGCGGAGGGGCTGAACTGCCTCGGGTCTTCGGTGGTGAAGTATTCGCATTGCCCGTTTTTGCTGCATTGCGCATCCATTTCGGGATGTCGCACAAGATAGTCGGCAAGACTTTTTGCCACAAACTCGCCCTGCGGCACAAGTTGTATGTTTGCGGGGGTGTATTGCCTTATCTTGTCAATCATAAGCGGATAGTGCGTGCAACCGAGTATTATCGTATCTATTTCGGGGTCCTTTCCGAGCAGTTTGTCAATGTATTCCCTAACAAAATAATCGGCTCCGGGCGATGCATATTCTCTATTCTCGATTATGGGAACCCACATGGGGCACTCCTGACCCGTTACCTTTATGTCGGGATAGAGCTTGGAGATTTCCATGTTGTATGATTCGGAATGAATGGTGCCTGCCGTGGCGAGCACTCCCACATGACGTTTACGGGTTATGCTTCCTATAGCCTCGACCGTGGGACGTATGACCCCCAACACCCTTCTGCGCGAATCCATTTTGGGGAGATCGTTTTGCTGGATAGTGCGCAAAGCCTTTGCCGAAGCCGTGTTGCACGCCAAAATAACGAGTCTGCACCCTTTTTCGAACAATGTGTTAACCGCCTCGAGCGTGAAGCGATAGACAATGTCGAAAGAGCGCGTGCCGTAGGGCGCACGTGCGTTGTCGCCCAAGAATATGTAGTCGTATTTAGGCAGCACCTGACGAATGCGGCGAAGTATGGTCAGTCCGCCATACCCGCTGTCGAAGACCCCGATTGCACCTTTGCCGGGACAAGTCATGGTTTGATGGTTGCGATTTTCTCCTTTACAAGCAGCGTAACGTCTTCGCCCGTTGTTTTGTTTATAAAGGGGAAGCCTCTTTCCCCCGTATTGATGATTACATCGTAACCGCGCTCCATGCCAACAAGCGAAATGGCACTGTCGAGCTTTGTAATCAAAGGCTTTTCAAGTTCCTGCTGCGCCTTATTTAGTAAGTCGGCCACCTGATTGCGAAACTTCACTCCGTTTTCCATAGCCTCCTGCAATTCTTTCTGACGTTTCAGCATAATGGTCTGGGGAAAATCTTTCTGTCCCTGCAAAAACTCGAGATACATGCGCTTGAAAGTTTCCTCGTTATGGGCTGTTTCGGTGTCATACTTAGCCTTGATTTCCGCAAGACTCTTCTGCGCCTCGGCATATCCCGGCATCGACTCGAAAACAGCGCGGTAATCCAAATAGCCAAAGCGAGGCTGCTGCACAACAACGGGACGCTGAGCCTCAACGGGCATTGGCAGTGTAACAGGTTCGTTTGTCTGCGCATTTACATAAGATGCAGCGGCAAGCAATAACATTGCAAAGAGTGCTTTCTTCATAATTCGGAGTTTATATAATTCACCAAATGCAAAAGTAGCTTTTTATTCTTTCACGCCAAACATTCGGCATTGTTTTTTAGAGCCAATCCAAACGGTTTATAAGCATTGCCCCGGCGCACAAAACAAAAAGAATCCGCAGCACAAAGGTGCCACGGATTCCTTTATAGTTTGGAATTAATCCGCAATCAGAGATTGGGGTTAAGTTCACTCCATTTTTCAACGGGAGGAAGCACACCCATAGCAATAACCTGGTCGCGCATGCCCTGAAGATGCTCGTAGCTTGCGTCAAGATTGGCAATTTCCTCTTTTGTACCTATTACAGGCTTGGTGTAAACGCCATCGGAAGTGATACGTGAGGGCATTGCCATCATAACATGGTTATAGCGGGCAGTATCTGCGTATGTACCGGCGGGATAATTGAATTCCTCACCACCCATAGCACCTTCGATCATCTTAACAGCCAAGTAAGACGGGCTTTGGAAGGAACTGCGACGACGAAGTTCTATTATCTTTGCGCCGCCCTTTGTTACGTCAACCTGCATCTGCTTCCATTCCTCTTCGGTAAGACCTTTGCCGTTAACGGTAGCCTTTCCTGCAATTACGTCAAGGAGTTTTACGCCGTCAACAGTGGTCGGTGAAGCAAACACAGCCATTTTCTCGCCGTGTCCGCCGTATGTGTAAGCGTTCTTAACCACAGCCTGGCTAACGCCGAAGTGTTTTGCGAGCGCACCTTTGAGACGTGTTGAGTCGAGAGCGGCAAGCGTTGCAACCTGATTAGGCTTCAATCCGCTGTGAACGAGAGTTACGAGACCGGTAATGTCGGCGGGGTTGAAAATAACTACCACAAATTTTGCATCAGGGCAGTATTTTTTGATATTTTCTCCGAGTTCCTGAGCAGCTTTCGAGTTCCCGGCGAGAAGATCTTCGCGTGTCATTCCCTCTTTACGGGGTGCGCCACCTGAAGAAATAATGTATTTTGCATCGGTAAAAGCTTCCTTAGCGTCTGTAGTGGAAACAATATTTGCATCATCAAACCCGCTCTGGCGCATCTCCTCTGCCACACCTTCTGCAGAGAACACGTCGTAGAGACAAATGTTTGGAGTTAATTTCAGCATCAATGCTGTCTGCACCATGTTTGATCCTATCATTCCGGCTGCGCCTACAATGGTAAGTTTTTCGTTTGTTACGTATTCCATGATTTATTTGTTTTTATAAATGTATGTTCTTACTGTTGTCTTGCCTCTTTTAGGCTTTCAACCACTGCAAAATTAGTAATTTTATCGCTTTGCCTGCAGCGGCGAAAACGGTTTAATGATTAAACTTTCTAAAATATTTTGCACATCGTCGCTTATTGTGCCGAAGCTCTTTGGGAGTGTTCGTTTTCGATATGCAAACGTTGCATTTTCAAAGGGATATTTCTTTGTTTTTTCCTATTCCCTGTCGTTTCTAATAAGTTCGAGCAGATGTTCAACGGCTTCGTTTTCGGGAATGTTGCGTTCCACGCATTCTTTCTTGCGATACAAACTTACCTTTCCCCTTGCCGCGCCCACGTATCCGTAGTCTGCGTCCGCCATTTCGCCCGGTCCGTTGACAATACAGCCCATTATTGCGATTTTCAAGCCTTTCATTCCCTGCGTGGCGGCTTTTACACGGGCTATTGTCTCTTGCAGATTATATAATGTGCGTCCGCATCCGGGACAACTTATATATTCTGTCTTGGTAATGCGTTGTCGCACCGCCTGTAATATGGAAAATTCTATCGACAATACGTCCTTCTGCGGTATTTTGTTGTTCTTTTCTTCGTGATTCTCGAATACGCAGATACCGTCTATGAGTCTGTCGAAAAGCAAATTGCTCAAATCGGCGGCAGAAGCTATTTCAAAATCCTCTTTTTGGTCGGCGGCAAAATCGTATGCCTTACAGAATATCACAGGATTCTTCACTCCCGCCCTGGTAAGCGAATGTATTATAGCGCGTCCCTCGCCGAGCGAATTTCGCGAGTCGCTTTTTATCAGGAGTACGGCATTGGGATTCTCGCGAAGGCATTCGGTTATCTCGTCATTGAAGAAAAACGGCACAACTTCTATGAATTTCAGCGGCGCTTCCTTCTGTTTCAGAAGTTTCATGTTGTCTGGCGTGTAAAGAGGGAACACGTTCGGACGACCGTCGTAGTTCGGACCGTCTACAATGTAATTCATTGTCGGGTCGTAGGTTTTCGTGGAATCGAATCCGCCTATATATACATAATCGGGGCGGTTATCCAATCCGTAGTCGCCTTTTGCGCAGCCCACGCCTATGACAACGGGAACGTTGTCTCCCCCGATGTTCATCACAGGTCGCGTGGCACGGCGTTCGGGACAGACATAATTGAAATTTTCAGGTGCAAGTCCGGAAATATGTTTCTTTCCACGGCGATAAAGTATGTGTCTGACCAGTTTGCGAGCCACAGGGATCTCGCATTCCGGCTCTTCCGACAGCGACACTCTGATTGTGTCGCCCATGCCATCGTTAAGCAGCGCACCTATTCCCAATGCGCTTTTTATGCGTCCGTCTTCACCTTCGCCGGCTTCGGTTACACCGAGGTGCAAAGGGAACTTCATTCCCTCTTCGTCCATTGTCTTTACGAGCAGACGCACCGATTGAACCATTACAACGGGATTGCTGGCTTTTATTGACACCACAACGTCAAGGAAGTTCTCTTTCACGCAAATGCGCAGGAATTCCATGCAGCTTTCAACTATTCCCGCCGGCGTGTCGCCGTATCTGCTCATTATCCTGTCCGACAATGAGCCGTGGTTAACGCCTATTCGCAGAGCCGTGCGGTGTTTTTTGCAAATTTCTATCAGTTGCACGAATCTTTCTTCGAGCTTCCGCAGTTCCGCAGTATATTCTTCGTCGGTATAATCTATATGTTTGAACACACGCGCAGGGTCAACATAGTTGCCGGGATTTATTCTCACGGCTTCCACAACCTTTGCCGCCGCGTCGGCAACCGCCGGGTTGAAATGCACATCCGCCACGAGCGGAGTCTTAATGCGTATGTTTCTGAGTTCTTCGTGTATTTTTGCAAGGTTGTCAACTTCTCGCGTTCCCTGAGTGGTCAGTCGCACATAATCCGCGCCTGCACGCACAATGCGTAATGCTTGTTCCACACTCCCCGCCACATCGTCGGTAGAAGTGGTATTCATGCTTTGCAGCCTTATGGGGTTGTTGCTCCCCAAAGGTGTGCGCCCCACATGCACGTTATAAGTTGTGCGCCTGTGGTAATTGAACAAATCTGTTGACATTTGCGGAAACCTTTTTATTTTCCTCCGGCATAGAGCACCGGGTTGGTGTCCTTGTCGTTATACATCTTCATTTGTTTGTAAACTTTCATGTATTTGCGCCCCGCTTCTATGTCATCGAGCAGCGTATCTATGGCAGAAGAAAGATCTTTCCACTGTTCGGTGAGAACATCAAGCTTCTTCCGGCAACGCTCACGGTGTTCTTCCAAGGCATCTTTCCTTTCGGCTTCTATTCTCATGTGATAAATTTTCAGCGCAAGGATTGCCAGACGGTCAATAGCCCATGCCGGACTTTCGGTGTTAATAGTTGCAGAGGGCAAAGTCTCAACATCTTTGTATTTTGTCAGAAAATAGCTGTCAATACGCTCCACGAGATCGGTGCGTGCCTGATTGCTGCGATCTATTCTGCGTTTTATTTCGAGCGCGGTGGCAGGTTTTATTTTCGGGTCGCGTATTATGTCCTCCAGATGCCACTGCACGGTGTCGATCCAGTTCTTATGATAAAGCAGGTGGTCGATCGTTCCCGGAGCATAGGGATTGTCGATCGGATGATCGACATCGTCCCAGCGGTGATAATCTTCGATAGAACGGTTGAAAATACGATTCGCGTTTTCGGTAAACATAGCTTAGGGTTTATTCGATTATTGTTATTTTCATCGGAAAATTATACCTTTG
>OIXA01006028.1_pt1 | contig 10455 bp, 9 predicted proteins | sample 1587721 | NCBI WGS metagenome assembly OIXA01 (sample SAMEA3888900, study PRJEB22519) | human gut metagenome | biome: human gut; feature: human-associated habitat; material: faeces | place: Denmark | collected 2013 | reverse complement strand
ACAATAGACTATATTTTAGAGTATAAGTGTTCTATAAGTAGATATGGAGATGGAGAATTAGATTTAGTTATGGCTAGAAAATATGGATTGCCTTTCCATTCTGGCTTCCAAACATATGACAAAGATTTATCATATAGGCTTGAAGAAATATTGGACTATAGATATAAGATTAATAATCTTTTAGTATGTCTTCCTGCATGCTCTTTTGGTTATGGTACTTCTTATTTGACATCAAAAGCTCGTAATTTTTGGAATCAGTATACAACGCACAATATAGAACGTTTTTTAGAAATGACATCTTCTAAAGAAGTCTATGGCGAAACCAACATTAGTCGATTCTATCTTAGTCATCGGGATAAATCTAAATGCAAAGATTTCATTGAAAAGATGAAACAAATATGGAATAACAGAGATGTTATATTTGTGGAAGGAAATCTGACTCACTTGGGATATGGTAACAACCTTTTTGACAATGCCAGAAGCATTAAACGCATTCTTTGTCCTAACATTAATGCTTATAATAAATATAACGAGATATTAAATACCGTATTGAAAAATACGACAAACCAATCTCTCATTATAATAGCTCTTGGAATGACAGCGACAGTCCTTGCTTACGATCTTGCTAATAATGGGAGACAAGCTTTGGATTTAGGACATATTGATATAGAGTACGAATGGATGAAAATTAAAGCAACAAAAAAAGTAGCCATATCTGGGAAATTCACGAATGAAGCCCCAGGGGGCAGAAACGTAAATATAGAATATCCACAAAACTTTAAGGATCAAATTATTTTAGATCTAAGTTAATGATAAAAACAAACGATAAAAAAGATTGTTGCGGTTGTTCTGCCTGTGTGCAACGCTGTCCCAAGCAATGCATCTCTCTATACGAAGACGAAGAAGGTTTTCTGTATCCGCGAGTTGACAAAACGGTTTGCATTGATTGCGGACTTTGCGAAAAAGTATGTCCCATTATCAATCAAGATGAGCCACGCACACCGCAGAATGTATATGCTGCAAAGAATCCAAACGAGACTATTCGTATGAATAGTTCTTCTGGTGGCATATTTACCATTTTGGCAGAACAAATCATAAATTCAGAAGGTGTGGTCTTTGGAGCATGTTGGGATGACGAATGGAATATCAAGCATGATTATGCTGAATGTATAGATGATTTAGCCAAGTTCCGTAGCTCAAAGTATCTACAGAGCGTAATAGGAGACACTTACATTAAGACAGAGCAATTCCTCAAAGCTGGTCGTAAAGTGATGTTCACAGGCACACCATGCCAAATAGCAGGACTCAAACATTTCCTTCGCAAGGAATATGACAACTTATTGGCGGTTGAAGTGATATGTCACAGCGTGCCCAGTCCAGGAGTATGGCAACAATATCTAACCGAAAAGTTGCAAACTATAGGTTGGAACAAGTCGGATATTCGTCACATTTCATTCCGAAGCAAAGCGACAGGCTGGAAGGGGTATTCTTTCATGATTGAAAATAAAGATGGCAACGTCTTTTCGGAGTTAGGCAGTAAAAATGCCTTCATGCGAGGATTTTTAGCCAACTTATACACCAGACCCTCTTGCCAAAAGTGTCCTGCTAAGCAACTGAAAAGTGGTAGCGATATCACATTAGGAGATTTTTGGGGTATCAACTCCTTGATGCCAGAAATAGATGATGATAAAGGTGTTTCGGTAGTAATTGTAAATACAGAAAAAGGAAGAGAAGCAATGCACATCGTAGACAACCTCCTCCCAGCATCATGGACAGATATCTGTTCCAAGAACCCTGCAGTAGTAAAATCAGCAACTGCATCAGCGAAAAAAGACCAATTCTTCCAAGAAGATGGTCTCTCATTCGAAAATAAAATCCGCATCCTATGCAAACCTTCATTTTCAATACGGCAATTATTGAAACATATGTATGCAAAAATTAAAGAATATAATAGATAATGAAGATAGGAATACTTACTCAACCCCTTTATTGCAATTATGGTGGTCTTTTGCAGTGTTATGCACTTCAAAAGACACTTCAACGCATGGGGTATGACGCGGTTGTACTTCAGCGAGAGTGGAACAGACAATATACTTTTAAAGGGGCTTGTGCTTACTATGCTAAGCTGTTTGTCAAGAAACTCTTGGGACGTAAAGAGTCTTGGCACTATTATGTTGCTCAGGAGAAACGTGATTATATAGCACGTGAAACAAATAAGTTCACAAATTGCTACATCAATCCACGCTCAGAACGTTGCTATACGACAGAACAATTACGACAAGAGGTGGAACGCTTAAAACTTGATGCCATTATAGTTGGTAGCGATCAGGTTTGGAGGCCTTATTACTCACCGTGCCAACCCAACTATTTTTTAGACTTTTTGCCACTTGATAGCAAAGTGAAGCGTATCTCATATGCAGCCTCATTCGGAGGTGATGATTGGAAAGAATGGGGTGAAGAACTTACTAAACAATGTGCCAATTTGCTACAAAAATTTGGTGCAGTATCTGTACGTGAAAAATCGGGCATACGCCTTTGTAAAGAACATTTTGGTGTGGATGCTGTTCAAGTGCTTGACCCTACTATGTTGCTGAATAAAGAGGACTATTTAAGGGTAATTGAGAAGCCTTTGAAAGGTAGAGGAACGCTGTTCAATTATGTCCTTGATCGTTCAGATGTAAAACGATACATTATTCGAACAATAGCAGAACGAACCAATAAGATGGCGTTTGATTCTATGCCAGAGTTGGATGATTGTGTCTACAATCTTTATGGCGATATAGATAAAGCGGTTTATCCGCCTGTTGAAAATTGGTTGTCTGCATTTGTTGAGGCTGAGATGGTGGTAACAGACTCCTTTCATGGAACAGTATTCAGCATCATTAATAACAAACCCTTTTGGGTGGTGGGTAATGAAGGACGTGGAATGGCACGTTTCGAGACTTTGCTTTCTTTGTTTGGACTTGAAAACAGATTAATATCAGCCAAGACTCTTAATCAGGTAGATTTTAATGCTCCTATTGAATGGGAAAAAGTGAATGCTAAGAGAACTGAAATGCAAAAGATATCAATGGATTTTTTAATAAAAGCTTTATCATGAATTCAATTTCATTTACTCGTAATCATACGCAAATACTGAAAGGAATCGCTTTAGCGTTGATGATTATTCATCACACAAGTACACCTGCCTATTGGTCAAAAGAGGGTAGTACATTGTTTGATTACTTTCAATTGCAAGTGTATGCTACTAAAATGTGTGTGTGGATATTTGCTTTCCTTGTGGGCTATGGCTTTTTCTGTTCAAAAAACAAGACCATAAAATATAGCTTTAAGCGCATATTGCTGTTGGTTATACCCTTTTGGGTGATGCTTTTTGGCATATTTGTTCCCGCAGCGTATGCTTCGGGAAAACTCTTTACGGCATTAGGTGGAACTGAATCGGGGGAGGTAAAAATATTACTCTCACTGGTTTATAATATGTTTGGCCTTGTAGAATCACTCAATTGGTATAGTTGGTTTGTAGGCTTCTACTGCATTTGTATATTAATCATGCCATTCCTATGCAAAGTGTTAGATAAATACAAGTGGGGCTGGCTTGCAGCAATATTAGGTTTCTATGTTCTTGCGGTAGGCTTGCATACAATTCCTAATTGGGAAAACATACCGATAATACATATAATGTTTACCTCATTCACGCTTATCCCCTTGATAATAGTGGGCTATATGTGTGCTATGTGGAATATGCAAGGCAAGTTGCCACATTGGTTCGAAGGAAAGAAACGTTTGCCTGTGGCTTTGCTGACAATTGCGATTGTAGTGGCATTGCAGACATTACAAATTCCTACGGCAGGCTTTTGTGTGCACGCTTTTTATATTCCTTTCCTTGTTTTTGCTTTGGTAGGCATCTTTAATAGTTTTGAGCTGAAGTGGCTCAAAAAAGGATTGACTAAGGTGGGCGACCTATCAATGTATATGTGGTTCTTTCATGCCATATTCTTTACGGAGACTGTTAACCTTTATACCCAATGGTTGGTGTTCACACCTTTCCATAATTATTTCTACACGCTGTTTATGACTTTTGCCCTTACGTATATAGCTTCTTGGGGCGTTAAAAAAATAATTTCACCCGTAATAAAAAGAATAAAATGAGACATTTACATATAGTTATGCCAATGGCTGGCGAGGGATCTCGCTTTGCCAATGCGGGTTGGACTACTCCCAAGCCACTTATTGAACTTAATGGACAGCCACTGTTCAAACACGCGATAAGTAGTGTGGCGGCTGATGGTATAGAAATGAAGTACAGTTTTATTGTACGTCACGAACATATAGAGAAGTATGGCATTGATGCTGGCATAAAGTCGTTTTTGCCAGAGGCTAATATATTTTCTGTTATGAAAACTACTCGTGGTGCTGTTGAGACATGCTTGATGGCAGAGAGTGTCATAGCAGATGATGATGCGGTCATAGTAATGGATTGTGATTTGGAGTTCCGCAGTGTAAGGTTCATTGAGATAATCAAGCAGATACTCTCTCTGCCTATGGAGGAAGCCAATGGCGGAGCCCTTGTAAGCTTTGAATCAAACCAGCCTAAATATAGTTATGCAGAGGTAGGAGCTGATGGCTTTGTGGTACGTACAGCAGAGAAGGAAGTCATCTCCAATCATGCTCTCTGTGGAGCTTATTTCTTTAGTACAGGCAAGCGTTTTAAGGAGGTTGCCCATCAACTGCTTGATGAGCCGGATTTCAAGAAGCCTGAATACTATGTGTCTTTACTGTACAATTATTTGTTGGCTGATGGAGAAAAAGTAAGGTTAGCACCAATGGAGGAGTATTATTCATACGGCACTCCAGAAGAATTGAAACGTTATATGTAAGACATAAACTTATGATAAAAGCATTAATAACCGATTTTGACGGTACGCTTGTTGATACTTTTGATGCGAACCTTAGAGCTTATCAAAAGGCATTCGCTGATGTAGGCATCACTTTGACGGCTGAGCGTTATCGTGAGTGTTTTGGCTACCGATTCGACCGTTTTATGACGGCAATGGGGATATATGATGCTGAAACTGCTTTAAGAATAAAGGAAGCAAAGAAAGAGTATTATCCTCAATATTTTGAGTATCTCCGCCCTAACCATACACTCATTTGTTTATTGCGTTCATGGCATCTTCTTGGTATGAAGACAGCTATTGCATCAACAGCCAGAAAAGAAAATCTTATGAACGCTATTAATCATCTTGGTATAGCTGATATTTTTGATTTGATATATGCAGGTATAGATGTAAAGCAAGGCAAGCCGTCTCCTGAAATCTACAACAAGGCAATGGACGCATTAAACGTTAGTCCAGAGGAAACACTAATATTTGAGGATTCGAATATAGGAGTGGAAGCAGCTGTTTCGTGCGGAGCAAAATTTATTCGTGTTACTTCTGAATGGTTTGGAAAATGAAAATAATTATATCAAAGGATAAAACCACAATATTGAAAGGAATTGCCATTCTTTTCATGATTCTGCATCATGTGTTCATCAAGGAGTTTTATATAAATCCGCCTGAGATTCTTTCTTCTCTCCCTGCAATACGAATACAGATAGCAATGAAAATGTGTGTAGGAATTTACACATTCTTCATTGGTTACGGTTTTTGGTTTTGCAGTATGTATGGCGCCAAATATGTATCAACTCATATCGGAAAGCTATTGAAACAGTATTGGATTGTATTTGCTATACTGATATTGCCAATTTCTTATTGGGGGGGGGGATTTGCTTGACGTAAAGCGTTTAGCGCTTAACCTGTTTGGCTTAGAACACCAGTATTGCTTAGGCAATTGGTATATCTACTTTTATGCGTATGCGTTATTGGTTCTACCCTTGCTTAAGTGGTGGCTGCAACCTAAAGGTTTATGGCGTTTGATTACAGCTGTCGTATTATTTGCGGTTCTTAGAAATTTATACTCAGACATTAGCTATTGTGACAATTGTTTTGCATATACTCAGATTTTGGCAATTGGCATATATAGTGCAAAGACACAAGTTTTAACAAAATGGAGTGCAAAAATTAATTCGAGACTTATATGGTTTGTTCTTGCCTTATTTGCCGTTTTTATTCGTTGCTATAGTGGAGCAATGGGGTTCACAACAGATGTGGTTGCTGTTCCATTATTAGTAATTTCGGTATGTGGATTGTCACAGGGGCACGAGCGAAGTTGTTCTTTCAAAGTGCTGACAAATTTGGGTAAGTGTTCTACCTATATGTGGTTTATTCATTGTGTGTTTTTTAGCGATGCAACAAGAAACCTATTTCAATGTCTACCTATATGGAATAACTCATCGCTATTAGTCTTCTTCATTGTAACTATAGCATCTTACATATTAGCTTTTCTGTTTAATAAGGCAGAATTAATCATTCAAGAGAAAATAAAGCTTAACGATTATGGAAATAGAAGTAAAAGGTCATAGTGGCTGTCAGATAGACGTAGTGCCTGAAGATAGTGGTATTTATGTTTATAAGTCGACAGCCGATCCTAAATATTTAGAACGCCTGATATTACAAGGCGAAAAGCAGCAGGCCGCCGGCCAAAAGGAATACCAGCACATACGTGTACCTAAAGTTTATGATATAAAGCGTGGTGATGGTATTGCAGTTGTAAAAATGCAGTATGTATATTCAAAGAATTTTATAGAGTTCTTTGAACAGGCAGGCTTTGAGCAGATTGAATACCTGATTGGTGCATTGGAGTATTTCATCGAGCACGAAATAAGTCAAAGCAAATTGCAGACAGTATCAGCCAACATTTTCCAGGAAAAGTTTGCAGATATCAGTGGAAAGTGCAAGGCTAACACTCTCTTTCAAAATGACGAGCGTATCGCCGCCATACTTAGTCGTTCGGAGCTGGTGTTTGCAGACCTCAATGATATGCTCATTCCTGTTGGTCTATGCCATGGCGACCTTACATTCAGCAATATTCTATTTAATGGTAACAATTATTATTTGATAGACTTTCTTGACAGTTTTATTGAGACCCCATTACAGGATATTGTAAAGATTCGTCAAGACACATGTTATCGTTGGTCGCAACTGATGTACACCAAACGCTATGATGCAGTACGTCTACATATAGTATTGGATAAGATTGATCGTGAAATAGACACTTACTTTAGCAATAAATATGAGTGGTATCGAACTTATTATCCTATTATGCAGCTAATGAACATTCTCCGCATATTGCCTTATGCACATGAGGAGAATGTTGTTGAATTCTTGAAGAGTACGCTTGAAGAGTTGTTGGATAAAGTTCATAATGATTCTGAGATTCAAAAGAATTCCATAACCAAGCATATTACAGACACTCTTAATTCACAATTTTCGAACCTTAGCACGCAGAGAAGTTTGTTGGTTCCAGTTGCTGCAGATAAGCCAGAGTATGAGAACGGCTTGCCATACGTCTTTGGATTAGATAAGGATGGTGTAATAATCTGTATAAAGAGCATTATGGGTCTGGACTTGAAGAAGTTTGACAACATATACTTTACCGTCCTTCGCAAACACGATGAGCGTTTCTTTGTCAGCGACACTTTGAAACTACAGTTTAAGCGCCTTGACATCAACAATGCAAAGGTAGTGGTGCTTGACGAACCTACACAGGATCAGGCCGAGACTATCTATCGTACAATCATTCAGGAACATATTCAAGGGAGTATCTTTATAAAGGATGCCGATAGTTTTTTCCGTACCGATCTCAATAATGAGAATGCAGTAGCGCTCTTTCCTATTGAACAGTTGGAGATATTATCTCCACAAGATAAGAGTTATGCTGCTGTGGATGATATGTACTACCTCACCAATATTATAGAAAAGACCGTGGTGGGCCACTATATCAGCGCTGGTGGTTATTATATTCGTAAAGTAGATACTTTCCTCCATTATTATAATCTGCTTCGTCAGTATGGTCGCTTGTATCTCTCACATCTTATCTATGCAATGCTTCTTGACAAGAAGACTTTCCGTCCGATGATGGTGGAAGAATATAAGGATTGGGGTACTCGACGCGATTTGATGAGATATGAGTAGAAATTATTTAGTAGAAAACCTGAAGATTTTTCAAGATTATGAATAATACCCCATTGGTGTCAATCCTTTCCCCATGTTACAATGTGGAGAAATATCTTCCGAAGTGTCTTGATACCATTATCGGCCAAACATATAGCAATTTGCAGATTGTTTTGATAGATGATGGCAGCAAAGATGGCACTTGGAAGATTATGCAGGAGTATGCAACTAAAGATAGTCGTATAGAAATTTATCATCAAGACAATAAAGGAGTAGCAACAACTCGCAACAGGCTGATAGATAAGGTGAAAGGTGACTTTGTTCTATTTGTAGATTCAGATGATTGGATAGAACCTACAATGGTGGAGTTCTTAGTGAAAAAGTCATTAGCGCATAAAGCCGATGTAACGATATGCGATAATGTGATTAATAATACTCCTATTACAGATGGGTACACAGAGAGTACATTGTCAAAAGACGAGGCTATTGAACGGTTTTTGTATCATGAGGAACTGAGAGGTTCATTGTGGAATAAGCTCGTCGCGACGAGCTTATTACACAATGTACGATTTCATTATGGAATAAGTTTCGGAGAGGATGCACTCTTTTGTTGGCATTTCTTTCAACATGCAACTAAGATAGTGATGACAGACAAACAATTATATCATTATCGTATGGTTGAAAATAGTCTTTGTCATGCCTCTTTTGGTCCTAAAAAATTATCTGGACATTATGCTTGGGAACAAATATGTGAAGAAACAGCCCAATGGCATCCACAATATTACGATATAGCGTGTGCTCGTCATTGTGTAGAGGATGTACTCCTATTGAGAGATGCTGCTCATAGTGGGTATCATAACAAAAAGGACATAAAAATGTTACAGACATCCATACGTAGGCATTGGCATGTATTAAACAAGATAAAAATAACATCAATCAGCATGAAGTTATATGCTTTCGTGGCAGCACGTTCATATTGGTTGGCCTCAAAAATTTAATAAAATATGAAACAACGTATCATTTTCGTTAACCTTCATGGTAACGAATTCTTGGTTAAGACTCTTGACAAAATAGTATTTAAGCGTTCTGTAGCTATAAAGCATAAGTATTTGCTTGATTATCTGCTTCAAAACAATGATTATGAGGTTTGCACTTTTTTGAATAACAAACCTGGCACACTCTCTTATTCTCAAGGAGGTAAGTTTCCTAAATGGTGGTGTAAACTTGAGCATAAGTATGTGATGAAGAAAAATGGCATAGACGCTTCGAAAATTACAATTCTTACTAAAGAATCAGAATTAAAAAAGGATGACATATTGATTATTTATAACTATTATGCGAATCAATATGCCTTTGATAAGCGACCAGATTGCTTTATTGCTGTAAGCCATATTCACTTTAACACATCTAATGCAGAAAAGCTCAAGGCTCTCAATCCAGATGCTTGTTATAATGAGGCCAATTTTAGCCATGGATCTAAAATCTATAACCATTTCTATAGTTGGTATAAGAATCCATTTATAACGATACCTTTTGTTTTTGGTAGCCGTTTTAAGAATCTAAAGCCTTTTGCTGAGCGTCAGAATTTGTGCTTCTCAACGGGTACGGTAACCTATATGCACAATATAACACCTTATTATGGTGATCCTTGTGCGCAGCCTTCTCGCAAACAGATAATGGATCACAGAGAGGAACTATTGGGGTTGGTTGATTGCTATAATAGTAACTATGCAGAGGATGATGCAAAAATGTTTAAAAAAGGTACAGGTATTTGGACTCGTATCTATAATGCATATGTGTCAAAGTTTAAGGCCAGTCGTCAAAAGAAATATTATAGTTTCAACATGGTTGAGAAATTCAATGACTACAAGATGTGCTTAGTTGGTGAGGAAATTATGCAAATACCTGGTGTAGGTTTTGTTGAAGGCATGGCTTGTGGCACAGCCTACATAGGTCAAAAAGTTGGCTATTATGAGGATTTCGGCATGGAAGAAGGGGTACATTATATTGGCTATGATGGCACAATTGATGATCTGAAGGCTAAAATAAGGTATTACCAAATGCCAGAACACCAACAAGAACTAGAAAAGATTGCTAAGACTGGTAGCGAATTTGTGCGTATAAATTTTTGTGGTCCTGTGATTGCCAAAAACCTAATTAACGAATTGATACGTTTAAAGTCAAACACGCGTAAATAGTTTATGGATATTATACCAGCTCTATATTATTATGATGTTTATTTGTTTATAATAACGATATTGTCTTTTTCATGCTTTTCATTTTATGGTAGGAGAAAAGGCTATTTACAATTAAATGCACAGACTGATAATAAAAGGGCTTTTATAGCTTTTGTATTCTTTGCCATATTCGTAGGCTTACGTCCTATTAGTGCAGTCTTTGC
>OIXA01006025.1_pt1 | contig 10460 bp, 13 predicted proteins | sample 1587721 | NCBI WGS metagenome assembly OIXA01 (sample SAMEA3888900, study PRJEB22519) | human gut metagenome | biome: human gut; feature: human-associated habitat; material: faeces | place: Denmark | collected 2013 | reverse complement strand
AAAGTAGTAAATGCGCAGCTGCAGCAGGCAGCGGAAAACCTTGTCCGTAACCGTCTGATGTCGGATGAATTTTTGGATTTTGTGCAGGAAAATACAAAACCGCTGGATACGCTGATGGCATATTACAAGTGCGCAATCATGGAAGTAGAAACGAAGTTTAAAGTGTTAAACGAACAATTTTCGCTGGAATATGACCGTAATCCGATCGAGTCCATCAAGACACGTGTGAAATCGCTGGACGGAATCGTGCGCAAAGTGCGCCGGAAAAATATTCCGTTGACGCTTTCGGCGATTGAACAGAACATCAATGATATAGCAGGAATCCGGGTTGTGTGCTCTTTCCCGGAAGATATCTATCTGCTGGCGGACTGCCTGCTTCAGCAGGATGATATCCGTCTGATCGAACAGAAAGATTATATCAAGCATCCGAAGGAAAACGGATACCGCAGCCTGCATCTGATCGTTGCAGTACCGATTTTTCTGCAGAATGAGAAAAGGGAAATGAAAGTTGAAGTACAGCTTCGCACCATTGCCATGGATTTCTGGGCGAGTCTGGAGCACAAAGTGCGGTACAAAAAGAATGTTCCGGCAGATGAAACCGAGCGTCTGGCACAGGAACTGAGCGAATGTGCACAGATCAGTGCAGATCTGGACCAGCGGATGCAGAATATCCGTACCCGCCTGGCAGATGCGGAATTACAGCATCCACAGAAACAAAAGAAAGATGAACAGATCCTTCTGGATGTGCTGGGACTGTAATGCCGCTGGTGCTCACAGGTAAGCATGAGAACGGTAACTTCTTTATGCACTGTGCTCCCATGGACGTACTTTCAGATGGACACCGCGGCTGTCGGCGATGCGCTGACACGCCTTAATGTCTTCTTCCGGAAGAATATCCACGAACATCTGGGATTTATCCTTCTCAGAAAGTGGAATCTTATCCTCAATCTCGATGCCTTCGATTCCCGCATCCATCATCATGCTGCTGATCAGATCTTCTGCCTCGGTCGTTGTTGTCAACGTATATTTATTCCATTTCATGGTTATTTCTCCTGTTTTCCGTATTTATCCCGACTTCATATCATAACACAGACTCTGCTTAATGTGCAAGAATATAATCGGTCAGTTCCTTCATGCTGTGTACCACACCAATCGCACCAGCTGCCTCCAGCTCACCTTCCGGCGCAAATCCCATGGCATTTCCCAGACACGGAATGTGAAATACAGCCGCTCCTTCCACATCGTGTTTCCGGTCTCCAACCATAAGGACCTTATCCATCTCTTCTTCTGGCAAATTCAATCTGTGAAGCAGTTCCTCTATCACCTTGTATTTTACACAGCGGCTCTCGTCCAGACTTCCTCCACAGATATAATCAAAGCATCCATCAATGCCAAATGCTTGCAGCGTCGTCAGTACATGAACCTCCGGCTTGGAAGATGCCGTACACAAGATCCTGCCGTCTTCATGAAGCGCATCCAGCATCTCTCTCACTCCCGGAAACAACTTATTCTGATGAATACCATACTTGTCAAAATACTCCCTGTAATAAATAGTTCCCTGTCTTGCCTCATCCAACGTAAATCCATAAAACTCCGGGAAAGACTCTGTCAGAGGCGGTCCGATAAACCGCTCCAGTTTTTTCAGATCCGGTTCTTCTATCCCCATTTTGGAAAGTGCGTACTGCACTCCTTTGGTAATGCCTTCTCTGGAATCCCACAAAGTTCCATCCAGATCAAAAAATATGTACTTGTATTTCATAATCTATTGCTCCTCCTCTGCTTTCTTCTGAAAGCTCTCTAAAATATAACTCTGCATCTTCTGAACTGCCGGTGCCAGTACATCAGACCTCACATAGGCCAGTACAATGGTTCTCTTTTCCTCTACTTCCAGTGGGATTACATCTACAGGAAACGGAATATTCCGGATCACCAGCTCCGGCATAAGGCAGACGCCAAAACCACCCATGACCAGTGATACTGCGGACATATCATCTGCAATGTAGCTTCCGCCTCCACCTGGCAGGTCATACTTGTTCATCACATGATTCACATCTGCGTCACAGCCTTCCCTCTGGGTTACAAAACGCTGTTTTTTCAGTTCCTCAATGGTAATATATCCTTCATTCTCAGTCTTGAAGCCCTGCGGTGCCACACAGATGATCTTGTCCTGATAGATAGGCATACAGGACAGATCTCCTGCACTGGTGGATGAAAGGAATCCCAGATCTACGATTCCATCCTTCAGCCACTGATACACATCATCATAACTTCCCTGATAAATATCAATTCGAATATTCGGATAATCCTTTTCAAAACCTCTGAGCAGACTTGGCATCCATTCTACGCAGGCACTGTTGAAGGTACCGATCCTAACAACACCCTTTTCCATACCGCCGATCTGTGCCACCGCCTGCTGGAGATACTCCTCACTGTTCTGCACATTCTTAATATAGGGAAACAATTCCTTTCCATAATTAGTCAGATACACGCCCTGCTTACTTCGGATAAACAGCGCTGATCCCAATTCCGTCTCCATGGAAGCCACCGCATGGCTGATGGCTGACGGTGTCAGATTCAGAACCTGTGCAGCCTTCTGAAAGCTTTCCTGTTCCACCACTGCCAGAAATACCTGATAGGCTAATAAAGTCATATCTTTCTCTTCTCCTTGAATATTTTTCATTTCAAACATGAAAAAAATGAATTTTACTTATCTATAAAACTATACTATTATATATTCATAAAGTCAATATCAGGAGAAAATCCTTTTGTTGTATAAAATGTGTTTGCGATGAAAAATGGAAGGCTATATGCCTTCCATTTTTCAATTTAGATGTACAAAAGGTACTTCTCACATCAGCTCTCCATAATCAGTTTTCTTCCATCCCCCAGAAGCCACTCATAGATTTCATCCAGTCCTTCTTCTGAAAACGCAAAATCTTTACTGATCTTCTGTTCGTCCGGCGTATGCTTCCATGCATATGGCTCCGGCCAGACGGTTACACGCAGATAATCCTGCGCCGCTTCTTCCTCTCCCACTGTCACTTTGCCGATCCAGAACCGGATTCCCCGGTCTGAACCGGTAAATGCTTCTTTTTTATAAAAAGGCAGATGAAACAAGTCGATTCGATCCATCATAATGATTCTCCTTTAAATGTCACTGTCTGCAGCCACTCGCGATATGTGCATTTTGTTTACTTATCATCTTCCCATACATATGGTGTCAGCTGGTATACGTAATAATTTAACCAGTTGGTGTACAGGGTATTTGCATGAGCACGCCACTGCAGAGCCGGGCGCCTGGAATCATCGTTATCCGGAAAATAATTTTTCGGCAGATCAATAGGCAGTCCCTTCGCCTTATCACGCTCATACTCCTTCTGGAGAGTGATCCGGTCATATTCCGGGTGTCCCATGACGAAGATCTTCTTTCCTCCTTCTGCCATACACAGAAATACACCTGCTTCTTCTGATTCTGCCATGATCTTCAGATCCTCGCATGCTGCAATGTCTTCTCTCGGAATCGCAGTATGGCGGGAATGCGGTGCTACAAAATAATCGTCAAATCCTCTGACCAGCGGTTCTTTCCGATTCAGCACCTTATGTGTATAAAGTCCGAACAGTTTCTTTGGCAACAGCACTTTCTCCAGACCATAGTAATAATGAAGTGCTGCCTGTGCTCCCCAGCAGATATACAGTGTAGATGTCACATGTGACTCACACCAGGCAAAGATCTCCCGAAGCTCTGTCCAGTAATCCACCTCTTCAAACTTCATCTGTTCCACCGGTGCACCGGTGATGATCAGACCGTCAAATCTCTTTTTACGAACTTCTTCAAAGGTCTGATAAAACTTGTTCAGATGGCTCTTATCTGTATTTTTAGATTCATGATTGCTTACTGTAATAAATGTCACATCCACCTGCAATGGTGTATTGGAAAAACTTCTGAGAAGCTGAAGCTCTGTATCCTCCTTCAGCGGCATCAGATTCAGGATTCCTACTTTCAGTGGTCGGATCTCCTGGCTGAGTGCACGGCTCTCATCCATAACGAAAATATTTTCTTTTTCCAATATTTCTTTTGCCGGCAAATCATTCTGTATTCTGATTGGCATATATCTTCTCTCCTCGTCTATTCATCAATCTTCACAGTCACGGTCCAATAGCTCTCGCTGGCCTCGATCTTTGTGACCACGCCTTCCAGACTGTTCAGTTTTTTCTTTGTGTTATTGGACATGGCAATGGCATCACGGATCGTATAATAATACATGACACCTGCCATAGTGTTGGCTGCGTCTTCCTTTAATCGTACCTGATCACCGACCTGTATTAATCCAGCCCGCTCCATACGAAATTCCATCTCTCTGGTCATCATACGCCACCCCCAAAAATTCTTCCAGGCACAGATCCTGCTCCGTCATCAGCTGTGCCGCCGGGATTCCCACATACCGCAGATGCCATGGTTCGGAAATAATACCCGTAATCGCAGACTTATCCTTGGGATAACGGATCACATAGCCATACTCCCAGGCATGCTTTTCTGTCCACTGGTATTCCTTGGTATTCCGAATTCCTTCGTCCAGATTTTTGTAACTGCCTGTCACAAAGTCAAGAGTCAGTCCCAGCTGATGTTCACTGGTTCCCGGTACAGCAACGACCGTTCCGGCTTCTTTGACAGCCTTTTCATGACTGTAACCCTCCCGTTCCAGACGTTCAATTTTATTTTTAAATAAATATACCTGTTTCATATATGTACGATATGCAGAAGTCAGATTCATCCGCATACCGACACTTTTCGCATCTTTCATCATCTGTGTGATTTCTTTTGCAGATCTGCGCTCCAACTGATGACCATTGCCCACACTGACCAGATCAATATCCAGTTCATCTTTCAGAATATACTCTTTGTTCAGAAGACTTAAATATCCATTGATGATCGCGTCCTTTGCCCCGGGCGCATGGGAGTTTTCAATATCCTTTTTTAATTGTTCTGTCAATACTACCGTCTGCTTCTTCGGTGCAGCCGGCTGTGTTGTAGTCGTTGTATCTGTCGTTGCATTGGGGTCTGCGGCCGCGTTTGGATCCGCCGGTTGTGTGACCGCATTGGGATCCATGGGCTGTGCCACTGCCGGATCAACTGCTGGCTGTGCCGCTGCATTCGGATCTGCTGTAGCTGCTGGATCAGTCGGCTGAGCAGCCGCAGCCGGGTCAACAGCCTCCGTTGCATATACATTCAGCACATCTGAAGTCACAAGTCCTGTACCAAGCATAAGCGCCGTTCCCAACAAGAACGCCGCTTTCTGATAAGTTCTATCGATCATAAAGCTCATTTTTTCTCATCCTGTCCGTATACTGTAATTCTCTTCTTCTCCTCAAGTTTCTGCGGTATCAGCAGCAGAGCATTCCGCCCCGTCCACCGAAGCAACACAAATTGCATAACATGTTCGCCAGACAAAGTCTGCAGCAGAAATCATTTCCCATAACACTCATACCGCCGTATGGAGTGCTCATCTGATCATACCATCCACTTCCACCTTCCAGCTGCTGTACAAGTGCCCGGTACTCCATATTTCCCGGCTGCATGGAAGCTGCCCGCCTGGCGTGATCCAATGCCACTACATTGTTGCCAAGTCCATTGTTGGCAATCGCACTTAAATAATACCATCTGGCAGTCTTCTGTCCCATGCCGGAAAGCACATTCAGTGCTTCATTATACTTGCCTGCCCGTATGTAGTTCATTGCGGCATTCAGATGCATGGTATATTCATCATTCTGACCTGCACTGGAATCTCCTCCGTAACCGCCGAATCCACCGGCACTTCCATAGCCGCCAAATCCGCCATAGCCTCCGGCGTTTCCGTATCCGCCGTAGCCATTGGTACTGCCATATCCGCTGTAGCCCTGTTCCTTCTCCTTCATGATCTGATCATAGGCTGCCTGAACCTGCTTGAATTTCTCCTCCGCCTGAGCAGCATTGGGATTATTCACATTGGCATCTGGATGGTATTTTCGACTCAGTGTCCGATATGCTTTTTTTATCTCATCATCCGATGCGTTCCGGGACACACCCAGAACTTCATATGGATCCATCATCATTCCTTTTTATCTGTACCCTTTCTACTGCAGCGAATCTGACCATATCGGCTCCAGACTCCTGCATACAATATATTCCGAAGAATTTCCACCTCTTCCACAATGGGAAGCTGTTCAAACACACGGGAAGTCTCCGCCATCATCATCTTCAGAATCTGCTGGCAGTTCTCCTCAAAAGATTCCTGCCCGTATAACTCTGCCAGAGGATTGTATCGATTCTGTTTCAGATCCTCTTCAATATCCTCATAGGCATCCATCAGATAAATGAACTTTCCAAAATAAAAGCCCATCTTTCTTAACTTCTCCGCCCATTCATCTTCACGGCATACAAACAATTCTGCCATAATCCTTCCGAAAAATCCAGCACTTTTATCAATATCACAAATGTTTTTCTTTTCCAGTTCACGGAGTGCCTTCAGGTTGTCCGCTGTCATCTGTGCCTTTTCGCCGTAAAGCTTCCTGATCTTCTTCATCTTTGGCATAAGCATCCAGGAAAAGATTCTTGCCCATAGCTTCTTCTCATCCTGCCAGTCATCCAGGCATTTATAAAAGGTAAGAAGCACATTCATGTCCGCCGCGTAGTCAAAATACTGATTCTGCCGAAAATGATGCCGGTTTACCGGATGCGCAATGCAACGTTCACAGCCAGTAATGGTCTCCGGCTCATAAAGTCCTGTCAGCAAAAGTGCCAGAAATGTCATGTCATAGCTCAAAGTCATCTGCCCGATTCGTCCATGACGCTTCTTCAGACTTCTGCACAGACCACAGTAGCTTGCTTTGTAGGTCTCATATTCCCGGACCTTCAGTTCCGGTTTGTGTACAATAATATATCCGAACATAGGCGCTTAGCTTCTCTTCTGAAACTCAAAATGACATTTCGGGCAGCGCACCATAATCTTTCCTTTTCCTTTTGGAATCCGGATCTTCTGTTTACATTTTGGACAAGTGTAAATATGATGATACTTTCTCTCCTGCCAGAGCTTTTTCTGTTGATCCAGCCAGTAACGGAATTTTGCAGTCAGCTGCAGATATTTCTGATTTTCCGCATATCTTGCACTGTGATTTTTTGACAGCATCCGGAAAATATCCAGGATCAGAAGTGCATAGACGACCAGATTCAGCATCGGATTTCTCAAAAAGGTGTTGATAATCATCAATACCAGTGCCAGAAAAAAGATAAATCGGTATAACTGATCCACACCATATCTTCCTTGCATAAAACGATAAAATTTCTCTCTCATAAAATTTCCCCTTTATTTTCACATAATGTATTCTATTTACATTAAATCTATTGTAAACGAACCCTGTGAAAATACAATGAAATTTTTCTTAAAATTCATATAACCATTCAGAGCCATGCAAATGTTCAAAAAATACGGGAATCAGAGCCATGCTTTAAGTGCCTCCATCTGTGCACAGGCATCTTTATATCCCAGGTCATAGACCGCTTTCACTTTTTCCGGATTTTTCTCCATGCGACCGATCTGCGGGTCACGGCTTGGACGGATCACGAAAATCTCTCCTGACTTCTCCATCTCCTCAATCTGATCCATCGTTTCGTTGTAAACCTTATAACGCTCCTCCATGGCTTTTACAAATGCCGGGTATTTCCGATATATCCATTTTGCCGGACCAATAGAAGATTTCTTCTTCCGATAACCTGCAGGTCTGGTCAGCACCACGATATTTTTCTCATAGCCCATCTGCTGAAATGCCCTGATCGGCACACTGTCCGCCACACCTCCATCCAGCAGCTTCATGCCTCCTACTTCCACGATCTGCGAAACCATCGGCATTGAAGCAGACGCACGCATATAATCGATTTCATCCATCGTGTCCAACAGAATATATTCCGGTTTCCCTGTCTCCACATTAGTACAACCCACATAAAAATCCATGGGTGACTCTGCAAATGCTTTTCGGTCGAATACATCCAGACGATCTGGAAGTTCATGATAACTGAACTCCGTCTCTACCAGATTTCCTGTCTTCAACAATGAGCGAAAGCTCATAAACCTGGGATTCTTCATATATTTCAGATAGTAGCGGATACTTCTTCCATGCTGTCCAGACACATAAGAGCATCCATGTACCGCACCTGCAGAGACTCCGATGACACCGTCCACCGCGATATTCTGCTCCAGAAATGCATCCAGCACACCAGCGGTATAGATTCCCCGCATGGCTCCGCCTTCCAATACAAGTCCTTTTTTCATGTTCATTCCCTTTCCGTCAAATCTATCCATAGATACGAAAGGGGACAGCACCGGAAAACGGCCTGTCCCTTATCATCATTCTGTGATCTTATGATCTTACAGGATCTCTTTGATCCATCCTTCCGGAGCTTTGATACGACCCATCTGGATACCAGTCAGGGTATCATACAGCTTCTTGGTGATCGGTCCCATCTCTTCCATACCACTCGGCAGACAAATCTCGGTATCATGATCTACGATCTTTCCAACTGGGGAAATAACTGCTGCGGTTCCGCACAGACCAGCCTCTGCGAAATCTTTCAGCTCGTCTTTTGCAATCTTGCGCTCTTCCACTTCCAGTCCCAGGTACTCTTTTGCAACATACATCAGAGAACGACGGGTTACAGACGGAAGAATACTGTTGGACTTCGGAGTTACTACCTTGCCATCCTTGGTCACAAAGATGAAATTAGCTCCACCAGTCTCCTCAACATAGGTTCTGGTAGCCGGATCAAGATACATATTCTCATCGAATCCCTTATTGTGAGCATCTACAATGTTGTAAAGGCTCATTGCATAGTTAAGACCGGCTTTGATATCTCCGGTTCCATGAGGTGCTGCACGGTCCACATCAGATACACGGATAGTGATCGGCTTTGCACCGCCCTTGAAGTACGGTCCAACCGGTGTTACGAAGATACGGAACTGATACTCAGTTGCCGGTTTTACACCGATAACCGGATTGATTCCAAACATATACGGACGAATATACAACGTAGCTCCACTGCCATAAGGCGGAACATAAGCTGCATTTGCTTTTACTACATCAACAACAGCCTGCACGAAACGATCCTCCGGAAATACCGGCATCTGAAGTCTTTTTGCAGAATCTGCCATACGTTTTGCATTCAGGTCCGGGCGGAAGGTCACGATTCTTCCATCCTCAGTTGTATAGGCTTTGATTCCCTCAAAACAGGTCTGTGCATACTGAAGTACACATGCGCACTCGCTCATGGTGATCATCGGATCATCACTTAAGGTTCCCTCATCCCATGCTCCATCTTTATAGTTGGCAACAAATCTCTTATCGGTCGGCATATAGGCAAAACCCAAGCTGCCCCAGTCAATGTTTTTCTTTTCCATCACATTTTACTTCCTTTCCTATGTGTATAGACCATGTCTGCGATGACTTTATCTTGCTTTATGATACGCTTTTCACACTGTAGTGTCAAGAAGCAAGTGGAGATAAAGTGAATCTAATGTTGGACAATTTTCACACGCCACCTCTATCGACAACCATACAAAAAGTGGCAGACTATCTTGTTTTCTGCGATCTTCCTGTTTTAACTTGTTACGATTGTAGGCTTTTCCATTCGGAACAGTTCTGGTCACCGGATTGAACGTCCCCCAGGTTCCTCTCTGTTTTGCATAAAATTCTTTTTGCTTCTTCTTCGACTGCTTGTCGATGGGAATGAATTTGTCCATTGTATTTTCCTCCATGTAAAATATGATGATTGTGGTTCTCTTAGTATATTCTCTTGCTTGAGGAAAAACAATAGTTTCCACAAACATATTCTCTTATTACATCCTTGTCTCTTTCATCGTGGTCATGTTATCATAATTACAGAAATCTTGTTCCACTTGAGGTATTTACAGATGAAAAAATCTTTTTCTATATCTCTGTTCTTCTTTCCTCACACTCATTCTCCTGTTAAGATATCCAATTCACCGATTTGAAATATTTTATATAAGAAACGTATATAAGTTGTATAACAGGCTTCCAATCATTCAATCCGTGCTTACCGAAAGAATTGTTATCTCCGCAGGAAAAATCTCATAAGTAAACACTTCACACTCTGCAGTTATACTATCGCCATAATCAAGATTCAAATCATACTTCTGGTTGATCTCATCCAATGTTTCTCCACCAGAATAGTAATCGTATTCGCCGCATTTGATTGTAAACGACCTTTATGAAACATTGACATAATCTGCAGATATAATTCCAGTGAGCGTTTCCAGACGGGCATTGTCATCTATCGCTGGTGTCTGATCATGTCTTATATTCACTCTTGTCATGAATACCATAAATGCCAGCATCATCATAATAAAAGTAATTGTGCAGATTTGACTTATGTATTTACGAATTATTTTCATATTTAAAAGTCCTCACTAAAA
>OIXA01006023.1_pt1 | contig 10463 bp, 5 predicted proteins | sample 1587721 | NCBI WGS metagenome assembly OIXA01 (sample SAMEA3888900, study PRJEB22519) | human gut metagenome | biome: human gut; feature: human-associated habitat; material: faeces | place: Denmark | collected 2013 | reverse complement strand
CATGATTGCAAAAGTCCGGAGCGTATCTGCCGCGCCATGGTCATTCATATGGGCGTGCCGAGCGGATTTGAAAGCTGCGAGGTCGTGCTCATCGGCGAAAAACTGGGATATTAAGGCAATACCGCATAATTGAACAAGAGTGATTTGCGAGTAAATTTTGCGTACTGACGAGGCACAGTTTTGCGGTAATACTTGATGTATTACCGTGAAACTGCAACAAAGTCAGGGCACAAAATTTCCGCAAAGCACCGCCGCTTTAATTGTGCGGTGTTGCCTTAGTATACAAGCATGCAAAAAGGACACCCGAAGGTGTCCTTTTTGCATGATCAGATGCGCTTCTTGCGGAACTTCTTGCGGAATACGTTCCACAGGCTGCACGAGAGCAGTACCGAGGACCAGCCGCCTGCGAGGATACCGACGATCAGCGGCAGGGTGAACTGCTTGAGGGACGGTACGCCGAGGATGAATACCATGCCGATGGTGAACAGCGTGGTCAGCGTGGTGTTGATGGTACGGCCCATGGTCTGCCATACGCTGCGCTCTGCGACGGACGCGAAGTCCTCGCGGCGCGCGGTGCGCAGGTTCTCACGAACGCGGTCAAATACGATGATGGATGCGTTGATCGAGTAGCCGAGGATGGTCAGCGCCGCTGCGATGAAGTTGCTGTCGAGCGGAATCTGGAGCCATACATAAACGCTCAGCATGATCAGCAGGTCATGCATCAGGCAGCATACAGCCGCCATGCCGCTCGTCATTTCGAAGCGGAAGGTGATGTACAGCATCATGAGAACGATAGCGAGCACCGAGCAGATAACGGCGGAGCGCTGAAGGTCGGAGCCGATCGATGCGGATACGTCGTTGTTGTTCAGGATGTCGGTATCAGCCAGGCTGTACTTCTCGAGCATCTTGTCGATGACTGCGGCGCGCTGCTCGGAGGTGATGGAGGTCGAGCGGATGAGCACATCCTCGTTGCCGTCGCCGGAGGAGGTGACCGAGGAAGCGTCTACGCCGGTCGCGTCCTTGAACAGATCGCTGACCTCGGTCTGGATATCCTGCGTAACGGCGGTGTGCATGTTGAACTCCATCTCGGTACCGCCGGCAAAGTCGATGCTCAGGTTGAACAGGTTCTTGCCGAACGGCAGCAGGATGAGAGCGACAAGACCGGTAACGACGAGCAGTGCGGAGATGCCGCCGAAGATCTTGAAGTTCTTGAGGATCGCAAAGCGCTGCTTGCCTGCCTCGCGGTCGCGCAGGCCGTAAGCCTTCGGGTTGCGGATGCGGAAATCGACCATGCGGTTGAGCAGGAAGTGGGTAACGGTCAGCGCGGTAAACATGGAAACGATAACGCCGATGCCGAGCGTGGTGGCGAAGCCGACGATCGTACCGGTGCCGAGGAAGAACAGCACCGCACACGCGATCAGGGTGGTGATGTTGGAGTCAAGGATCGCAGTGAACGCACGCTTGAAGCCGGAGTCGATCGCGCTCTTGACGGTCTTGCCGTTCTTGAGCTCTTCCTTGACGCGCTCGAAGATGATGACGTTCGCGTCTACCGCCATGCCGATGGACAGGATGATGCCCGCGATGCCCGGCAGGGACAGGTTGACGATGTGCGGTGCGGCCTGACTGCCGATGAGGACAAGTCCGTCAATTTGAGCCAGCTTTTCCCGGGCCAGATCGCGCAGCTGCGCCATGCGCGCGATGTCTGCTTTCGCATCCGTATCGGCGCAGGCTGCGCCGAAGCCGCAGATGCCGGGCATGTTTTCCGTGCCGGAGCGGTAGTTGCTCTCCTGTCCGCCGCCGTTTATAAACGCGGGGAGGGGCAGGCCGGGACGGATATAAAGCGCGCCCGTGCCCTTGGCGGCATGGATCTTGTGCGCGGAGACGGAGATCATGTCCGCGCCGAGCGCTTTGGCGCGGAATGGAACCTTCAAAAAGCCCTGCACGGCGTCGGTGTGGAACAGCACGCCCGCCTCGCGGCAGACTGCGCCGATCGCGCTGATCGGCAGGATGGAGCCGATCTCGTTGTTGGCGTACATGACGGAAACCAGGCACGTATCCTCGCGGATGGCGCGCTTGACCTGCTGCGCCGTCACGGTACCGATGGGGCCGACGGGGAGCAGCTCGACCGTGAAGCCCTCTTTTTCGAGCTTTTGGAGCGTGTGCAGCACGGCGTGGTGCTCGAATGCGGTCGAAATGATGTGCTTTTTGCCCTTGCGTTCGCCGAGGCGCGCGGCGGAGAGGATGGCCTGATTGTCGGCCTCGCTGCCGCCGGAGGTGAAGTAAATTTCGCGCGGGGAGGCGTTCAGGCACTTGGCGATGCGGTCGCGCGCGCTGAGCAGCGCCCCGGCCGCCTGCTGGCCGACGGAATGCAGGCTTGAGGGGTTGCCGTAGATCGTCTCCAGATAGGGGAGCATGGCGTCGATTGCGGCGCGGCTCATCTGGGTCGTCGCGGCGTTGTCCGCGTAAATAGTGGTCATTGAGATAAATCCTATCTTATAAGTATGTTGATATGATACACAGGAACGCTCGCTTTGTCAATGGATTTTGAGATCGCGAGGGGAGTGCAAAAAAGGAAGAACCGCTCGCAAGAGCGGTTCTTCCTTTTACAATAGGGGGTGGAGGATTTTTGACTTACTTTTCCAGCTGCGTCCAGTCGCGGGTCTCGCGCAGCTCGGTCCACTTCTCATACTGGGAGTTCGTCTTGAACTCGTAGTAGTGGCTGTTCGTCGCTTCCTGAACGGCGAGGTAGTACCAGGCCTTCGGGTTCGCGTTGTCCGTCCAGACCATCATGTTCGGGAGAAGATCGTCCTCGGTCTCGGGCTGGCGGTTCAGCACGCGGTTGACGAGCGTCATGGTCTCGGCACGGGTGATGTCGCGCTGGGGGCCGAAAGTGCCATTGGGATAGCCGGTGATCCAGCCGTTGTTGTAGGCGATGCTGATCTCGTCCTTGGCCCAGTGAGAGGCGATATCGCTGAACTTCGCAGCGGTCTTGTCACCGTCGTGATCGAAGCGGGCGGCGATGGCGGCGAACTCAGCGCGGGTGATGGCGGCGTTCGGGCGGAACGTGCCGTCGGGATAGCCGGTGATGATGCCCATGGAGCTGAGGGTCGAGACCGCGGTGTTGTACCAGGAGGTGGCGGCCACATCGGAGTAGCGGTTGGTCTTGGTCAGGTTCTCGTCGCGGACGTCGTCGGTCAGCAGGCGGAAGAAGATGGTCGCGACCTCGGCGCGGGTGATGTTGTTCTGCGGGCGGACCTCGCCGTTGCCGTAACCGACGATATAGGCGAAGTGGTCGGTCGTGTTCAGACCGAGCGCGTCATCGTCTTCGATCTCCACAGTGGGCTTGGGACGGGGATGATGACCGCCGTTCTTGGTGTAGGTGACCGTCACGGTGCGATTGTCAGCGGGCATGGTGCCGGAGACAACCAGCTTATCAGCAGTGTAGCCGGAGATTTTGGGGCTGGTGACGGAGTAGTCCTTGCCGTACAGAATGGTTTCAATGTGGCTTTCAGCGGCCTTGCTGCCATCGCGGTAAACGTAGTTGATGGTCAAAGTGTAGGAGTTGCGGGTGTACTGAATCTCAACGGTAGTTGTGCCGTCGGACTTAATCTTTTCCTGTGTAACCGTTCCAGGAGTGAAGCCGGGGTAATCTTTGGCCGCGGCTGCGGTAAGAGTGCCAGCCGTGCCGGACAGGGGGTCGATATCATTCGGCGTGTCGTTGTAGCTGCCGTCAAGATTCTGCTTGTAGTGCTCGACCTTGTAAGCAACGCTGTCGGCGGCGGTAATTACAAGTTCACCCTTGTACATTGTGATGTTGTAGTTGCTTGCCTTGGTGTTAGCGTTCAGTTCATAAGTGAATTCATTATCCGATTTGCCAACTTTGGTTTGAGAGCCGGTCACATTATAGGTCGCGCCTTCGCCATTAGCGAAGTCGTCGCCGCCAACGGTGACGGTATCCTTTGTCAAGGGGGTGCCGTCATACGGTTTACTGGCGCTGGCAGAGGTCAGGGTGACATCGCGCTTGGTGATGGTCAGCGTGCCGGGTTTATACTCGATGTTGTAGTTGCCTTCCTTGAAATTTGCACCAGGGGTGTAAGTGATGGTGTTAGTGGCAGGGGACTTTTCAACGTTGGTGACAGAGCCGGTAGCCTTGATTTCGGTGACTTCACTCTTGAAGACAGCATCTTCACAAGTGACCTCAGGTTTGGTCAGGGGTTTGCCATCGTAAACCTTGCTGCCGCTTCCGGAAGTCAAAGTGACTTTGCGCGGCTCAATTTTCAGCTCACCGTCAGTGGAGATCACGAACGTAACGTTAGTGAAGTTGGTATTGGTGTTCGTGAACTGTCCAGCGTTCAAACCCATATTATAGGTGCCAGCATCGGTGCCCTTGGCCAGAGCGGTGCCGCTGAAAGTGAAGTCGTTTTCGGTATAGCGATTGTCACTTCTCTCAACGGTGTAGCCGGTTACGCTCTTTTCGGTGCCGTCGTACGTCACGGTGCTGGTGTTGCCCTTGATGGTGACGGTGATCTTGTCGGTGATCTGAATGGACTTCCACTGTGCGTAGAGGTCATTGCTGCCGTTCTTATCCGCACGAGCATCGTCGTCTTTTTCGAACTCGACCTCTTGCTCACCAGATTTGGTGCTCCAGCCGATGAACTCGTAACCAGTGCGGTCAGGGAGATCGAGTGCGCTATAATCGGCAACGGAGAATTTGCCGTTGTTGGGCATGGCGTTGGTTGTACGCTTGGAATCCGTACTACCAAAATTGCTGTGATAGGTGACAGTGACCGTTTCGGCCGTATCACCGTAGACGGCGTAGAGGGTCACGTTGCCGGTGATCTCGATGCTGCTGTTGGGGTAATACTCGACTTTTGTGTCGTTTTCCTTAGTTGTCCAGCCGAGGAAGACCTTGTTGGCAGGGAGCGGGTCTAAGTTATTAAGAACGGTTGCTTTGCTGTTGTTGGCGTACTTCTGTGCATCAACAGTCTCTTGAGCTGTGATGCTGGAATCAACAACATACGTCACGCTGTAACCAGCCTTGTTGCCGATGCGGGCATAGAGATCAATATCCTTAGTGATCGCAGTGTTGAAGTTGAACGGCGTGCCGTCTTCATAAGTCCAGCCGAGGAAGGTATCGCCGTCAGCGAGCGTGACTGTGGGCATATCGTCTTTGTTGATCGTGCGACGCAGAGAAACATTCTCAAAAGTCTTGAGTATGGTTTCCTTGTCGGCGTCATAGACCGTCACCGTAAAGGTGGGAGCCTCCCACTTGGCGTAAACGGTGATGTTCTGCGCGGGCATGGTTTTGCCGGTGAAAATATAGGAGTCGCCCTCGCACAGCTCGTTGTCGTACCAACCAGCAAACTCATAGCCTACCTTGCCTGCGGGAGCAGTGGGCGTGTAGTTCGCATCACTGATATCCTGCTGATATTTCTTGCTGAGAGTTTTATCTTCTGCACCGCCGTTGATGAAGACAATGTTGTAGCTGTTACGGGTGTAGTAGAATCTAGCACCGTCATACTTTTCATAATAACCATTAAACCAGTCACCACCTTGTTCCGCTGTATACGTTTTAAACGTGAAGCCGGTAATGGGATATCTATCCTCATCAGTGACGCTATAACCAGTTCCAGGACTGGTATCACTGTGGTGCAGTTTATAAGTTACACCATTCTTAACAGTTCCAGTTTCACCGGGGAGAACTTCTACATAATAGTAAGCAGTTTCACTACCATCGCCAGTTTTCGGTCCGTAGAATGTAGCACCATTCAAAGGCATTATATCAATATTGGACTGATAGGTATCGGCATCAAGCCTTACTGCCCATGTTGTTTTAATATTTCCAGAAGTTGGCCATTTGTCAGAAATATTTGCACCGTACTTGGCGGTGATACGGTAATCTGTGTATTCCTAACCTAAGGTATAGTATCCGGAACTGAAAGGAGGATGATGCCAAGTGCGAGCAAAAAACTTGATAGTATACTCGTTGCGCGTATAACGCACATTAACAATGGTAGAACCGTCACCTGCGATGGTTTCCTGAGTGATCGTCTGTGCGGTGAAGCCATCATAAGACTTGGCACTGGCGGTAGTTTTACTGCCGGCGGTACCGGTCAATGTTTCCGAATCCTGATAGGAGTAGTCGTTATCGTCCGCGTTTTCCAGCCAGTGGATAACGGTGTAGTTGGTGTTGCCCGCAGCAGTCCACTGCGCGGTCAACTCGACATTTTCAGACAGGGACTTGTTAAAATCGTATTTACCCTGAGCATCATACCAGCCATCAAAAGTGTAACCGGGCTTGCTCGGATTAGCAGGGGGAGTGGGAGTAGTGCCGTTTGCCACAAACAGCGGTGCAACATAGCTGCCGCCGTTAGAGTTAAACTCAATCCAGTGGCCTTTCTCTACAATGGGGTAAAGATAGGTAGTGCCATCGTTGAAGGATACGGAAGTGATATGGTTGCCGCTCGCATCTTTCCAACTGGTAATGGCTTCATCAGCGCCGATGGGGAAAGCAACATCACTGAAATCATTAAGGGGGTCTGTCGCTGTTACTTCCTTGGTAGCGATGATGCGTGCACCCTCACCTTCGCCGTCCATGAAGTAGACGTAGCACACGGGAACAAACTTGGCGTAGAGGTTTACGTCAGTGCTATCCTCTGTGACAGAGATTGCGGTTCCGAAATTAGTGAACTGATCATCATCATCGTACCAGCCATCAAATTTGTATCCTTTCTTCTCAGGAGTGGCCGGAGCGGTGAGAGAATCACCACTCTTGATGATCTGCGAGTCATAGGGTTCCGCTTCTTCCTCATCAGTAAGATAGAAATTATAGGTGATATACTTGTCAGTATCCGGTCTGACGATTCGCATGACTGCCGGATTTGCCGCCAGCACATTCAGCGGCAATAGCGACAGCGTCATCACGAGGACCAGGACCCAGGTGAGAAGGCGCTTGCCAACTTTCTTCTCAGACATAAAAAAATCCTCCTTCTTCTGCCTGTACGGCGCGAAGAAGGGGGGAGGTAATCTGCATTTGGCAACCGGCTGCCGTGCGGCGCGAGCGCCGTTTAGGTCCGTGGCTTTGCGACACAGGCTTTCGCCTGCTGTGCCTTTTTCTGTACAGTTGCTCTTCTGCGAGCCGCACAGATATTTGTGTTTGCCAATATTTTATGTTCACAGTATACCAGATTTGCCCAAAAATGCAAGGCGATTTTCAAAAAATATATAAGATATTAACAGGACTAATAATGCGCAGAAAAAAACGGCGGCAGGAAATACCTGCCGCCGTACTTCGACGAATTGTGATATTTTACGCCACCGCGGACACGACGAGCGTGTCGCTCTGCTGGGAGTAGGTCAGGGGGGAGACGCAGCCGGCGAAAGTGGTCTCGTTGATGACGCGCTTGGTGACGGCATAGGTCATGTCGATCTGGTACCAGTTGCCGCTGACGTTGACCTTGTTCCAGGCGTGGTAGCTGCTGCCGGCGTAGCCCTTGGTGAGGGTGCAGGGGATGTTCTGGCTGCGGCACATGGCGGCGAAGAGGGAGGCGAGGTCGTAGCAGATGCCCTTGTTGCTGTTCAGGGTGGCGGCGGTGTCGGGGATGTACTTGCTGACCTTGCCGGAGGTGATGTCGCTCGCGAGCTTGGTGTCGTAGGTGTAGTGACCGGCGATGTAGTTGTAGATCGCGGTGACCTTGTCCATATCGGTCTTGGCGTCCTTGCAGAGCGCGGCGGCCTTCTTGCACACATCGTCACCGGAGGTGAACTGCACGTCGGTCGTGGCGATGAGGTAAGGAGCGTAGGCGTTTTCAATCTTGGCGTTGACGCGCTTGCTGGTCACGACGCGGTAGGTCGTGCCGGAGATGTTCTCGCAGAGGGAGATGGTGTAGGTGCCGTCGCCCTGCTCGAGGGAGAAGACAGCGTCCTTGCCGCTCGGGCAGTTTTTGTAAGACGTCTTTTCGTTGCCGTACTGGATGCCGACCTTCAATTTGGCATTGGAGGTGTAGTTGACGGTGACGAAACCATACTTGGCATTCGTGGTGTCAATGGTGGTGCCATTGGCAGCGCTGGCGTTCACAACCGTGAACATGGACATGACAATAAGCACTGCGAGCATAGCGCAGGCATGACGAAACAGCCGTTTCATACGGCGATCTCCTTTCGGTAACTGGCTGCCAGCCCTGTTCCCAGGGGTAAGGCCCTATAGCTTTGCGTCGCCGGTTTTCACCGGGTTTGCTATTATCGTTTGAGATGCGGTCGAAGCGGCTGCACCTACTCTTTTTTACGGCTCACACTATATACGCGTTCTTGACGTTTGTCAACAGATCATTTGCGCTTTTTCGACAAAAAAACAGACAAAAAAGAGCGCGAAAACCGCGCTCCTTTTGATGTTTTTGCAATTTTCGGGCAAAATCACACGCTGAGCCAGTCGTCGAGGATAAGACCCTCGTTGTGCTTGGTGAGAAAGCCCACGCTCCACTCGCCGCCGAAGGCGATGAGCTTGCGGCCCTTGAAGTCCTCGAGCACGCGGGAACCCGAGCAGAGCATCAGGTCCTTCACGTCGCATGGGCACTCGCGGATCAGGCGCAGGTGCTCGTAGGGGAGGCCGCTCATGCGCAGGTCCACGCCGTACTCGTTCTTCATGCGGTATTCGAACACGTCGAACTGCAGCGTGCCGACCACGCCGACGACCACGTCCTCAAAGCCGCTGTCGGGGATTTTGAAGATCTGGATGGCGCCCTCCTGCGCGATCTGCTCCACGCCCTTGACGAACTGCTTGCGCTTCATCGTGTCCTTGGGTGAGACGAGCATGAAGTGCTCGGGCTCGAACGTCGGGATGCCGGAGAAGCGGAACTTCTTGCCGGGCGTCGTGATCGTGTCGCCGATGGAGAAGATGCCGGGATCGAACACGCCGATGATGTCGCCCGCGTAGGCCTCGTCGACGATCTCGCGCTCGGCGGCCATCATCGTCTGCGGCTGGGAGAGGCGCATCTTGCGGCCGGACTGGACGTGAAAATACTCGGTGTCGCGCTCGAATTTGCCCGAGCAGATGCGCATGAACGCAAGACGGTCGCGGTGGGCCTTGTTCATATTGGCCTGGATCTTGAAGACGAAAGCCGAGAATTCGGGGGAGTAGACGTCCACCTCGCCCGCGTCGCTCACACGCGGCAGCGGCGGCGTGGTCATCTCTAAAAACGCATTCAAAAACGGCTCGACGCCGAAGTTCGTCAGCGCGCTGCCGAAGAACACGGGGGAGAGCTTACCGTGGCGCACGGCGTCGAGGTCAAAGTCACGGCCTGCGCCGAGCAGCTCGACCTCTTCGGCGAGTGTGTCGCGGCGGGCCTGACCGATCAGGTCGACAAGCGCGGGATCGTCGAGCTCGATTTCCGTGATGCCCGCCTTTTTGGCGTGGCCCGCGTCGGTGAAGTGCAGGATGCAGCGCTTGTCGCGGTCGTACACACCGGCAAACTCCTTGCCGCAGCCGATCGGCCAGTTGACGGGATAGGTGTCGATGCCCAGCTCGCGCTCGACCTCCTCGCACAGCTCGAGCGGGTCGCGCGTTTCGCGGTCCATTTTATTGATAAAGGTAAAGATGGGAATATTGCGCAGGGCGCAGACCTTGAAGAGCTTGCGCGTCTGCGGCTCGACGCCCTTCGCACCATCGATGACCATGACGGCGCTGTCCGCGGCCATCAGCGTGCGGTACGTGTCCTCAGAGAAGTCCTGATGTCCCGGCGTGTCGAGGATGTTGATGCAGTAGCCGCCGTGCTGGAACTGCATGACCGACGACGTGACCGAAATGCCTCGCTGCTTTTCGATTTCCATCCAGTCGGATTTTGCCGCGCGCTCGCGCTTGCCCTTGACTTCACCCGCCTGCGCGATGGCTCCGCCGTAGAGCAGAAACTTTTCCGTCAGCGTGGTTTTACCGGCGTCCGGGTGCGAAATGATCGCAAAGGTGCGCCGTCTCTTTATTTCATCTGCAAAAGCTGCCAATGGAAAACCTCCAATTCAAACGTCTTAAAATCACAACATCCTTATTTTGCCAATAAATTCACCATTCGTCAAGTATAATCTGGGCCAGACCCGTTTCGTCTTAAAAATCTTCCGGCTCCTTCCTCTCCATTCCAAAAATGGCGTCCAGGATCCTTCCGGCCACGTCCTCCTTGGACATCTTGGGAAGCTCCGTCTCCTTTTCCCTGGTGATCAGCGTCACCACGTTGGTATCGGTGCCGAAGCCGGCCCCATCCACCTTCAGGTTATTGGCCACGATCATGTCCAGATTCTTCTTTTCCAGCTTTGCCCTGGAATTTTCCAGCATATGCTCCGTTTCCATGGAAAAGCCGCAGAGGAACTGGCCCTTTTCCTTATGCTCTCCCAGCCACTTTAAGATATCGTCAGTGCGCTCCAGCTGGATCGCCATATCCCCGTCCTTTTTCTTCGTCTTTTCCGTATTGACGAATTTA
>OIXA01006020.1_pt1 | contig 10467 bp, 8 predicted proteins | sample 1587721 | NCBI WGS metagenome assembly OIXA01 (sample SAMEA3888900, study PRJEB22519) | human gut metagenome | biome: human gut; feature: human-associated habitat; material: faeces | place: Denmark | collected 2013 | reverse complement strand
TAACATATTTTTGAGGTTTTAATAATGTTGCAGCAAAGGTAACAAGCATAATGATAAAAAAAAAGGCTGCATCGCGGACACGCTTACCTATGACCATCAAATTTACATAGTCATAAAAGGGAATAGAACATATTTGTTTAGATGTGTATGTCATAATGATGCAGACGTTTAAGTTGCTTTTGTCTTTAACCGTTAACTATCTATTGTAATGGAAATAGATGTATTTGTTCTTTTTTAGAAAACTCATATCATATATAACGCCACCAATTGTCCATAATGTCATTATTGATGTGTTTGCGATAGTTGTTATCCACCACCATGTTTCATATGCAGATGTGTAATGGCAAGCTTTGTACGCTTTTTCGGAAAATAGATTACATATTAAATGCTGAACAAAGAAGAACCCATGCGATATTCCAGAGTACCAAGTGTATGTTCTTGTGGTGTCAATATCGCAAACAGCCCAACAGAAGCCTATGGATAGTATAAATAATATAACTGTATATTTCGTACATCCCCAAGCATCTCTATGTGGTCTCTGTTGCTCAATTGTTTTAATTGTTTCATTAATGTTATTTGCTGCTATATTATATACAAATGGTTGGTATTCTGAATAAGTAAGACCGCATTTATTCATTAACTCTTTATTTTTCAAAACATTTTCATAGGCTTCATCCATTTTAATTTTAAAATGTTCTTCTGCATCTTCTCCTTTATAAAGAAGACATTCAGTTATTACTTTTTGAAATATCTCTGTGATTTTTTTTTCAACTTGTGCTTGTGGATTGTTTGAGATTTCGGCCATAGCAGTATTATGTAAATTGTTCAACCAGCTCCTAGAAGATATTGTTAATATAGTTTAGATGCGCATAAAAAAGAAGACGTGGAGCCTTGCTGTCACCCGTTCCACGCTATAAAGGCTCTCGCATTGCCTGTCTGTCGGAACGAGCGACGCGAAAGCCCCACGTCGATGTATGTATATAATAGTCCTTTCGACCTCTGACGGTAGGATTCGCCTGAAGCCAATACGGGCTGTTATCGATACATCACACAGGGCGCCGCTGGTGCTCGGCTTTTGACAGACTGATTGGAAATTGCGAGATCCTTATAGCGTCAAAACCAAAGCGTACAGTTACGCCTTTTTCATTATGTGTGTCCCTTTTGCCGCTGTTGGTATATATGCTGTTGCGCGGCTGTTGTACGGAACAGTACAAATTTAGCACTTTCTTTCGAGAAATAGCATTCCTTTTTAAGAATTTTTGGACACAGACTTATATTTGTGTCGCTTTGTGCTGTTGTGCGCGTTCCCAAGGGCATCGACGTGGGGAGCGTTGCAATACTTTTAGCTTGCTCGTCCGTTTAACTGTTAATGCAAGGGATTATCATCTCCTCTTCCTCTTGTCGCTTTTGCTCCAAGCGGTCGAGGTAGTCTTCAAGTTCTGCATTGTCAGCGTAGTCATAAGCTTGTTCGCCACTCACATAGTGCTTTTTTATGAGCTCTTCAAGAGGATTCTTCTTGTCTACATTCTTTTCCATAATATTTGTATTTTTAATGTTTGTCATATACCATTTCTATCGCCACCCCTGCCAGACGATTGTTGTTTAGCAGCAGTGCGGCATGTATGCGTTTGTCTTCGTGTTCAGGCTCAAGGCGTCGTTTAAACACAATGTCTATGCGGCATCGGTTTTCATCAATCATCGTTGAGTCACCGTATGGCAAGTATTCGTCAGGGCGGTGCAGATCTGTTGTGCAACTGCTTTTGCACATTGCCGTTATCTCTTCTTCTGTCTTCACATAGGGACAGAAATGATAAACATTGTTTAAAACCTTTTTTACTGTTACATGAAAGAAACCCTCAAGGAATAGTAGGAGGTTCCAACCGCCCACCTCACTATTGCTTATGCATAGATGTTTAAAGAAGTCGTTGTCTTTCCTTCCTGTTTTATCTTGCGCATACATTTTCAGTATTTCTTTGTTCTGCAAATAGATTATATATAAACCTTCATATTCATCTTCATATTTACTATTCTCTATGTACATATCTTCCCAATTGGATATATGATTTCTGTTTATTGCGAAATGCCATCCTTCCTCAACACTTAGTGCTGAAAACTCTTGTAGCAAACCTTGCTCAGCGAAATGATTATTATACAAAACACTATTAAATGAGAAAAGATCTTCTTCTTTCATGTATTCAATGTTCCAGCTTATTTCGTTCAGCACATTAGGGCGGTTGATGTACGATCGAAAGTCGAAGAGCTGTCTATACACATGTCGTTTGTCCCAATCGTCAACTAACAATTCTTTTTTCCGTCGATATATTTTTTGAATTAGACTTTTGGCTAATGCTACGTCTCTCTTAAACGAATTTTCTATCATAGCATCTCCGTAAAACGAGAGTACAGCTGTGTTCCAAAGGCATACAAGTGAAGGGCGCTCGCTGTTACATTCGGCCAACATGCTCTCTGCTACTTCTTCAGAATCACAAAAACGGCAGTCTGGTAATCTTGTATCGCTAACCATATAAAACATTAATGGATAACAATATGTGTCGGCACTAAAAAACAGGTTCTTGTTTCTTTCCGACCTCTTAAAGATACGTTCCATTGAAAAAACATTCATAGCGTATGTTCTTTTTAAAGAAATTAGTTATTATTTCATCCAGCTTTTGCTTTCTTACAATAGCATGCAGTGTTGAGGTTTAAATCTCTGATGCAAAAGTATTAAAATTATAGATACGAAACAAGTTCATAATGGTTCACAGTGTGAATTAGTTTTTTATGAGAACGAACCAGGATAGTCGCGATGTATCGGTGGCGATGAAGCGTTACTCCACTGTTCCAAGTTGTTCGCACCGCTGGTCAAAGGCGGCGTTTACGCGCTGCATCCAGTCGGGGAGCGACTTTAAGGCTTGATAGACCAAGGGGGCGGGCATCTCGCGGTAAAGAGCATAGGCCATGGGACCGGCGATGGCAGCCAGCGTGTCGGAATCGCCACCGAGGGAGATGGCAAGACGTAGGCAGTCGATGTAATCGGTAGAGGCGATAAGGCACAGGATGGCAGGACCAACGGTGCCGGGACTGTTGGAGAAGAACGAGTAGGAGTCGTGAATGTCGTCGTAGGTCTTCCCGCTCCAGAACTGGCAGTATTGGTCGAGCACATGCTGACGCACAAACTCTTTGTCCTTGCCGTTCTTAAGATAGAAGATGGCGAGGGCTGTTGCCACAGCACCGTTTATGCCTTCAGGGTGATTGTGCGTGGGGGTCGCTGTCTGCGTGGCGAGGTCTATGCACTCCTCTTTTGTGCGTGCCAACCATCCTGCCGAACTACAGCGCATAGCTGAGCCGTTGCCCATGCTCCCGTATGGTTCATGGTCGTGGTCTTTAATCCACTGTTTGAATCGGTGGCCGTAGCCGGCGTGTGGGTGCTGGTTGGCGCACATCCAGAGGTTGTCTGCCATGTTCTTGTTCTTCAGAAAAGCTTCGGCACAGGCAAAGGTGAGCACCGTGTCGTCAGTGAAATGGGCTCTTGAAGAGAACATCTTCACGGCGTTATAGTCTTTTGTGCGATGTGTGCGCCCTTCGTAAGCGCTGCCTGCAATGTCGCCAACGGCAGCGGCCATTAATAGGTTTTTCATAATGACTGTTGAGTGTTGTGTTGTTGTTATGTTGTTGTTTTGTGTTTTAAAACTCCAGGCGAAATCCTTTCTGTTTAAGCTCTTCGTAGCTTTCTTTGTTGAAACTATAGAGCGCTGCCTCACGTTTGGGTGTAGGCCAAACCGTCTCGTCGAGTTTTTTCAGCAAGTCGAAACGAAGCATCTTTTTGGCAAAGTTGGCTCGGTCAAATTTTACATTCAGAATTGCTTCATACAACGACTGCAGCTCTTTCATAGTGAACTTTTCGGGTAACAGATCGAAGCCGATAGGCCGGAAATGAAGACGTTCGCGCAGAACAGATAGGGCGTGACGCAGAATGCGGTCATGGTCAAACGCCAGTTGCGGTATCTCGTCGATGCTGAACCACTGGGCTTTTGCTGCATCGTCGCCACCCTTGACCTCTTGTATCTTGCACAACGCATAATAGGCAATGGTGATGACACGTTCACGAGGGTCGCGGTCGGGATCGGTGAAGGCATGAAACTGTTCCATATATTCGGCCTTCATGCCCGTCTCTTCCATCAGTTCGCGTTTGGCTCCTTGCTCTGCCGACTCGTCCATCTTCATGAATCCGCCGGGAAAAGCCCATTTGCCTTTGTATGGTTCAAGGCCTCTTTCTATAAGCAGAACCTGAAGGCGTGTGCCGTCAAAACCAAAGATCACGCAATCGGTGGTGACAGCGGGGTGGGGATATTTGTAAGAGAACATTTTTTCTTCCATATTCTTGTCTTGTGTAATTATTACACCGCAAAGATATGAACATTATTTCTATCCTCCAAATATTCTTGTGTATTTTTTACAATAGAGATGTGAAATATTTATTTTCTCTGTTCTTTAGCCCATAAAGCAATGAGAATGGCAGCGGCAACAACATCTATCAGATTCCAAAGACCGCGCCCTAACGCTATTTTCATGAAGGGCTGAAACAGCAAGGCGAAGGCTCCAAACGTTACCATGAGGGGGTCGTTCTTCTCCTTATAATATTGGTATGCCAAGACGGCAAACACAACCATGGCGACAAAGCGCACTAAAGAATAATAGCCATAAGGCAAATGAAGCAGACATGCGAGGAGCATTGCTGCCATGACGGGTTTGATAAATTTCATAATCTCTTCTTTGGTTTATTTTTTAGCAATGAGGAACGGACATATAGTGTCCGTCCCTTTTATGTTTTTTTACGAAAAAAGCAGGAACCACACATTTATTATATATGTGGTTCCTGCTTATGTTGAGTTGTTGTTGTCTTTCTTGTTTTAGGTCTGACAGACCTTGCTTGTGGTTGTTGAGCGCTTAACCGAGATATTTCATCAGAATCTTGGCGTTGCCACTGTCGCGCAGCTTGGCGATGCTCTTTTCTCTGATCTGGCGTACACGTTCACGGGTGAGACCGAGCTGGTCACCAATCTCTTCGAGACCTTTCTCGTGGCAACCAATGCCGAAACACTCGCGAATGATTGTTATCTCGCGGTCTTTCAACACCTTGTTGAGCACCGAGTTGAGTTCCTGAGCCATCGACTCGTGGTCTACCTGCTTGTCGGTGCGGGTGTCATCGCCGCTGGGCATGACATCGAGCATGCAGTTGTCCTCACCGTCCTGAAACGGAGCATCGATGCTCACATGGTGACCATCTGCCATGAGGCTCTGGCCGATCTTCTCCTCGTCAATCTTGGTAGCGTCAGCAAGCTCTGACACTGAAGGGTGACGCTGGTTCTCCTGCTCAAACTTGTTGATCTCGTGGTTGATCTTGTTGAGCGAGCCTACCTGGTTGAGGGGCAGACGCACAATGCGACTCTGCTCGGCAATGGCTTGCAGGATGCTCTGGCGAATCCACCACACAGCGTATGAAATGAACTTGAATCCTCGTGTCTCGTCAAACTTCTGGGCTGCCTTGATAAGGCCGATGTTGCCCTCGTCGATGAGGTCGGTCAAGGTGAGACCTTGGTGCTGATACTGCTTTGCCACAGACACGACAAATCGGAGGTTGGCTGTCACGAGCTTGTCCTTGGCGCGTTCGCCTTCGGGACCACCCTTCTTGATTTTCTGGGCCAACTCAATTTCTTCGTCGATAGATATCAGCGGTGCACGTCCGATCTCAACAAGGTACTTGTCCAATGCCTCACTCGAACGGTTTGTAATACTTTTCTGAATTTTTAATTGTCTCATCTTATATACCTTATTCTTTCTTAACTTGCTGTTTTCGCCTAATTGTCTGATTTACAATTTATTATCATAATTAGACCGAAAATCCTTGCAAAATTACGAAAAAAAACTGATATTTGCAACCCTACGGTTTGGTTTTGGAGGTTAAATACTGTTAACGTGCGGGATGGGGCAGGTCCCGCACATTTTTTCACTTGGCCGGCTGGTTTTTGCTTAGCCTGCTAATCATTGCTTGTCTGGCAAATCCTTATTTACTCCTCCAAAACGCTGAGGTCTATGCCTGCCTTTTCGAGCTGCTGCTTCTCTTTTCCAAAATAGCTTGAGAGCACCTGCACGCCGAGAGTGCTGCGCTTCAGGTTGTAGAGACGTTTTATGGCCACGGCATCGTCGTGGTCGATAAGTTCGTAGAACATCATTTTTTCAAACTTGACGTCTGTGAGCAACTGTCCGGAAGAGAGCATCTTGCCCTCGGGAATGGTGGCTATGTCGTCGAGTCGGAAATAGACCTTGTCTTTATCATCCTTGCAGACAGACAGGAGCACATCGCTCTTCTTTGCAGGCGACACGAACATCGGACACTCGTCTGCATACATCTTGTTTCTGCTGCCTCTTGTCTTGTCGCAGATCTGAGACATGGGCACGCGGTTAACCATGCCGTTGCCGTAGGCCACGATGAGGCTGCCGTTGGTCTCGTCTTCATGCACGGCAAGCGTCAGTATGCCGTCGGGGTAGTCGATGTCGTCGAGCACACACCAGGTTTCCACATCCATGAGGCGCACGAAACAGTTTTTGTTCACCATATAGTCGGGGTCCCAGTTTTCTGTTATGTTCTTACGCAGCTTGCTCGTTGCAATGGTCACGTCTTGTGCAGGTGTCTTCTGCTGTTTGCCCTTATTGCCGTTGTCGGCAGATGGGGCGATGGCAGGGTCGGACGGTGTGTCGTCGTAGACATCATACTTGCTGAAGTCGCGCTCGTCCATAATCTTCTGCAGTTCTGCCAGGTCGTTCACAGGCCATGTCGATGTTCCTTCGCGCAGATAATACTGGTTGTCGGTTTTCAGCATGACAGGCGTTTTGCTTGCTGCCACCTTGATGGCATAAATGTAATGTTTGCCTGCATCGGGGTGTTCGATGTGGCACGACATGTTGACGGCATTGCCGAGAGCCTCGTGTATGCTGTTGCGCACATGCAGGTCATACTTGTCGCGGTTGTCGCCGAAGAACTTGAGGTCTTCCTCCAGGCCTCTTGCCGTTCCTGTGTCTTGCACGCCGAGGTAGACTGTGCCGCCGTAAGAGTTGGCCATGCCGCAGATCACCTTCATCACGTTGAATGTCTGCTGTTTGATGTCAGCACGCATGTTGTTGTTTGGGGGGAACACGATAGATGTCTTAAACTCTCGCTGCTGTGTCTCCTCGCCGAACGAGTAGATCTTGGGAAGCGTCACGTTGACGTTGAGCAGACTCTTTATCTTTGCCACCACAGCCTCTTGATAGTCGTTGAGCGCAAAGCCTTCAGCCAGGTTGTAGCTGAGCATCAGTCGGGAGAGCTTGCCGAGCTTGTCGTGCGAGTAGGTGTTGCAGATGTTCCACAGGAAGCTGTTGAGGTCGGCACGTCCCAGACAGGTTATGATGCGCAGCTCTGTGAGGCGTTGGCGCAGATAGGGGTAACACTCCATGAGGTCGTTGCTGTCGTTGTCGAGGCTCTCAAGCTCCTGGTCGTTGACGCTGCCGTTGGTGGCATAGTCGTCGAGGATGCCAAGGAGGTGCTGTCGCTGCTCGATATATTGCAGCATCGACTCGTTGTCGATCATCTTTGCCAGGATATGGGCTATGGCAAGGAAGGCATAGGCTGTTATGGTGTCGGAACTCATGATGGCCTTATGGTCGAGGATGTTTATTATCTCAGCCATGTGGGCGGCATCAAAATTCTCCTCCGAAGCCTCCATAGCCTGCTCTTCGAGCTCCTCTTCTGTCTCTTCATGCACGGCACAGCCCTCATCGCGCCAGTAGGTTTGCAGAATGTCTTCTGCCGCCTCTTTAATGTTGACGATGTCGGTTCCGGGGCCCACAATCTCGCCTTGTATGGCTCTTGGCGATGAGCTGTTGGTGACGCGCACGCGCACCGTGTCGCCCATGGCGTAATAGTCGTTGTCGGGAGTGACAGGAATGAAGATGCCGTAGCCGCGTGATGTGATGCCCAGGAACACGTTGTTGGCAATGTCGTGGTGGACGATGGTGCAGTTTGACTCTTCGTGAAAGGCCACCTGCTCTTGTATCATGTTGTCGATGAACGACATGCAGTCGAAGGTGTAATAGATCTTCTCTTCGTTGGGCGAGCTTACCGAGTTGACACGCACGCGCAGAAGCATGGACTGGCCGTCGTAGGTGAACGAGTTGACGTCAAACTTAGGGTCGAAATGGAACATGCCTATAGAGCCGCCTTTCTGGTAGACATCAATCCATCCCTCGCCTTCATAGCTTGTGTCTTCAATCTTACAAAAGAAGCGGTAGGGGTTGGTGCTGTCTTTGCGCAGCACCCGCACGAACACCTCTGTTCCGACCTCTGGAGCCCATTTGGTGATCTTTTTCTTTGTGAGCGTGCGTTTCTCAAACAGTCCGTGCTCCACGTCGGTCCAGAATGTTTTCCATTGCTTTATGGCTTTTGTCTGTTTGCTGATTGTGTATTTGCTTGGCGAGTCGAGGAACAGTTGCAGGTTGTGCCAGCCAGGAAACCCTTGTGGCAGAACGTTGCGTTCCTTCTTTCCTGCCACTGAGCGCGAGAGCGTTATGCCGTCGGGGCTGACCGTGAAGCGCACGTTGTGTGCCTCAAAGGAGCGAGTCATCATGATGCCGCCCTCGTCTTTGGCGTTAGCCATGCGGTAAGCCAGGAGGTCGATGCTACCGAAGTCGCTGTTCCATGTCAAGTCGACGCCATTGTCGTCGGCAAGCTGCAAGGCGTTGAAGGCACGCTCCACGAGCTTGTCTTCGTTGGCTTTGTTTATCACGCTGTCGGTGTTAAGCATCTGCTTGGAGCGCACGAACGACAGACAGTGCATGAGCATGGACCTGAAATAGAGGCGTTGGGGGTCGTTATGGTCGGTCATGAGGAGCAGGAAACAGATGGAACGCACCATGCGGTTGAGCAACACCCTGCTCTTCTCGTCGTCCACCACCGCCACGCGGCTTGTCTTCTCGCTGTTTGAGGTGATGTAGAACCTGAGGAAATTGGAGAAGGCATTGGTGAACGATTGCTGCTTCCAGTTTTTTGCACATTCGGCGACGAGGTTAAGGATAGAGTCGAACTTGTCATCAAGAAGTTGTGGCTGCATGGAGAAGATGGCGATCATAAGCTGCATACGGCGGTGCGGGTGCAGGATAAACCCTGAGCGGCGTATCTTGCCGAGGATGGCGTCAATCTCGTCGCTGCATCTGTTCTCCTTCATCAGTTGCAGACATTCGATGTAAGTGTCGGCCACCGCCACGCGTTCTGCCACCCATTCCTGGTAGTTGTCGCGTTCCGACTCGCTAAACTGTAACAGGTAGTCGGTGTCTTCAAGCAGATAAGCACACACCCTTCGGTAGCTGTTGAGCAGTCGTAGCTTGTTGGCATCGCGCATGCCTGTCCATCTCTCTGCGTTGTTCACCGCCATGACGGCTTTTATTATCCATGCCGCATTGTTGCCGTTAAGAAACTGGCGTGCTTCGGCAAAGCCATCGTGTGTGTGGAACCGTTCAATGATGTAGCAGCGTATAGGTTCTTCCACGCCCGCTTCTTCAAGCAATGTTTCTGGGGTAACACAGTGGGTTGCCGATTGCTTGTCTTCTTCTACGAGAGAAATTATCAGTTTGTTCTGGCTTGGCCGTGAGAGCAAACAGCTTATCTTCTGGTTAGGAATAAGGTATGTGTCTTTGTCACATTTTAAGCGGAACGGCAGACCGTTCTTGTCTCTCACATCATAATATCTGAAATCGTTGTCTGCATTATTGGCTTCCTTGTTCACAATAAATTGGTATGTGTTGCCCGCAACGTATCTGTTGCCGAACATCTGCGCAAAATTTTGTACAAACACAATGTTGTCGCCGTGAACATCTTTAACCATGCAAGGCAATTCTTTCAGTTGACTCACATCGCTATCAGTCTTTTGGAAATCGAACATCTTAATTGCATATTCGCGCCCGTTGGCGTCAACTATGAAAAACGAGTTTGTCCCTTCGTTTCTTATTTCAATAATGGGTAATGTGTAAAATTTTCCTTTTTGATAAAATTGTTGTGCCATAATAATGAATTTTAGAAATTTGATTGTTTCAACTTGCTAAGTTACAAGTTTTTTCGCTTATATCCTATTATGGTTTGTCAATTTTATTTAAAGTCATTGTTTTTGTTCGTAGCCCAACGTTTTATTGTCTGTTTTGCACAAAAAAACACACGTCCGCGAAGCGATGTGACGCATGCAAAACAATCTGTTTGCTTGTGTTCGATCGCTTCGGGGACGTGTGCTGATATGTGTTGTTATGTGCTGTTGCTTGTTCTGTTGAACGTCTTGTTTTTAGTGACGCTAAAAAAACAACTTGGTACGATTTGAGAGAAATATGTATCCTATAAAGATGGTATCTGCTTTATCTTTTTGGCTCTTTTCCTCCCTCTCATCG
>OIXA01006018.1_pt1 | contig 10472 bp, 5 predicted proteins | sample 1587721 | NCBI WGS metagenome assembly OIXA01 (sample SAMEA3888900, study PRJEB22519) | human gut metagenome | biome: human gut; feature: human-associated habitat; material: faeces | place: Denmark | collected 2013 | reverse complement strand
CGAGCATTTAAACCGCCGCGACTAAAGTCACAAATATAGGGTATCGGTTCTCTTCCCGGGCGTCTGTTTGTCTAACGAATTAAATAGTAAATTAAATCAGTGGACGTATATTTTTGCAGAGTGTATAATGGACTTATAAATTTTACAGGGAGGAATAAAAAGTGAAGAAAATGATGAAAAAAATGATGAAAAAAACGTTTAGCTTGCTGCTGATTTTTATGCTGGCTTTTACTATGATTCCGACAAGTACATTGAAAGTATCTGCTAAAGCAGCGGCAGCGACTACACAGGCAAAGAAAGCAACAATAAAGACAGCAAAAAAGACAGCAAAAAAGAAAAAAAAGACAAAAGCAAAGAAGCAGAGAACTGTATTTATAGCGGCTGGACACCAGCAGAGAGGAATCTCTTCTACAGAAAGATTAGCGCCAGGTTCTTCCAGAAGAAAAGCAAAACTGACATCTGGTACTGCTGGTGTACGTACGCATATCCCAGAATATAAGACTAATCTTGCAATTGCAAAAGCGACAAAAAAAGAGCTGAAGAAGAGAGGATATAAAGTAATAATGCTCCGAACAACCAATAATTGTCCACTTTCTAACCAGCAGAGAACGAAGAAAGCGAATAAGAGTGGTGCGGATATCCATATATGTATTCACTGTAATGCATCAGGAGCAAGTGCGAGAGGTCCTTTGGTTTGTGTTCCCGGAAGTTCACGTTATGTTGGAAAGAAGATATTTAACAGTTCACGCCGTCTTGGAAGCTGCCTGTTAAGTTCCGTAGCAAAAGCTGTGAATAAGAAAAGTCACGGAACAATCCGCTCAGATTATTATACAACTATTAACTGGGCAAAGATTCCTACAATGATTTTAGAGTGTGGTTTCCTCACAAATCCAACAGAGGACCGTCAGTTGAATTCTTCTTCTTACCAGAAGAAACTTGCGAAGGGAATTGCGAATGGCGTAGATAAATATTTCAAATAGTATCGTTTTATGTAGTACCTGCATTTACAATTCTATCTTTTCATGCTATAATTCTTGGTTGGTTTGTTTTAGAGAGCGTGTGTGGTTCATATCTTGCAGAAAGCATTTATGAAATACGTTTGAGAAGTATAAAACAAAAACAAGATTAAAAAATGTAATATAGCAAATTACATAAAATACATAAGGAGGAAAAGATGGAAAATCAGGGGAACATGCAGAGCGGGAAAAAAGCGGCAGTAATCTATTTTCTGGCCGCTTTTTTTATTGCGTGCATAGGAATTGCAGGGGCTAATTATTTAAAAGGAGAGCTTGGCCTTTCTGCTGAAGAATTGGTAAAAAAAGTAGAACTGACTGTAGAAATAGCAGTATTATTAGGAATTGCAATAGCAGTACGTCATCTGCTAAAGAAAAGAAATAGAAAGATAGCAGGTATTATTGTTTTTCTTTTTGTTGCGGGAGTTTTTTCATGGCAGAATTCTGGAATCTGGCAGGAAAGCCAGTTGAAGCCGCAGCGATTAGAAACACCGGAAAGTGAATTTGATCGTTATGATATTAAAGATGGTCATTTTACAGTGGCAGAGGCAAACGCAAATATTGTAAAAGAAATTAATGTAGATTATCTTGATAATGTTACGGTACATTTTTCAAAACCAGTTACACAGAAAGTTATTGTGCGTGTTCTGTATGAGACAAAGACACAGCATGGATTTGATAATAAAACAAGAAAAATGCGTGTAAAAGTTCATAAGGGAGAGACAGTAGGCTGTGTTTCAATGAAAGTAAAAGATGTTACGAGAATTAAAATTGGTATCGGAAGAAAGATTGGAACACAGTTTGATTATGGATATACCGAAATTAATGGAAATTATGCAGCACGCATGCATCAAAAGAAAGTCAGCATGGCGAAATATTTTGTGCTTTTCATGCTGATTCCGGCAGGATATTTTATATTAGCAGCAGGAAAGAAGTGGCAGGAGAAAACGGATAAAAATATTTGCCTGCGAATTTTATCTTTTCCATTTGGATTTATAACAATTCTTTCACTATTTGCCACCTTCCTTGTAGTGAATTTAGTAGAATGGGTGAAGATGACATGTGGAAATGTTTCATTTTCCATTATTCTTTTACAGCTTACAAGTCCGATAAAAGGAACAGATAGCGGAATTATAAACAGTATCATCAAGACTGCAGTAGTTCCTCCGGTACTTCTTGCCGTAGCAGCTGTACTGTGCTATCTTTTCATTGTGCGGGGAATGTATGCATTAGAAGATCTTCCAGTGAAGAAAATTCCAAGATGGAGTAAGATTTGTATAGAAGTAGTTATGGTTGTATTTTTTCTGCATACTGTACAGGTACAGGGAACAGAGATAGGTATGTGGGATTACATACAAAGTGTGAGGGAGAGTTCTGATTTTTATGAAAAAGAATATGTGAATCCTGCAAAGGTAAAGATGACATTTCCTAAGGAAAAGAAAAATCTGATTTACATATTTATGGAATCTATGGAAAGCAGTTACGCAGATAAGGAAGATGGTGGAACTATGGATGATAATTATATTCCGAACCTGACGAAGCTTGCAAGAGAAAATGTACAGTTTACTGATAAGAAAGATGGAAAAGTGGGTGGACCTGTCTGTTTAGAAGCAACAGCGTATACTGCCGGTGGATTGGTAGCACAGACATCTGCAATTAACTTAAAAGTAATGAATTCTGGGGCAGTATCTGACTCATTCCTTCCTAACCTGACAGCACTTGGTGATATCCTTAACAAACAGGGATACAATCAGATGTTTTTGTGTGGAAGTGATGGAGATTTTGCAGGGCGAGATGCCTATTTTAAAACACATAAAGACTATCAGATTGAAGATTATAAAGCCGCAATAAAAGAAGGAGATATCCCAAAAGATTATAAAGTGTACTGGGGTCATGAGGATAAAGTTCTATATGAAAGAGCAAAAAAGAATCTGAAAAAATTATCTAAGGAAGGTAAACCTTTTAATCTTACTATGCTGACGGTAGACACACATTTCCCTAATGGATATATTTGTGATTTATGTGAGAACAAATACGATACCACTTACGGGAATGCAGTAGCCTGTGCAGACCGTCAGGTTTACGACTTTGTACAGTGGATAAAGAAACAGGACTTCTATGAAGACACGACAATTATTATTGCCGGAGATCATACTTCTATGGTAGATACAGGAAGTAAGTTCTGGAAAAGTTTAAGCAATGACTATCAGCGTACGGTATATAATGCAATAATTAATCCGCAATGTGCATATAAGAAAAAAGTTACGACAAAGAGAAAGTTTTCTACAATGGATATGTTCCCAACAACATTGGCGGCTCTTGGTGTAGAAATTGATGGGAATAAACTTGGATTAGGAACTAATTTATTTTCAGGAGAAGAGACGTTGAGAGAAGAATTAGGTGCTAATTATATTAATAAAGAACTGAAACGAAACGATAAAATGTATAATCAGTTTTATTAGGAGAAGATTGAAACAGATGAATAAGCAACAAAAGAATTATATAAAAGCTGTAGTAGGATTTGTTTTGGCTGCAATAATCCTCTGTGCAGGAATCATGACTGCCCTTTATCTTATGAGAGAAGAAAAAGGAATGGAAAACCTGATGGCACCAGTATTAAAAAGACTGATTGCAGGCATTTTGCTCTTTGGCCTTACTGTGTGTTGGAGACATTTTTTAAAAAAATCTGTCAGTAAAGTAGCAGGGATAATAGCCATTGTGCTTCTTAGTTTATTTTTTGCATGGCATATTTCTGGAATTCCGCAGGAAAAAGCATTAAAACCGCAGAATGTGAATCTGGAAAAAGCAGAATTTCGTGGGTATGAGATAAATGGAAATCATTTTCTTATTAAAGAAGCAAGACCTTTTATAAAGTATAAGATGCAGTCCTCGAAAATTGCCAATGTAAAAGTATATTTTGAAGAACCAGTGGCGCAGGATACAGATGTAAAAATTTCTTACCAGACCAAAGAAAAGCCTACTTATGAACAGAACCCAAGAGTATGGGCTAATATAAAAAAAGGAGAAAAAATAGCATTTGGAGAGGTAGATGCTACTGGAATAACAAGGATAAAAGTTCGTTTTGGAAGCAAGATAGGGCAGTAGTTTGTATTAGATCATATAGAATTAAATGCAAATCACAGGGAGCGTGTGCAGAAAAAACAGATAACAATGATAATTTATTTTATGATGTTTTTGCTTATGCCGGCTTGCTATTTGCTATTATCTCATGCGGTTGAACTTCAGAAGAGGACGGCTCAGAACAAAATATTGAAAGTATTATCATTTCCGTTTGGTTTATTAGTTCCGGTAGCCTTATTTATAACACTGCTGGCCTGTAGTATGGTTACATGGCTTAAAAGTACATGTGGGGATGTTTCATTTTCCATTATTGTGCTGCAGCTTACCAGTCCGATAAAAGGAACGGACAGTGGCGTAATAAACAGTATTATAAAAACAGGAATTATTCCGCCGCTCCTTGTTACGCTTACGATTAGCATAGTTTATCTTATTATGGTAAGAGTATTATACAATCTTGAAGATTTACCTGTAAAAAAGGTTCCTGCATGGACTAAAATCTGTCTGGAAATTATTCTGCTCATTGTCCTGGTTGGAACAATACAAATTCAGGGAACAAAAGTAGGTATGTGGGAGTATATAAAAAGTGTTCAGGAGAAAACGGATTTCTATGAAAAATATTATGTAAACCCAGCTAAGACAAAACTTGATTTTCCATCTCAAAAAAGAAATTTGATTTATATATTTATGGAATCAATGGAAAGTAGTTATGCCGATCAGGAAGATGGCGGTATCATGGATGATAATTATATTCCGAATCTGACAAAATTGGCGAAGGAAAATATAAATTTTTCAGATAAGGCGGATGGAAAGCTAGGTGGGCCAACTTGTTTAGAGGCAACGGCTTATACGGTTGGAGGAATGGTTGCACAGACAGCAGCAATTAATTTAAAGCTTCATAATTCGGGATCTATGTTTGGAAACTTTCTTCCTAATTTAACAACAATGGGAGATATTCTTAATAAAGAAGGATACCAGCAGGTGTTTTTGTGTGGAAGTGAGGGAGACTTTGCCGGAAGAGATACATACTTTACAAGCCACAAAGATTTTCATATAGAAGATTATAATGCAGCGAAAAAAGAAGGATTCATTGCGCCGGATTACAAAGTATTTTGGGGTCATGAAGACGAAATATTATATAAACGTGCGAAGAAGCAGCTCGAACAGCTTTCTTCGTCTGACAAACCATTTAATCTTACAATGCTGACGGTGGATACGCATTTTCCACGAGGTTATAAATGCCGACTTTGTAAAGATAAATATAACAGACAATATGCTAATGTAATTGCCTGTGCAGACCAGCAGGTATATGACTTTGTAGAATGGATAAAAAAACAGGATTTTTACAAAAATACGACAATTGTTATAGCTGGTGATCATACGACAATGGTCGATACGTCCGATCCGATATGGGGTAATTTAAATAATAATTATAAAAGAACCGTGTATAATACAATTATCAATGCTGATTGTACCTATAAAGAAAATGTGACCGAAAACAGAGATTTTTCTACAATGGATATGTTTCCAACGACATTAGCAGCTTTGGGAGTACAGATTGATGGAAATCGCCTGGGATTAGGAACGAATCTGTTCTCTGGTCAAAAAACACTTCCAGAGAAATTAGGAAGAGGATATATTAATCAGGAATTAAAGAAAAACGACAAAGAATATAATGGATTTTATTAACTTCTGATTGTGCAGCAAGGGAGACGCCCTCTGGGAATGAAATAAGGATTATTTCATTCCCAGAGGGCGTCTCCCTTGCCTGCGGCAAATCAGAAATTATTTCGTCAGAATGGAGAGTATTTTATTGGAACGTGCAACAAATGCAGTCATCTCTTCCGGTTTCAGCGGATGGTTTGCCAGACGTGCAAGGTCATAGAGCTGCTGGCAGATTGTAGTAATATTTTCGCTTTCGTCATTGTTTAAAACATACTGAACTAAGTCATTGTTCATGTTAAGGACGAGAGTTTCACCTTCCGCACCAAGTCCTGTGGAGCTGTTGCTCATTCCGTACATTTCCATCATTTCGGACATACGACGTGTTTGTTCAGAAACGGTGATCATAGAAGGCATATCGGCATTTTTCAGCTTTTCAACTTTTACGATTAAGTTTTCAACACCAGTTGCCTTTTTGAACTTCTCGGAAAGCTTTTCAGTGAGTTCTTTTTCTTCGTTCTCATCAATTGTTTCTTTGAAGTTATCAGTCAGTTCAGAGTCGATACGCAGGAATTTTACTTCTGGATTTCTCTGCTCTAAGTGAGTGATAAATGTTGTATCAATCTGGTGTGTCAGGTAGATGGCATCAATTTCCTGTTCTTTGAACATATTGATATACTGAGACTGTGCTACTTCATCTGTGATATAGAAAACATTGTTTTCGTATTTTTCTTTACCAGCTTCAAGATAATCTGGAAGTGTAACATATTTGCCCTCCATGTTCTTGAAGATGATGTAATCTTTCATCTTATCGTTAAATTTCTGGTCACGGATGCAGCCAAACTTAATGAACGGGCTGATGTCATCCCAGTATTTTTCATAGTTTTCACGATCGGTCTTGCACATACCGGAAAGCTTTTCCGCAACTTTCTTAGTGATGTAGTTAGAAATTTTCTTAACAAAACCGTCATTCTGTAATGCACTTCTTGATACGTTCAGTGGAAGGTCTGGACAGTCAATGCATCCCTTTAATAATAAGAGGTATTCAGGAATAACTTCTTTAATATTATCTGCGATAAATACCTGATTGTTATATAACTTAATTGTTCCCTCGATTGTATCATATTTTGTATTGATTTTAGGGAAATAAAGGATACCTTTTAAGTTAAATGGATAATCCATGTTCAAATGAATCCAGAATAAAGGCTCTTTATAATCGTGGAATACATCACGGTAAAATTCTTTATATTCTTCATCAGTACAGTCGTTTGGATGCTTTGTCCATAATGGATGAATCTGGTTGATTGGCTTAGGTGCATCATCTTCTTCCTCTTCTTCCTCTTCAAGAGTTACTTCGGAATCACCATCTTCTGTATCAGCGTTATTTTCTTTTGCATCAGCGTCCTTTACGTCTACGTCAATTACCTTTTCTTCAGCATCCTTTTTGGCAGCTTCCTCAGCCTTTTTCGCTTCTTCTTCCTCATTTACAAAGTAAATTTCAACTGGCATGAAAGAACAGTATTTGTTAAGAACTTCGCGGCAGCGGTATTCATTACAGAATTCATAACTCTCATCGTTGAGGTAAAGAGTAATTGTTGTACCACGCTCTGCTTTGTCACCATCTTCCATATCAAATTCTGTACCACCATCACATTCCCAGTGAACTGGTGTAGCGCCTTCTTTATAAGAAAGAGTATCAATAGTAACCTTATCAGCAACCATAAATGCAGAATAGAAACCAAGTCCGAAATGACCTATAATCTGCTCATCACTTGCTTTGTCTTTATACTGTTCCATGAAAGCAGCAGCACCAGAAAAAGCAATCTGATTGATGTATTCGTCTACTTCGTCCTCTGTCATACCAATACCATTATCAATAAAGGTAAGAGTCTTGTCAGTAGGATTAATACGAACTTCTACTTTATACTTCTCATCGTCAGCTTCTTCAAATTCACCCATAACAGAAAGCTTTTTCAGCTTTGTTACAGCATCGCATCCGTTACTTACTAACTCACGGATGAAAATGTCGTGGTCAGAATAGAGCCATTTCTTTATAATAGGAAAAATATTTTCACTGTTAATTGATAAACTACCATGCTTCTCAGCCATGCAGCTCACTCTCCTTTGTCTTCTTAATTATACAAACTATAGTAATACCAAACTGACTAAAAGTCAAGGAAAATTTAGCACTCATTTTAATTGAGTGCTAGTAGTTTTTATTAAAAGAAGGGAGACCATTTCTGGTCTCCCTCATTCGTTCTGCTCTCATTCACAATTACTGTTTATCTGAGAATCCACTATTATTTTTTCTTATTGCGGTAAACAAGAATTCCTGCAATTAAGACAATCGCAACAATCAGAATAATTACAAATGGGAGGATTGGAGTATTATCCCCGGTCTTTACTGCATTCTTCTGATTTGCATCTGTTTTGTCTGCAGCCGGTGTCAGAGTCTGATTCGGTGCAGCATTTACAGTGAAATTAACCTGCTTGGTATCCTGTGTTCCAGTGTTTACCCAGTTGCTTCCATCAAACTGCTGCTGATTATATGTGACAGTCAAAGTATAATTTCCATTCTTGCCCATGCGGAAAGTTGCAGAATATGGTGCGCCGTCCCAGCTTCTTGCCTCAAGAACCTCCCAGTTCAGCGGCTGATATCTTACATCTCCCTTAATCGGATTTTCAATATCCATACCTGCGCCAACTGCAGTGAAAGTAATCTTGGTCTCTGTAGTATAGTTTCCATCGGAGCTGATTCCTGTGATACTGTTATTCCCTGCATCAGATACAATCGGTCCACGGCTTACAGTGACATTAACAGATACTACAAGGCTCAGGTTATCCGGATTGGTAACACCGTCTGGAAGAGCAGCAGTACCTTTCACAGAGAACTTCTGTGCTTCTGTACTGTTCTGATTATATGCACTGCCCTTTACATCCCATTTTACAGAGGCATTCATATCGCCCTTGTTTGTAGTAATCTTAACAGTAGATGGAAGCTGCAGTCCAGCTGCTGACTTCTCAACCCCGTTTGCCAGACTGATATCAGATACTTTGCCTACAGCTGTAAGCTTGGCAGCAGCTTCTGTTACTGTAAAGCTTACTGGAATATTCAGGTAATCTGTCTGATCTGTCTTAATGGAAACAGTCTGTGTATAGGTTCCTGCTGCCAATCCAACTGCCGGTGCAACAGTAAAGGATACAGACTGGTTTGCATTTGCCTCTAATTCTGAAGCAGACGGAGCACTTACTGTAAATTCGTTTCCGCTTACACTTACAGCAATACCGGTTAATTTCACATTTCCAGTATTGGATACATTGATTGTAACTGCAGCTGGTGCTTCTTTGTAACCAGCTTCTTTACTGTCGAATTTCACTTCGGAAATGTCGGTAGTAAATGAAGGAGCTGGAGTAATCTCCGGAGTCACTTCCGGGGTGACTTCTGGTGTTACTTCCGGAGTTACCTCTGGGGTGACTTCTGGTGTCACTTCTGGAGTTACCTCTGGGGTGACTTCTGGAGTGACTTCTGGTGTCACTTCTGGAGTTACCTCTGGGGTGACTTCTGGGGTAACTTCTGGAGTTACCTCTGGTGTCACTTCCGGGGTGGTTTCCGGTGTAGCTGGTTTCTCTGCTGGCTGCTGATCTGTATTCGTATCATCCTGCTTCTGCTCAGCTATTGTAAGCTTTGCAATGAAGGAAACCTTTACACCTTCCTCTGTTTCATAAGTGATCGTATCACTGTATTCTCCAACAGCTGTACCTTCTCTTGGCATAACCCATGCATCGACTGATTCCCCAGCCGCAAGAGAACCCAGATCCTTTACCATAAAATGTTCCGGACTGATTTCTTTGAAATTAAGAGTGCTGTTGCCAGTATTCTTAACAGTTACAGTCTTAGTCATAGAAGAATTCGCATTTTCCTGTGTGAAACCTGCATTTACGGTTCCAAAATCAAGTACTGCAGTACCATCTTCTGCAGTATTTTCTGCAACAATTTCTGCTGTATACACAGGTTCCTGCTGGGCAGGGGATTCAGCTGATGCTCCCTGATTTGCAGCCTCAGCCTGTCCATTTTCAGGAACTTCCAGATAGTCTTCTGTTCCAATGTTAATCACACTGTCATCTGTAGTGATCTCAGACTGGGAATTGTCAGCAGAATTCTCTGTGTCCTGTCCATCTGCCGGCTGCATAACATCAGCGGAAGAATCAGTTGGTTCATCAGCACCAATGTCAATTACTTCCTCGGTTTGTGTATCTTCTGCTACATCCTGAGCCGGCTGTGTGTTCTCATCTGTCTGGGAACCTTCCGCAGGTGTATCCTCTGCTGCGATCTCCTGAGCAGGGGTTTCCTCTGCCGGTGCAGCCTCCTGCTCTCCCTCTGGAAGCTCTGTTGTCTCTTCCGGAGCTTCTTCCGGTGTAGCCACAATTTCAACTGTATTTACTTTCAGTTCTCCGGTTATGCCCATTTCGGCCTTTCCGGTAATTTTCAGCTCGATCTTATTTCCAAGATCTTCATCAACAAGCTTATAGGTCTTCTCAGTGCCTACTTCAGTAAGCTGATCTCCAACTTTTCTTGACCAGCTGAACGTTACATAATCGTCTGTAAGTCCTTCCGGTGTAACCTTTTCATAATCTGCGCTAAGCTCAGAGCCTACAGCTGCAGTTCCCTTAATCTTAAGCTGACCTCCAAGTTCTCCCTCTGGTGCTGCTGCCGCAAAT
>OIXA01006011.1_pt1 | contig 10476 bp, 7 predicted proteins | sample 1587721 | NCBI WGS metagenome assembly OIXA01 (sample SAMEA3888900, study PRJEB22519) | human gut metagenome | biome: human gut; feature: human-associated habitat; material: faeces | place: Denmark | collected 2013 | reverse complement strand
GAACAGCTTCGCGAGCAGTTCTTAGCGCAGGGTACTGGCGAAATTACATACTACTTGGTCGAAGATGCGGGCGATAAGCCTGGTGTTCATTACGATCGTGCTGTATACGAGATTAAGGTGACAGTCAAATGCACGCCGACTGTACTTATGTCTGTTCCGACACAGGGAAAGCCGGATGAGCCTAAAGATCTTAAGGTCTATAACTTCACGATTGATAGGGTGGACGTGACTAAGAATCCTGGGGGTTCAGCTAGCTCGCCGAGGACTGCGTCAGCAGATAATAATGGGTATTATTCGATCGTCGACTCCAGCAGCGCAACCTCCACCAATAAGGCAACCTTCACCAATACGTACGACCCTGAGGTTTCCTGGACTCCTAAGGCGACTAAGGTTGTTGAGGGTGGCGAGATGAAGGAGTTTACGCTTCAACTTGCGGAAGACAGCGAATTTAAAAACATCATCGGTACTGCCGTGACCTCTGGTTCTGAGAAGACGCAGACGCTTCCGTTCATGGACGAAAACAATGAAACGATTGAGCTCAAGTACTCGCTCTCTGATATCAGCAATAATCCCGGCGACCCGGGCGGCTCCACGGGTGGCTCTTTCAAGACCTTTACGTACTATGTGCGCGAGAAAACCGACGGTTCGCAGTTCTCGCACTACACGTACGACCACTCGGTCTATAGGTTCACGGTTAAGCCAACGTATGACACCAAAACAGGAGAGATCAACTGTAGGGTGACCTACATGAAGGGAACCGTTAACTCCGAAGGCAATTGGACAGCAGAAGACAATGCCAAAGAACAGACGTTCATCGACACCTCCGCCCCCAACTCCACCGACACCTCCATCCCCACCTTCACCAACACCTACTCCACCTCTTTGCCCCTTTCTGGTATGTCGGGCGTCACTCTGACGTACCTTGCCGGCGCGGCGGTGCTTTGCGCTGCTGCGGCCTGGATGCACATTCGTCGCAAGGCGAATGCGAAGGGAGGTGAGCGTCGTGAATAAGAAAGTTTGCTCCTTCCCGATCTTGTTTGCGCTGCTTGCCCTCCTGATCGGCACCTGCGCGGTTGTGTTCCCCGCTTCCGCGCAGGCCGCGCCGACCTCGACCGGTTCCATCACGGTGAGCGGCACCGTAGCGAGCAGCTACGACGCCTACCAGATCTTTAGCGCCAACGTCGTCGACGGCGACAGCGACGCCAAGATCGCCACCGACCTTGCCTGGGCAAGCGACGCCGTGCGCGACGCCGCGCTGCCTGTGCTGCACAGCGCCGGCATGCCCAATTCCCAGACCACCGCGCGGGAAGCTGCCGAGTGGCTCAACACCGATTCCCACCTTACGAGCGCGCTGAGCGCACAGCTCGCTCGTTCCCTCCAGAGCTCTGGCGCCAAGCCCGTGGCCCTTAACGCGGGCACGACGGCCGAGCTGCCCTGCGGCTACTGGCTCATCGTCGCCAAAGACGACGCCATCGCCCAGAACGAGGCCGGCACCGCGCCGATCATGGCCCTGGTGGGCGGCAGCGCCGTCACCGTCAAGCCCAAGGCGGCGACGCCCAAGGTCCAAAAGCACGTGCTGGAGGACGGCGCCGCCGCTTGGCAGAAGGCCGCCGACGCCACGGTCGCCGACGACCTGTACTGGCGCCTCTCTGCCACGGTCCCGGCAGGCCTTGCCGCCTACGACACCTACGCGGTGCAGTTCGTCGACACCATGAGCGCGGGACTCGACCCCTCCAAGGTGGCCGCGAGCGTGCGCGTGTACGTGGCGGCGGGTGCGGACGGCGGCTTCGACGCCGTCTCGGCCAATAAGGACGGCCGCACCGGCACCGAGCCCGCGAAGGGCTGGATCGACATCACAGCCCAGTGCAGGGTCTCGACCGACGGTAAGACCTTCACCGTGCGCACCGGCGACCTCGTCGCCGCGCTCGGCGGGGCCGACGCCTTCACCGCGGGCGCCCGCGTGGTCGCCGTGTACGATGCGCCGCTCAACGGCGCGTGCAACCACGGCATCGCGAAGGGCAACCCCAACGAGGTCTACCTGCGCTACCCGCGCTCTCCCTTTGCCGACCAGTCCGGCGACGCCGGCTTCACCCGCACGCCGAGCGACGATGCGTGCGCCTACACCTGGGATCTCGCGCTCACCAAGCGCGGCAGCGACGGTGACAAGCCGCTTGCCGGGGCGGTCCTGAGCATCACCGACGACCGCGGTCGCACGCTGGCGGCCGACGGCACGTGGGATGCGGAGGGCAAGGCCACTGTCACCACGGGCGAGGACGGCCGCGTGACCGTCTCGGGCGTGGACTCGGGCAAGCTGGAGGTCCGCGAGCTCAAGGCGCCCAAGGGCTACACCGCCTTTGAGGGCACGCGCTCCGTGACGGTCAAGGCCGAGGGCCTGGACGTCGACCAGGTGGCCGCCGCCAAGCCCAAACTCACCATCACGGCCGAGTCGCCCCTGCGCGCCGACAGCGCGGACGGGTCGACGGGCAGCCTGGAGGCGTCGCTCATCAACACGCCCACCGGCACACCCCCTAGCATTACCACCGGAGGCTTTATGCCCTCGACTGGCGATATGGCAATGTACGCCGCGGCCGCCGCAGCGGTCGCCGGAGCCGCGCTCATCGTGGTCGCGCTCCTGGTCAAGCGGGGAGGTGGCAGCCATAAAGAGTAGCTGGCAGCCCCACAGAGAGCGGGGCGAGACGTAGCGAAGTAGATGCTAAGACACAGACAGACAGATTTAGATCAAATGGAATTCGAGCAGAAAGCAGAGGAAAAGAAGATGAGCATGAGCAAGAACATCGCACGCCTGGCAGTAACCGCCGGCCTCACAGCAGCGTTGAGCTTCGGCGGCGTGATGGCTCCTGTCACGATGGCGTTCGCTGATGGTGGTGTGGGTTCGACTGTGACGTTCGCGGATACTGATTACGCTACGTCGTCGACCTATAAGGGTATTCAGATCTTCAAGGCGACGGTTACCAAGACCGGCGAGAACACCACGGTAAGCGGGATTGAGTGGGCCGGTGCCGATACGAATGCGCAGCAGGCGATTCAGGATGCTGTTGTTAAGGCGATTAAAGCTCAAAATAAAAATTACGAGAGCACGAACGCTCAGGATGCAGCCGACTATCTGAATGCAAATGCTCAGGTCTCGGGGAAGTCCGAGCAAGTCAAAAACGATAATGTACTGAGTCTGATTGCTGCCAATCTTGAAATGAACACTACGCTTACTTGGGAGGAAACGCCGGCAAACAGCAATCAGCTTACTGGTCTCTCCGCTGGTTACTGGCTGTTCCTTACCAAGACGCCTGGTAAGCCTGACGGAAAGTCTACCGACGCGTTTACGGCTCCTGTGTATGCTGTGATTGACGGCACCAACACAACAACCATTAAGCCCAAGAAGAGCGTGCCCACGGTCACGAAGAAGATCCTCGATGATGCTGACGCTGCGAAGACGACGAATATCAAGAGCTCAGAAGCATGGAAAGACGTTGCCGATTCTCAGATTGGCCAGAAAGTGAATTACAAGCTCACCGGCACCATTGCAAGCAACTACGCTACCTTCGATACGTATGCGTACAAGTTCACCGATAAGCTTTCGACGGGTCTGGATTATATTGCCGATTCTGCAAAGGTATTTGCTTTGAAGGACGGCACCTATACTGAAATTAGCAGTGAGAACTACACGGTTACCCCTGCCGATAGTTCTAATGGAAACACCCTGACGGTGGAGTTCAAGGTCGGTGACGGCGACAAGGGCCTCAAGGACGTTCAGGGCATTGACGCAAGCACGCAGATTGTCGTCTTCTACAAGGCCAAGCTTAACAAGGGTGCCGTGATTGGTAACAAGGATGGGGACTTTGGTGGCAACCCCAACACCGTTACGCTCACGTACTCCAACAACCCGTATGGTGAGGACAAGGGCGAGACGATCGGGGACACCGTCGCCGACTTCGCCTTCAAGCTCAATCTTAAGAAGGTCGACCAGGGCACCGAGAAGGGTCTTGGAGGTGCTGTGTTCACTATCCAGTCTAACGATGATAAAACCCAGGGTCAGTATATCGCTTCGAAAGACGACGATGACGCTCAAGTTGTCGAGGGCCAGCTCGTGCCTGTTACTGTTACCGATCCCGACAAGCTTCCCGATTATGTTAAATTTACGTCCAGTAGTGATGAAAGCAACAAGGGAATGATTGAGGTCAAGGGCCTTGATGCTGGCTCCTATACGGTGACCGAGATCCAGACCCCCGATCCTGCCAAGTACCCAACCACGGCCGACCCCTTCACCTTCACCATCGACCCGAAGTATGACAAAACGAGCATGAAGGTGAATAATCTTGCGGCGACGGTTTCCGAAACGAGCCGCACTGATATTGCCGTTGGCGAGCTTGACAACTCTGCTGGTGACAACAAGCTGACCGGAACTCAAAACGGCATCGATGGTGCCACCGGTTTGGTCACCATCACCGTCGGCAACACCAAATCTGTCGGCCTCCCGCTCACCGGTCTTAACGGCGTGACCTTCACTTGGATCGCTGGTGGCGCGGTGCTGTGCATTGGCGTGGCACACCTCATCCGCAGCCGTAAGCAGGCTGAGGAGTCCGAGCAGGAGTAACGCTCGCTCACCTATCTCTTTGGCAGGTGGGATGTGATGGCCATGAGACTTGCGGACACTTTTCTCGTCCATCGACGTTCTTGCTTTGCCATTCATTTTTCGGGGCAGACTCCGCACGGGAGTCTGCCCTGTTTTTTTGGGACAACGAAGCCAGCCTCCACCGTCCGATGCGGGTACGTTCGTCATCGCGTTTTTTGACTCGTATGAGGTTCGGTTTAAGGTCCGTAGGCGCACGCGCGGTGCGGACGGTAGAAGGCATTTGCGCCGCAACAAGCGCAAATAAGAATGCCCGGGGTTAGAGGCCCGGGCATTTAACAACGTCGGAAACTGGTCGCCCGCGCTTTCGAACACTTACGCGGGGTGCGTCGTTTCCTATAGTTATTGTATCCCGAATCGCCCCGCCGATTCGGGACATTTTGAAAACGCAAACACGTCGGGCAAACCCGGACAATGCGGCCAGGTTCCGCTGGATGAGGAATCGTGTTTATAGCTATCGAACAAATGTTTGTCAAAATCGCGTTTGCCAGCTGTGGGTGCATACGCTCGCAGTAAAATGGCTTTGCGACGCATCCCGTGCGCGGGCGGCCGACGACTCGATCGGAGGTCCCCAAATGCTGAAATTCCTTAACGCGCTCGCCGCCCTCGCGACGGTGGGCACGTTCGTCATCGCGTTTCTTGACTCGTATGAAGTTCGGTTTAAGGTCCGTAGGCGCACGCGCGGTGCGGACGGTGGACGGCATTTGCGTCGAAAGCGCAAATAAGAATGCCCGGGGGTCGGATCCCGGGCATTTAACAAAAGCTGAAAACTAGGCCGCCCGCGCTCTCGTACACTTACGCGGGGTGCGTCGTTTTCTATTGACATTGTATCCCGAATCGCTCAGCCGATTCGGGACATTTTGAAAACTCAAATGCGGGCCCATACTCGCACTGCGCAATGCTGCTAGGCTGCGTTGTCCGGCGCGGAAGCTCGCTAATCGGCTATTATTTGTTTAGACAACCTGAGTTGTAGAGGAGTGACCGGCGATGGTGCAGGGCGCCAAACATATGAAGAGCAATAACGCCGCGACAAACGGTGGCTCAAGCCCTCAGCCCAAACCTCAACCAAAGTCCAAACGCCGTCGCAAGCGACTGCCGCGCTGGGCCGATCGGCTCATCACCATCGTTATCATCCTTATTGGCGTGGGCCTTATGACCTGGCCGTGGATCTTGGACCGGCTCGAGGCCTCGGGCGTGTTCAACCAGATCAGCACCGTGTCCAGCACCGTGGACGCGCTGTCTGCCGAGGAGCGCGAGCGCATCCTGCTCCAGGCGCGCTCCTTTAACGAGCAGCTGGCGGGCGAGGCTACCGAGCTCCCCGCCGACCAGATCGAGCCCTACGCCCAGCAGCTCATCTTTGACCGCGACCCCATGATGAGCTGGGTCGAAATCCCCTCCATCGACGTGAGCATGCCCATCTACCACGGCACGAGCGAGGAAGTCCTTATGGCGGGCGTCGGCCACCTGGAGGGCACGAGCCTGCCGGTGGGCGGCACCTCGACGCATTGCGTGCTCACCGCGCACTCGGGCATGCGCAACCTGAGCATGTTCGACGACATCCATTCGCTGGAGCCCGGCGACCTGGTGCTGCTGCACACCATGAACAAGACGCTCGCCTACAAGATGGTGGACTCCGAGGTGGTGCTGCCCGAGGAGATGGAGTCGCTGACCATCGAGCCCGGCGCCGACAAAGTGACGCTCGTCACCTGCACGCCCTACGGCGTGAACGACCATCGCCTGCTGGTGCATTGCGTGCGCACCAAGTACAACAAGAAGGACGTCGACAAGCAAAAGTCGCTGGCCGGTCGCCACTGGGGCAAGCGCGAGTTTGCCGTGCTTATCGTGGTCGTGGCCATTGTGCTGTTGCTGCTGGACATCGTGATCCACGCGGTCCGCAAGCGCCGCAAGGCCAAGGCCTCGGCATAGGACATCGTTCAGACCCACCACAATGGGGACAGGCGCCTTTGTGGTGGTCGGGGGCTTCTAAACCATCACAACATTCGCTGAAAATCTCGATTTTGGCGAAAAGTGTCGAATGTTGTGATGGTCTTCGTTGTGGGCGGGACGGTCTTCGTTGCAGGCGGGACGGTTTTCGCTATGGGCGGTGCGGTTTCGTTGCAGAACCGCCAGCCCGACGCCTGCCAGCCCGCCGCCCTCGTTACGTTTTCGCTGCATTTGGGTAAAGCACCTGCTCCAAGCGGCGTTGCCTTGTATACTAGAGCGGTTTAACTGTTATGCGGAAGGGAGCGCCTATGGCACTCAGCGAGAAAGACGTGTGCGGCATCGCCGAGTACGCAAAGATCGCACTGACCGATGACGAGCTCACCCAGATGACGTCCTACATGAACGACGCCGTCCAGATGCTCGAGCCCGTCTTGCAATATGACTTGCCCGACGTGGAGCCCACGTTCCATCCCATCGGAAGCCTGTCCAACGTGATGGGCGACGACCTGCGCGAGCCCGAGCGCGACCTGCCGCTCGACGTCGCGCTCGAAAACGCCGGCAGCGCGCGCGACCGCTACTTCCGCGTGCCGTCCATTTTGGGAGAGGGGGAGAGCGAGTAATGGCTCAGAGCTTCGATTCCCTTACCGCCGCCCAGATCGCCGCGGGCGTTGCCGCCGGCGACTTTACCGCTACCGAGGTGGCCCAGGCCTCCCTTGCCGCCATCGAGGCGCGCGAGGGCGGGGTCCAGGCATTCCTGCAGGTGGCGCCCGAGCTGGCGCTCGAGGCCGCCGCGCGCGTGGATGCCGACCGTGCCGCAGGCAAGCCGCTGCCCCCGCTCGCGGGCGTGCCGCTGGCCATCAAGGACAACATGAACCTTGTGGGCACGCGCACCACCTGCGCTTCCCGCATGCTCGGGGACTACCAGAGCGTCTACACCGCTACCTGCGTCCAGCGCATGCTCGATGCCGGCTGCCTGCCCATGGGCAAGGCCAACATGGACGAGTTTGCCTTTGGCAGCTCCACCGAGAGCTCGGCGTTCCACCGCACCAACAACCCCTGGGATACCGAGCGCGTGCCCGGCGGCTCCTCGGGCGGCTCCGCTGCCGCCGTCGCCGCGGGCGAGGTCGCGCTCTCGCTGGGCTCGGATACCGGCGGCTCCATTCGCCAGCCGGCGTCACTGTGCGGCGTGGTGGGCTTTAAGCCCACGTATGGCGCCGTGAGCCGTTACGGCGTGGTTGCCTTTGGCTCGTCGCTCGACCAGGTGGGCCCCTTTGGTCGCACGGTCGAGGATGTCGCGCTGGCCATGAACGCGCTTACCGGCGCGGGCCACGATCCGTACGACTGCACCAGCCAGGATTGCGCCGTCGACTTTACCGAGCACCTCAACGACAGCATCGAGGGCAAGCGCGTGGGCATCATCCCCGCGTTTATGGAGGCCGAGGGTCTGACGCCCGAGGTCAAGGCCGCTGTTCAGCGCGCCGCCCAGGAGCTGCAGAACCAGGGCGCCGAGCTGGTCGAGGTCGACCTGCCGCACCTGGACGCCGCCATCGCCGCCTACTACGTCATCGGCCCGGCCGAGGCGTTCTCCAACCTGGCCCGCTTCGACGGCATTCGCTACGGCTATCAGGAGGAGGGCTGCGCCAACCTGTCCGACCAGAGCTCGCTTTCGCGCGCCCACGGCTTTGGCGCCGAGGCCAAGCGCCGTCAGATGCTCGGCGCCTACCTGCTGAGCTCGGGCGTGTACGACAAGTACTACTACGCTGCGCAAAAGGCCCGCACGCTCATCACGCAGGACTACGACGCCGCGTATGCCAAGGTGGACACCATCCTCATGCCCGCCTCGCCGCGCACGGCCTTTAAGTTTGGCGAGATCAGCGACCCCACGCAGATGTACCTCTCCGACCTGTACACCATTTCGCTCAACATTTGCGGCAACGGTGGTATCTCGGTGCCGCTGGGCCTGGGCGAGGACAGCAAGCTGCCCGTTTCTGCCCAGCTGGTTGGTCCGGCCTTTAAGGACCGTCAGCTGCTCACGTTTGCCCGCGCCCTGGAGCGCGGCTTTGCCGATGCCGCCACGGGTGCGCCCGCGCTTTCCGTCGCGCCCGATTTTGCCGGGAAGGGAGGCGAGCTGTAATGAAGGAGCTTTCCGAGGTCCTGCAGGATTGGGAGGCCGTGATCGGCCTGGAGATCCATACCGAGCTCACCGCACTCGATACCAAGATGTTCTGCAACTGCAGGCTCAGCCACGATGACGAGCCCAACGCCAACGTGTGCCCGGTGTGCCTGGGCCTGCCCGGCGCCCTGCCGGTGCCCAACAAGCGCGCCATCGAGAGTATCGTCAAGGCCGGTCTCGCCACCAACTGCGAGATCCAGCGCCACTCGATGTTCTACCGCAAGCACTACTTCTATCCCGATATGGCCAAGAACTTTCAGACCACGCAGGGCCCGGTTGCCTTTGCCATGTACGGTCACCTGGACCTGGACGTGACCGGTCGCGGTGCCGCCGAGCGCCCCGACTGCGCGTTTGGCGAGGCCGAGGCCCAGAGTCTGGCGAGCGCTTCGGCCAACGCCGAGGGCCTGTCCACGTCCATGACGTCGACCATGCACGAGGGCAACCAGCGCGCCGGCCACCTGGCCAGCTACGACGCGTCCAACCTGCAGATGCCCGAGCGCCGCGAGGACGGTTCTTACACGGTGCCCATCCGCATCCTGCGTATCCACATGGAGGAGGATGCCGCCAAGATGGTGCACGTGGGCGGTGCCGAGGGCCGCATTACCGCTGCTGCCGAGTCGCTCGTCGACTACAACCGCTGCGGCACGCCGCTGATTGAGCTCGTCACCGAGCCCGACCTGCGCACGCCCGAGGAGGCTCGCCTGTTTATGGAGAAGCTTCGTCGCATCTTTGTGACGCTGGGCATTTCCGACTGCTCCATGGAGAAGGGTTCCATGCGCTGCGACGGCAACGTGTCGCTGCGCCGCCGAGGCGAGACCAAGCTGGGCACCAAGACCGAGCTCAAGAACCTCAACTCGTTTAAGAGCCTGCATGATGGCCTTGCCTACGAGATCTGCCGTCAGGCCGAGGTGCTCGAGGAGGGCGGCATTATCTACCAGGAGACCCGTCACTGGGAGCCCAGCCGCAAGCGCACCGTTGTTATGCGTGTGAAGGAAACGGCCGACGACTATCGCCTGTTCCCCGATCCCGACCTGGCGCCCTTCGATCTGGACGACGAGTTCATTGACCGCTGCCGTGGCGAGATTCCCGAGCTGCCCGATGCCAAGCGCGCCCGTTTTGAGGCCGACTTTGGCATTAAGGCGGCCGATGCCGAGCAGATCGCCGGCGACCCCGAGTTTGCCGAGTTCTTTGAGGCGGCTGCTGCCGGAATGGCTGGCAAGGAGACCCAGACGGTCGCAAACTTGCTGGTGAACGAGATGATCGCCTACCTTAAGGGCGCGGGCGTCTCGCTGGCCGAGTCCGGCATTGCGCCGGCTCAGGTGGCGGCGCTTGCCAAGCTGCTGGCGACCGATGCCATCAGCTCCAACCAGGCGCACGAGGTTTTTGAGGCCATGGCCCAGACCGGCGACGACCCCAACAAGATCGTCGATGAGCGCGGCATGCGTCAGGTGAGCGACGCCGGCGCGCTGCAGCCGATCGTGGACGAGGTGCTGGCAAACTGTGCCGATCAGGCGCAGCAGTATCGTGACGGCAACCAGAAGGTCATCGGCTTTTTGGTGGGCCAGTGCATGAAAGCGAGCCGCGGCAAGGGCAACCCGAAGCTCTTCAACGAGTTGCTGAGAACGTCGCTCTCGTAAGCGGGAACCCGGGAGCCCCGGCAGGGCGGGTGCTTGCTCAAAATGAGTTCCGCACGCAAAGAAGGCCACTTAATGTG
>OIXA01005999.1_pt1 | contig 10489 bp, 6 predicted proteins | sample 1587721 | NCBI WGS metagenome assembly OIXA01 (sample SAMEA3888900, study PRJEB22519) | human gut metagenome | biome: human gut; feature: human-associated habitat; material: faeces | place: Denmark | collected 2013 | reverse complement strand
ACGCCAAGAAAATCTACATTCGTCGCAATCCGCTTGTGCGGAAAGCCATCAAGGATGCCGAGCAGAATCTCGATAACGAAGATATGAAGAATTTCGAGGAGAAGATGTATGGCGATATTTGGGACAAGGAGCGTTACCTCAACTGGATGTACGAGAACCTCATGGCTATCAAAAGTGTGATGAGCGAGAATGCAAGCATCTATGTGCATCTGGATTATCATATCGGACACTATGTGAAGATTCTTATGGACGAGATTTTCGGAGAGGAGAATTTCAGAAATGAGATTGTGTGGCATTATTATAATAAAATGCAAGGTAACGTAAATCGTTTTGCTTCAAATCATGATTCAATTTATTTTTATAGTAAATCAGATAAGTATGAGTTTACGCCAATAAAAGAAAAGCGTGATAAAACAGCAAAGCAAATAAAACGTGTTTGGAATAAAGAAACTCAAAGATTAGTAAATGCTAAGGATGATAATGGTAGAATCATCTATATTGAGACAGACGAAAAATCAATTGATGATGTTTGGCGTATGTCTATGCTTCAACCGGCCGATAAAGAAGAACCCTTAGATTACGCCACTCAAAAGCCCGAAGCCCTTTTGGAGCGAATCATCAAGGCCTCTTCCAATGAAGGAATGCTTGTGGCTGATTTCTTCGGAGGAAGCGGCGTGACTGCTGCGGTTGCTCATAAGCTGAACCGTCGCTTTATTCATGGCGATGTAAACATCAATAGCTTGCAGACAGCTCGTGATCGTCTTGTCAATGCAGGTGCAGAGTTTGAAATCAAGGAAGTGAAGGATGGCGTGCGCCTCTTCCGCAACCCTGTTCAGACGATGGACAAATTAAAGTCTTGCTTGATACCTGGCCTGAATGCTACTGCAAGCTTGGACAGCCAGTATTGGGCTGGCAGCATCACGAGCAGCAAGTATGGCATGATGCCTGTTTATCTGCCTAATCTCCTTGATGGAAGCAAGCGAGTGCTCGACAAGAGCGAGATGATGAACCTTATCCATAAGGCTCTGCCTGACTTGCCCGACGAGGTGAAGCGTGTCATCGTCTATTATGTAGATGTTGAGGATATAGACGAGCTCCGTCAGTTCATCCACGATGAAAACCAACAGACGCTTATCGAGTTTGAGTTGAGAGACCTTAAGCAAGTGCTCGACGAGGTGGTGATGGAAGACGAGGCTGAATGGAGCTTGGAGGAAGCCAAGGATCCATTGGGAATGTCGATGGGGTGGAAGCTCACGATGAAGTCGTTTCATAGCGACCGAGTGAAAAGAAAGGTCGATGAGTTTAATCTTAAAGGCGAGCAGCAGACGCTAAAGAAGAAAGCCGATGGCAAGAAAGCGAGGTTCGTGCCAATCAAGCTCAGCGACGAGGGATTGGAGACCATAGAATGGCTCTCCGTGGATTGCGCCCATGCCGAGAAATCCGCCCCTTGGCATAGCGACATGGAGATAAGAATAGAGAAAACGGGTACCGTTACCATCAACGGCAAGAAGACTAACGATTATTGGGACGGCACCATCTTGTCGGAAAACAAGCCCTTGCGCTTGAAGATACGCAATGTTTGCGGCGACGAGACCGTTTTCGAAATTTAGAGCTCTTTGTTGCGCGCAATGACGCAAACGACAACGGCCTTACGCTGCCATGTCATCGACATGCCAGCGTAAGGCCGTTGAAATGTTATATGTGCTTGTGGAAGGTTATCTCACCGTGGGTATGTCAAACTCGCACACCTTGCTAATCTTCTTGTTGCCCTGCACCACGCTGACGCAGAATTGGGCGTTGCCGTCTTTTAGGCGGTTGTCGGCCTTCACCAGGGCGGTGTACCTAATGCCCTTGCCCGGCTGTATCGACTCCACGTGCATGTTTGGCGAGATCATGATGTGGCGGTTGCCCGTGGCCTCCACCACCGTGGGCACCACGTCGTAGAGCGTGTGGTTGCCGCGGTTGTAGACCTCGAAGATGACCTTGCTCAGCTCGCCGCGCTCTATCTTGCCGTCTTGGTTGTCGTCCACGAAGCGCGCGTTCTTTATCTCTATGTCGGGCGTGTATTTCAGGTTCTCGGCCAGGTTGTCCACACTCGACTGCATGGGCATGTTCACGTCAGGCTGCTTCGCGCTGTAGTTGCCGCTGTAGTCGGAGCCCTTGAAGTCGTATATGCGGTCGTCGCCTCCGTTGTTGGCGTCGAAGCCGCTGCCGCTGTAGTCGGAGCCTTGGTTGTCATAGCCATAGTTGTTGCCATGGCCATACGTGTTGTCGTTGCCATACGCGCCTTGTCTCCTTGCCTGCCTCTCGGCCCTCCTGGCGCGCATGTCGGCGATGTCGGCCTCGCGCTGCGCCTGCTGCTTTTGGTCGGTGGCCTGGCCAATGGCGGCTCCTGCTACGGCACCGCCCACCATGCCAACTATCGTGCCCACGTCGCTGCCGTGAGGCCCTCCTGCTATTCCGCCGATGGCCGAGCCGAAGATGCTGCCAAGGGTGCTGCCCATGTAGGCGCCCGTGCCCGTGTAAGTGTCGCAACTGCCAAGAAGCAGCAGTGCCGACATGCCGATAATGAATGACTTGCCCATCATGTTCTTTGTGTTTTTTATAGTTCTGCTTGCAAAGTTACGGCAAAAGCGTGGGCCCCGGCGTCCTTTTCCCCTATTTTAACATAGGCGTTTCCCTATTTCGCGAGATATATTCCCTTGCCGCGAACAGAGGCACGTTCTCCATCCATCCTTGTTCTTGGAAGCCGAGCATGGAGAAACGTATGCCTTTTAGATGATAGGAGGCGAAGTCGTGGTTGATGAAGGTGTAAAGCGACTTGGCTTTCACGTTCTCTACACTTATATGAGGGAAAGCCCCGACTGTAATCACATTTTTATGAGGGAATATTCCATCTGCTGATACATTTTTATGAGGGAATGTCGGGCGTAAAGATACACATTTATGAGGGAACGACCAAGGAATTTTACATTTTTATGAGGGAATGCGTGAAGTGCCATTCCAAGATTCATCCAAAAAAAATCCGTGGCGGCACGTGCCGTCACGGACTCTTATTATTGTCTTGTTTTCCAGGTCGGAACCTTGACAATACACAAATGGCATGGTAAAACATCCACATTTGGCATAATGAAAAATCCACAAGTTGTATAATGAAATTGCCACATCTTGCATAAAAGAAATGGAATTCCGTTCATTTTCAATGTATTTTCGCTAACTTTGCATGCATAATCAAAACGGCAAGTATCATGAAACAATACAGACCTCGCATAGCCGACAAGATGTTAAGTCGTAGGCTTATGGGAGTGGGCGCGGTTCTTATCCAGGGACCAAAATGGTGTGGCAAGACAACGACAGCCGAACAACAGGCTAAAAGTGTCGTGTATATGGACGATCCTGAGTATATGGAGCAAAATGTTGAGTTGGCAAATCTTTCACCTAAGAAACTTCTTGCAGGTGCGACACCACGCTTGATAGACGAATGGCAACTTGCTCCACAACTGTGGGATGCGGCACGCTTTGAGGTTGACCACAGAGACGGAGAAGGCCAGTTCATATTCACTGGCTCTGCCGTTCCTGCCGATACGGACAAAATACACCATTCTGGCACTGGCAGGTTTGCATGGCTGACCATGAGGACCATGAGCCTTTATGAGTCGGGTGAGTCTACTGGTGAAGTCAGTTTGAACGAATTGTTCAGTAACCCCAATGCGGATGTTTTCGGAAAAAGCAATCTGAACATAGACTCCATTGCGTGGCTTATCTGTCGTGGAGGTTGGCCAAGAGCCACTACCATAAGCAAGGACGTGGCACTGGATATGGCATACAGGTATTACGAGGCTGTCGTCAACAACGACATATCACGCGTTGACAATGTAAAGCGTGACGCGGAGCGGACAAAAAGGATTCTGCGTTCTATCGCGAGAAACCAATGCGCGCAAATATCAGTCAACACCATTTGCGCTGACATTGAGAACAACGATACGATTTCGGCCAACCGCATGACCATAGCTTCGTACATAGAAGCCTTGAAAAAGATATTCGTTCTTGAGGATTCCATTGCATGGAATCCTAACCTGCGAAGCAAGACAGCAATAAGAAGCTCGGAGACAAGGTATTTCTCTGACCCTTCCATCGGAGTGGCCGCATTGGGTGTCGGTCCTAACGACCTCATAAACGATCTTAGCACAATGGGACTGTTCTTTGAGTCGATGTGCGTTAGGGATTTAAGGGTCTATGCCGATGCGTTGGAGGGGTCTGTCTATCATTATCGTGACAGTAATGGCCTGGAGTGTGATGCCGTATTGCACCTGAGAAACGGCAGATATGGACTGATTGAAATAAAATTGGGTGGTGAGAAAAACATAGAAGAAGGGGCAAAGAACTTGAAGCTCCTCGCCTCTAAAATCGACACCACGAAGATGAAGGTGCCATCATTCCTCATGATACTTACCGGCACCACAAGATACGCCATACGGCGTGAGGACGGTGTGTATGTGGTGCCTGTCGGGTGCCTGAAAGACTGAAGCCGGAAAGTTTTCGGCATCGGAAAAGCCGTGCTATCTTTGCATTGTCAATAAGACAAAACGATTAAACGGCATACTTTTCTTTCACACGGATCTTAAAGATTATAATGATGTCGGCTTCACCGATTACGCATACCATCTTTCAACGCTTTGCTGTGGGCCGGTCTCGTGCCGGCCCACAAACAACGTTCGACAGATAAGTTTCAATGGCCTGGCATTTTTGTTATTTCACGCCTATCTTGGCGAAGCGGATCTTCTCGCCCGGCGTCACCATGCGGTCGGCCTTCAGCTTGAGGTATCGCGTCTTCGTGGCCTTGAAGCTGACGGTTTGCGTTATCGGGTTGTTCTGTATGTTGGAGAACTCTCCCGAAGCGAGCGTGGCCATGGCGTTGCCGTTGGCGTCGCAGGTGCTGACGGTGTAGCTGTGGATGAGTCCCGTGGGCTTGTCGCCCTGCATGGGCAGGTATTGCAGCGAGCTGACGTCGGTGGCCTTGCCCAGGTCTATCACGATGGCGTCGTCGGCCGTCTCGTTGACGGTGAGTGGCAGCGAGGTGATGTCTTCGGCGGCCTTGCTCCACGATAGTTGTGCGTCCTTGCCGCCATAGTAAACGCCCACGTTGTTGATGCACAGCGGGCCACGCGCGTCGAGGATGCGCACGCGTATGCCCTTCGTCTTCACCGTGGCGAAGCGCACTATGCGCTTATAGCCTATCGTGGTGGTCTGCTCGGGCTGCTCCACGGCTTTCCATGAGCCGTCGGCGGCGAGATATTCCACGCTGAACTTCCTTACGCGTTGCCCCAAGGGTATGTATTCCTGCAGCATGATGCGGTTCATGGGCTGCGGCTTCTTCAGGCGGAACTCTATGTCGGCAGTCGTCACCCCGTCGGGCGTGGCCCAATATGTGTCCCACGAGTTGTCGGTCATGGCCTTTGCCGCGAACTGCTTGCCACGCGTGCTGGAGACCTTGGGCACCATGCCTGCCACGATGTTGTGGCCCAGCTCGCGCTCTATTATCTTGTGGAAGGCCACGGCGTTGGCCGAGTCGACAGGGTGGATCAGCCCGTCGCGGTCCACGGGGAAGTTGAGCAGGAAGGTGGCGTTGTGGCCCACGCTGCGATAGTAGAGGTCGGCCAGTTGCTCAGGCGACTTCACCTTGTCGTCCTCCTCGGGGTGGTAGAACCATCCCGGGCGAATGGACACGTCGCACTCCGCCGCCGTCCACTGGTTGCCGTCGGCGTGACCATATTGCAGCTCCGGGTATTTGGGATAGCCTGGATACACCTCGCCCTTGCGCAGGAAAGCCCAGTTGGTCTCTCCGGCCACTCCCTTCTCGTTGCCCACCCATCGGCATCCGGGTCCGCCGTCGCCGAAGACCACGGCTTGCGGTTGCAGGCTGTCGAGCATCTCGAAGATGCGAGGGTAGTTGTAATAGTTTTTGCGGTCTATGGTGCGCCTGTCCTTTGCGCCGCCATAGTAGCCGTCGCCGCCGTTGGCACCGTCGAACCACACCTCGAACACCTTGCCGTAGTTGGTCATGAGGTCGCGCAGCTGGGCGTAGAAATAGGGCAGGTATTGCGGCGTGGCATACTCGGCGCGCGAGCGGTCCCATGGCGAGAGGTAGACGGCGAACCTCAGCCCGTATTTCTTGCACGCGTCGGCCATCTCGCGCACCACGTTGCCCTTGCCGTCGCGCCATGGCGAGCGGCTCACGTTGTAGTCGTTGCCGGCGAAGGGCCACAGGCAGAAGCCATCGTGGTGCTTGGCCGTGAGTATGACGCCCTTCATGCCGGCGGCCACGAGGGTGCGCGCCCACTGCTCACAGTCGAGACGCTTGGGGTTGAAGGTCTTGGGGTCGGAGTCACCATAGCCCCACTCGCGGTCGTTGAACGTGTTGAGGCCGAAATGTATGAAGGCATAGGTCTCCATCTTCTGCCAGTCCACTTGCTTCTGCTGGGGTAGGGGGAGTATTGGCGCGGGGGCCTTCACGTTGTCGCTCGCCGTGGCCGAGAATGTGGACAGCGCGGCTAACGCTAACGTAGCCATCGACTTGCCGATTAGTTGTTTGTTCATGTCTTGCCGTATAAAATAATGTTTCAGTGCAAATTTATACCATTTATTTTTCTTAGCGGCTTGTTGGCTCATGTTTTTTTCGTAACTTAGCGACAAAATAAGGAAAACAACATGGAAGAGGAGATAAGGAGATACCCCATCGGCATACAGACGTTCCAGAACATCGTCGAGGGCAACTATGTCTACGTGGACAAGACAAGGTATATAGTCGACTTCTTGAAGCGAGGCTTGAAGTTCATCTTCCTGAGCCGCCCGAGGCGGTTCGGCAAGTCGCTCTTCGCCTCCACGCTCCATGCCTACTACGCCGGGCGCAAGGAGCTGTTCAAGGGTCTCGCCATAGCCGACTATGAGAAGGAATGGGTGAGGCACCCCGTGCTCCACTTCGACATGAGCGGCGCCAAGCATTTCGACAAGGACGCGCTCAAGAGTTATCTCAACCTGCAGCTGTCGCCCTATGAAGACCTGTATGGCGGCAACGATAAGGAGGTGTATCCCAACGAGCGTCTCGCGGGCATAGTGCGCCGAGCCTACGAGAAGACAGGACGGAAGGTTGTGGTCATCATCGACGAGTATGACGCTCCGCTGCTCGACGTGGTGCACGAGGAGGAGAACCTGCGCGAGCTGAGGCTCCAGATGCAAAACTTCTACAGTCCGCTGAAGATGCTCGACCCGTGGTTGGAGTTCGTGTTCATCACTGGCATCACGAAGTTTTCGCAGCTCAGCATCTTCAGCGAGCTGAACAACCTCAACAACATATCCATGTCCGACCAGTTCTCCGCCATCTGCGGCATCAGCAAGGCAGAGCTGACGACCACGATGCGGCGCGACGTGGAGCTGCTGGCCGAGAGCCAGGGCGTGGGTTACGACGAGATGCTCTCGCGGCTCACCGAATATTATGACGGCTACCATTTCAGCAAGCGTTCCGAGGACGTGTTCAACCCCTTCAGTCTCATCCTCGCCATGTCGCACCAAGAGCTTGGCAACTACTGGTTCGGGTCCGGCACGCCGTCGTATATAATAAACGTGATGCGAAAGTTCCACGTTGGCGTCCGCGACATAGAGGGCAAGTCGGCCTCCGTGCGCGAGTTCGACGTGTCGCCCGAGCAGATGACCACTGCGCTGCCGCTGCTCTACCAGAGCGGCTACCTCACGATAAAGAAGTATAACCGCGTAACCAACCGCTTCATCCTCGACTATCCCAACCGCGAGGTGCGCCTTGGCATGTTGGAGAGTCTCGCGCCCAACTACCTCTCGCCCATAAGCATTGACAACGACTCCTTCCTTGGCGAATTCATCGAGCTGCTCTACGATGGCGACGTCGATGGCGCCTTTGAGCGCATGCGCGCTTACCTGGCGAGCATCAGCAACCGCCTGTCTAACAAGAGCGAGCGCGACGTGGAGACGGTGTTCTACCTCATCTTCAGCCTCATGGGAGCTTACACCAAGGTGGAGGAGGACAGTGCCGCTGGCCGTGCCGACGTGGTGATCCACCTGCCCGACACCATCTACGTGATAGAGCTGAAATATGACGGCTCAGCCGAGGCGGCCCTCAAGCAGATAGACGACAAGGGCTATCTCGTGCCCTATTCGGCCTCGGGCAAGCGGCTGGTGAAGATTGGCGTCAACTACGACAGCGCCAAGCGCACCCTTGGCGAGTGGATAATGGAAGAAGCGTGAAACTTAGCGACAAAATAAGGAAAACAACATGGAAGAGGAGATAAGGAGATACCCCATCGGCATACAGACGTTCCAGAACATCGTCGAGGGCAACTATGTCTACGTGGACAAGACAAGGTATATAGTCGACTTCTTGAAGCGAGGCTTGAAGTTCATCTTCCTGAGCCGCCCGAGGCGGTTCGGCAAGTCGCTCTTCGCCTCCACGCTCCATGCCTACTACGCCGGGCGCAAGGAGCTGTTCAAGGGTCTCGCCATAGCCGACTATGAGAAGGAATGGGTGAGGCACCCCGTGCTCCACTTCGACATGAGCGGCGCCAAGCACATGGACAAGGAACGGCTCGGGCGTTATCTCGACGACATCCTCGCCGACCATGAGGCATTGTTCGGCTACAAGAGCGAGAAGGAGGATGCCAATATCCGCCTGAAGGATCTCGTGGTGAAAGCCTACGAGAAGACGGGGCGGAAGGTTGTGGTCATCATCGACGAGTATGACGCTCCGCTGCTCGACGTGGCGCACGAGGAGGAGAACCTGCGCGATCTGGTTACGGTTTTTAGTTTACTGGCGATTATTATCTCTTTGGTCGGAGTATTTGGCTTAGTGGTGTTCGAGACTCAATACCGCCGTAAGGAAATAGGTATCCGCAAGGTACATGGAGCTACGGTAGGAGAGATCCTGCTGATGTTTAATAAGGCCTATCTGAGGATTGTAGGTATTTGCTTCGTGATAGCGGCGCCGGTCGCTTGGCAGGGCGTGAAGATGTGGCTCGAGGGCTTCGCTTATAAGACTCCGCTTCATTGGTGGGTATTCTTAATCGCCTTATTGATCGTAACCGTAATCACATTATTGACCGTAAGCTTCCAGAACTGGAAAGCGGCGAACGAGAACCCGGTAAATAGTATCAAGAGCGAGTAATCCACCATCCCATCTTCCACGCCAGTAGCAAGATCAGTAGGGAAAGGACCAAGCAGGCTAATAGCAACCAAACTCCCAATCCGTTTACGAAAAGGATGGGGACGAAGGTGATCAATAAGATCTCTATGGGAGCGATAGGCAGGTAAGCCATCGCGTAATCATCCATCGCTTTGCTGGAAAGTTTCGGATCGACGATCCGCAGCAAGGCGATGCCCATGGCCATCGTGCCGGTCCACCATCCCCAAGCGAAAATCATGCGCTCGAACCAAAAGGTCTTGGCTAATCTTCTTCCTAAGAAGAATGTTATGCACCAGACGATCGCCACGCCCGCTATGATGAGTACGATAAGCGGCAAGGCATATTTTACGATCACCCCTAGCTTGATAGACGCTACACCGCAAGCTACCAGCATATCCGTGAAGGAACTGCTCAGCCTCTGGGTCGTCTGCGGACAGATATATCTGGATATGGTTGTCGCGTCGAAGAATTTCTTTAATACTAATCCAATGATAAAGGCACAACTGAAAACAGGTAACTCCAATACCGGATAATACACCTTTACGGTTTGGCTAACCATATATCCCAAAAAAGCCACGACAAATACCAAAGCCACATGGAAAGTCAGCGTATCGATGGATATGGAGGAAGTCGTAGCCTCTCCGATGGAATCCCGCTTATCCTCTGGCAGCAACCCACTTCTCAGCTCGTCCGGTAGATCGTCGAAATCCGAGATAAAAGCGGTTTGTTTATGCTTGGCCGCCCATTTGACCATCAGTAAACCTCCGATGATCGAGCAAATAACCCCCACGGTAGCGGTTGTCATGCCTAAACTGCGAGCCTCGTCCCAGCCCAATCCCTCGAACGCGGACCCGATAGCAGCGGCCGTGCCGTGTCCGCCATAAAAGCCTGTCGGCAGCATAATGCCGAAAGCGTCATTCAGGTCCGGCCAGATCAGCTTGATCACGTACAATCCGAACAAGCCTACTAATGCCCATTGCAATAACATACCCACCTGAGCGTACGCCCACATCGGCCCGACTCGTTTCGCTACTTCTTTCATGGAGACGTTCGGGGAAGATAAAGGCAACGCGCCGAACACCAAGGCGATAAGGATAGCCGCATAAGTACCTAAGTCATTGGAAAGCGGAATCCACCCCAGTCCATTAGGTCCGAACGCCAGTCCTAGCAAGCCCGCGATCAAGCTGGGTGGGATGAATAATTGTTGTATCAGTTTTACCTTGACTCGTATGAATTTGCCAACCAATAGAAGTATCGAAATGAATCCAAGATCCGTAAAGAGAG
>OIXA01005994.1_pt1 | contig 10491 bp, 10 predicted proteins | sample 1587721 | NCBI WGS metagenome assembly OIXA01 (sample SAMEA3888900, study PRJEB22519) | human gut metagenome | biome: human gut; feature: human-associated habitat; material: faeces | place: Denmark | collected 2013 | reverse complement strand
CCGGTTTTTTAGGCGCAGGAAAAACCACCCTGCTGCGCCATATTCTTAACGAACAGCACGGCTTTAAAATCGCCGTGATCGAAAACGAATTTGGCGAAGTTGCCGTTGACGATCAGCTGATTGGCGACCGCGCCACGCAGATCAAAACCCTGACCAACGGCTGCATCTGTTGTACCCGCTCCAACGAGCTGGAAGACGCACTGCTCGACCTGCTCGACAGCCGCGATCGCGGCGACATTGATTTTGACCGGCTGGTGATTGAGTGCACCGGCATGGCCGACCCCGGCCCGATTATTCAGACCTTCTTCTCTCATGAAGTTCTCTGCGAACGCTATCTGCTTGACGGGGTGATTGCGCTGGTGGATGCGGTCCATGCCGATCAGCAGATGAACCAGTTCACCATCGCCCAGTCGCAGGTGGGCTACGCCGATCGGATTCTGCTGACAAAAACGGACGTGGCGGGCGACAGCGACAGGCTGCGCGAACGGCTGGCGAGGATTAACGCCCGGGCGCCGGTTTATACCGTGATCCACGGTGATATCGACCTGAGCCAGCTGTTTAATACCAGCGGCTTTATGCTGGAAGAGAAGGTGGTGAACAGCGCGCCGCGCTTTCACTTTATCGCCGATAAGCAAAACGACGTCGCGTCTATCGTGGTCGAACTGGATTACCCGGTCGATATCAGTGAAGTGTCGCGGGTGATGGAAAACCTGCTGCTCTCTTTCGCCGAGCAGTTGATGCGCTACAAAGGGATGTTATGGATTGACGGCGAGCCAAATCGCCTGCTGTTCCAGGGCGTCCAGCGCTTATACAGCGCCGACTGGGATCGCCCGTGGGGCGATGAAACGCCCCACAGCACGCTGGTGTTTATCGGCATTAATTTGCCGGAAGAGGAGATTCGCGCGGCGTTTGCCGGATTGCGCAAGTAACGGTTCGGACTTCTCCCTCTCCCGGAGGGAGGAGGTCAGCATGAAGGCATCAGGCGGTACAGAATTCATTCCAGGTATCACGATAAATAATGTTCCCTTCGGTGTGCTTCCAGACGATGGCCTCATAACGCAATTCGAGTGTTTCAAGGTGCGTGCTGCTCAGACCGGTGGGTGACAGGTACGGTGCAATCGTGGTGATTTTGACGTTGTCGAGGACGATATTGAAATACTCGGCTTCAAGGCCTGATTCCATAATACGGTACATCCTGATCGTCGCTTTTTTCAGGGTACGACCTTCGCACACCGCGCGATACAGAACGGGTGTCGTCTGGTCGAACTCTTTCACTATGGCGATCGGACGATGAACGCGCGTACCGGTAAGTTTACCCCAGTGCGGATCAACGGGAATGGTGATGCCGTGCGAGAATGATTTTAATTCGATAGAACCTGTACGCAGGGGCATTAAACAGCCGCCAACAATCGGCGAACCGTTTTCATCCTCAAGCCACAGGTGTGCGGGAGTAGACATATATAACTTCCTTATAAGCAAATGTAATAAACCGTTTTCTCTGGCGTTTACCATTTCACATAACGTGCAAATATATATATTATGAATATAGCGAACACCCCCACAGGCCAGAGGGGACCAGAGGGAAAAAAATAAATAAATGCCATTGCGAATAACAAAGTCAGCAATCCAGGCCCATGGAGCGAAACCAAGGACCTAAATATCCTACAGAAAATCCTTTTAATAATATTCATCACAATTATTGAATCATCCTGGTAATAATTTCTGCAATGTCACTGTCCGATGCCCATTGTGCCTTAAGCGCCCCAACTCGCTCAAACAATGGTTCTATCAGAAAATACATCATCTCCAGTCCCTGAGCGTAGAGTACAGAGTAATAGGCCGGCCAGGTAAACTGGAGTCGATGAGCGCTATCTGCTGCCTTCTGGACAATCCCATATATGCCAGAGAGTGTAATCGCCATCCCCGTCGCACGTCCCGCTAAGACTCGCATATCAAGGTTTAGGTTCATACCGACCGTAACTGAGGAGGTGACCGCTAATATGAAACCATAACCGGTCAGAGAACTCGCCGCAATGTGTATATTGACCGCCATCAGCATTTTTTTGATATGCTCTAGTTGATCGGACGTTTTATATTTAAATATTTCTCAAAATATACTTTGAACATTTCATAAACAACATCGCCATGTTGAAAAAGGTGAATGACCGCGAGAGTAAATCGTCCATCTTCATTTTTTTGCCGCTGACAAACATCCTGATATTCATCAGTAAAGCAGGATGCGTAATACAACGCGCGTTTTGCGCCAGCACCGGTCAATGCAATCTGATCTGCCACCGCATTTTCAACGCCCGCCAGCGCATAATCAAGTTTCAATGCGAGAATGTTATGGGATTGCAAATAACGGATGACTTCATTTCTGTAGTACATAGCCGCTCCTGGCCATTATGGATTCCGCGAAAGATCGTCGGAAGGCTATATTGACAAGAAATGCCCACCAGAAGATATATTCGTTCTCAACGATTTTATTTTAATTCAAAAAAAATCAGTTAAATTCATTTAACATTACAGAGCTGTCGCTCCGCTTTTCTGCGTATCACACGGTAATACGCTGATCGAAAACGGGGTGAGCATAATCTTTCACCTGACTCAGCAATACCGCGTTGAACATGAACGACCGCCCGCTCAATTCACCAGCAAAAATGTAAATTAAAATTTTTATTGGTAACAATTGAAATACTTTCAAGAATAATCACAGAGGTAGACTATTTTCTCTGCAACTCATTTTCCCCGTTTGTTCAATTCAGGTTTAGCCAAACAGCTAAACTGACCCTAAACGATAAAACGTTAATGATTGACGCCGCGACAAAGAAACTAATTCACAACATCTGCAGATGTATTTCAATAACAAACCCAGAATAAAAAATCGAAAATAGTCATATTTGCAGTTGTAAAAATCGTTTGATAGGGTATCCGCAGATTAGTTTTACGACGAGGCATCTACTATGAAAAAGCTCAATATCCTTATCCTTTCTGCGCTAACCGCGGTTTCTGGCTCCGCAATGGCGATGGGCTTTACCGTCGAGCAGGGTAAAAACTTTACCAACCTTAATATGGAACTGGGTAAATCCTCCTCCGGCCTTTATGCCGAAAGCAACTGGCTGAAAAATACCGATGACGGTACCCAGACCGGCGGCGTTGGCGCAGGTTATAACCTGGAAGTTGGCCCGGTGATGCTCAATGCCGGCGCGAAAGCCATCTACCTTGGACCGAAAAAAGGCGATAACGGCGTGGCGTTCCCCATCGGCGGCGGCGTTAACGTTGCGCTGACCGACAGCATCCACGTCTTCGGCGAAGGTTATGCCGCGCCGGAAGGCCTGAATAACAGCGTGAAAAACTACGTTGAAGCCAACGGCGGCGTGAGCTGGACGCCCATTACCCCGGTGACGCTGAAAGTGGGTTACCGCCATGTCAGCGTTGACGGCAAAGACGGTCGTCCGAACCACACCCTGATTGATGGTGCCTATATTGGCGGTGGGGTCACCTTCTGACCCGCCGGTAAGCGTAAAAAAACCTGCCATCCGGCAGGTTTTTTATTCACGGCTCACAACGTTCGATTACCGGCGAATCACCACCAGCTTCTGGTTCACAAACTCTTTAATCCCCAGATCGGACAGCTCACGGCCAAAGCCAGAGCGCTTCACGCCGCCGAACGGCAGCTCCGGCGCGGTATCGGTTAACCAGTTGATATAGACCATCCCGGTTTCGATCCGCGACGCCATCCGTTTCGCCCGTTCGATATCCTGGCTGAACACGGCGCCCCCCAGACCATAGTGCGAATCGTTCGCCAGCTTCACCGCCTCGTCGTCGTCCTTCACCACGTAGATTTGCGCCACCGGGCCGAAAAACTCTTCAAAGTACGCCGGGTTATCACGGGTAATGCCGGTCAGAATGGTTGGCTCGAAAAAGCTGCCTTCCCGCGGCGCTGGTTTACCGCCCAGATGCACTCTGGCACCGTTTTTCACCGCCTCATCCACCTGTCTGGTCAGCGTTTGCAGCGCATCTTTCGAGGAGAGCGGGCCCAGCGTCGTACTCTCGTCCAGCGGATCGCCGATTTTCACCTGGCGGAAGGCTTCAGTGAACTGGCTCAAGAACTGGTCGGCAATGTTTTCGTGCAGGATAAAACGTTTCGCCGCGGTGCACACCTGGCCGGCGTTGTTGAGTCGCGCCTGTACGCCAGTCTTCACCGCCTTCTCCAGACTGGCATCATCCAGTACCACAAACACATCATTGCCGCCCAGTTCGAGGGTCGCCTTTTTGATGTATTTTGCCGCCTGGGACGCCACCACGCTGCCAGCCTTTTCCGAACCGGTCAGCGCTGCCCCCTGGACGCGATCGTCGGCGATGATTTTCGCCACCTGCTCCTGGGAGATAAAGAGGTTGGTCCACGCCCCTTCGGGCGCTCCCGCCTCACGCACCAGATGGGCGAAGGTCTCTGCACAATGCGGAACGATACTCGCATGTTTGGCGATAACCGGGTTCCCCGCCGCCAGGTTTGGCGCCAGTACCCGCATCAGCTGGTAGTAAGGAAAGTTCCAGGGTTCCACGGCCATCAGCACGCCGACAGGATGGTGTTCAACCCAGGCCTCACCGATGTCGGAAGGATATTTCACCGGAGCCAGAAACGATTTCGCATTATCGGCATAGTAGCGGGCGATTTGCGCACAGAGCTTCACCTCACCGCGGCTTTGCGCAATCAATTTCCCCATCTCCTGGCTGGCGATTTTCGCCAGCTCGTCAACCCGGCTGTCGATCAGATCCGCCAGCCTGTGCAGAACGGGTAGGCGCCGGCCGATATCCCCCTTCGACCATGCGGAATGGTAGAGCGCATCCGCCTTCTGCAGCGCCGCTTCGACGTCCGCATCGCTGTGCGCAGCGTACTGTTTAATCAGCTGATTATTTGCAGGATTCACCGTCTGATAAGCCATATCGTATGTCTCCTTGTTATCGCTATTTATGTAGTCATAAAAACTACTCAGGGTATTAAGGGTAGTAGAGATGGCTAATCGCGCGGGTAAAGTTAGGTATATACGGAGGATTCTGGAGAGATATCGCCGCCGATGACGCGAGCGTCGCGCCCGCAGACAGACCCGGACGGGCGTGCTATAAACCCCCTATCCCCTTCGCTAAGGAGTCTTTCGTGAGCCATACGCGCGATATCCTGCAAACCTTCTGGCGCGACGAACAGCTGCCCTGGCTGGAACTGCGCAGCACCCGGCAAAGTCGCCAGTCCTATAAACGGCACCGCCATCCGCAGCTCTCTGTAGGGGCGATTATCGAAGGGGAAACGTGCTGTTTGTGCAACGGCCGGGAATATCTGCTGCGTCCCGGCGATCTGATCATTATCCCCGCTCAAGCGCCGCACAGCTGTAACCCGCGCGATGGCCGGCCGCGCAGCTACCATATGCTGTACCTCGATATGACGTGGTGCCGGCAACGGCTGCCGCTTTTCCCGAGTCAGGCGCAGGTGCACGCGCCGCATCCCGTGATCCGCGATCCTGAGCTTTTCGCACAATATCAGCAGATTGTGGAGCTAATGGAGCAGCAGAAAACGGCAGCGCTCCCCGAACAGGTTGCACAACTGCTGCGGGTGCTCCCGCTATGCCCCGCCCCGCCACTACCGCTGCGCGCTACCAGTTCGCAGCTCTTCCGTCGCCTGGCGGCCGATTTACAGGAACCGCCCACCCTTGATGCGCTGGCCCACGAGTTCGCCCTGCGCAAAGAGACGCTGATTCGCACCTTTAAGCAGGACACTGGCCTGACGCCCGCCAGCTTTATGAATATGGCACGCATCGAATTTGCCAAAACGCGCCTGCGCGCCGGAGATGAGATCGCCGACGTCGGCTACCAGGCCGGATTTGCCGACCAGAGCCATTTCCACAAAACCTTTGTCAGCTACACCGCCGCTACGCCGCGCCAGTACGCGCTAGGCCGATCAATATCAGACAATAATTAGCGCCCCGCTTGCCATAGGCTGATCTCAGGTTCTTTGTGAGGTCGCTATGGACATGTTGATGTCGTTTTTCCCGCCCGCGTTTCCCGCGCTGGCGCTCTCCCACTTCGTTGCCCTGCTTAGCCCGGGGCCAGATTTCTTTTTACTGATGGGCTACGCCATCCGCTATCGCCTGCGCGGCAGCGTCGGCCTGTGCGTCGGTATCGCCGCCGGAAACGGGCTGTACATTGTGCTGGCGATTATCGGCTGGGGGATACTGCGTCAGACGCCGCTGCTGTTTACCGTCGTCGAGCTGTTGGGCGCCGCATATTTGCTGTGGATTGGCAGCCTGCTGCTGAGAAGCCGCCCGACGACGCTGGATGTCCACAATAGCGCCTCGGCTTCACGCCCGTCGCTGGTAAAACAGCTTCTTCTGGGGCTGGGTTCTTCACTGCTCAATCCTAAAAACGCCCTGTTTTATCTGGCGCTGATGACCTCGTTGTTGGGCCCGGACGTCACGCTGATGCAGCAGGTCGTCAGCGGAGTCTGGATGACCAGTATCGTGCTGCTGTGGGATCTCTTGCTGGTGACGATGATAGCCCTACCGGCGGTGCAGCGTCGCCTTTCCGCCGTAGTCTGGCGCGTTGAGCGGGCGGCGGGCGGCGTACTGATGGCTTTTGGCTGTTGGATTGTGTGGCAGTTTTTGCACGAGTCCGCCGTCAGGCTATATGCTTAAGCCTATGGAAAAAATTGCTGAACTGAAACGCGCCAAACTGCTGGCGCTGTCGCTACTGCTGATTGCGGTCGCCATTTTTATCACCACGCTGCTACTGCCGCCGACGCCGTGGGTCAGCGCGCTCAAGGCTATCTCCGAAGCGGCGATGGTCGGAGCGCTGGCCGACTGGTTCGCGGTGGTGGCACTGTTTCGTCGTATCCCGCTGCCGTTTATCTCCCGACATACCGCGATTATTCCCCGCAATAAGGACAGGATCGCCGATAATCTTGGCTATTTTGTGCAGGAAAAATTTCTCGATACGCCCTCGCTGGTGGCGCTCATCCGTCGCTATGAACCTGCCCTGATGCTCGGCAACTGGTTCAGCCAGCCGGAAAATGCCCGCCGGGTGGGCCACCATCTGCTGCAGGTGATGAGCGGCTTTCTGGAGCTGACCGATGATGCCCGTATTCAGCGCCTGCTGCGCCGGGCGGTACATAAGGCGATTGATAAAGTCGATCTGACGCAGACCAGCGCCATGATGCTGGAGGGATTAACCCGCAACAATCGCCATCAGAAGCTGCTGGACTCGCTCATTACCCAGCTCATTGCATTGCTGCAGCGCGACAGCTCGCGCGCGTTTATTGCCCGTGGCATTGTCCACTGGCTGGAGACCGAGCATCCGCTGAAGGCCAAAATTCTGCCCACCGAATGGCTGGGCGAACACAGCGCCGACATGGTGACCGACGCGGTGAATACGCTGCTCGACGAAGTCACCCAGGATCGCAGCCATCAGATCCGCCAGGCGTTCGATCGCGCCACCTTAAAACTGATCGATAACCTGAAAACCGATCCGCTGCTGGCGGAAAAAGCGGAGGGTATCAAGGCCTACCTGAAAAATGATGAGGCCTTTAACCGCTACCTCAGCGAGGTATGGGCCGACCTGCGGGCGTGGATCAAAAACGATGTCACCCGCGACGACTCGCGGATTCAACAGCGGATTGCCGATGCCGGGCAGTGGTTTGGCGAAACGTTGCTCCACGATGACGCGCTGCGCGAGTCGCTAAACGAACACCTGGAGCAGGCGGCCCATCGAGTGGCGCCAGAGTTTGCCGCCTTCCTGACTCGTCATATCAGCGATACGGTCAAAAGCTGGGATGCGCGGGATATGTCGCGGCAAATTGAACTCAATATCGGTAAAGACCTGCAGTTTATCCGCATCAACGGCACCCTGGTCGGCGGCTCTATCGGCCTCGTACTGTGGCTATTCTCGCAGATCCCGGCGCTGTTTGTGCATTAAGCGAGCGCAAAACAGGGCCCCGCACGCTGGCGGGGCCCGGTGTTTAGCCGATGCGGGTAAACCCGGCCTCCAGATCGGCAATCAAATCGCCGACATCCTCCAGCCCGATATGTACCCTGACCAGCGTCCCGCTGAAATCCACCTCGCCAGCTGGACGAATACTGTTCAGCTCTTCCGGCTGGTTAGCCAGAATCAACGACTCGAACCCGCCCCACGAGTAGGCCATATGGAACAGCGAGAAGTTGTCGAGGAACATCGACATTTGCTCATCCGTCAGGCGCTTTTTCAGTACGAAGGAGAACAGGCCCGAGCTGCCGGTGAAATCCCGCTGGAAATATTCATGGCCCGGACACTCTGCTAAAGCCGGATGATTCACCCGCGCCACTTCCGGCCTCGCCGACAGCCAGCGAGCAATGTGGATACTGCTCTCTTGATGCTGTCTGAGGCGTACCGCCAACGTGCGCAGCCCGCGGCTGCCGTTATAGGCGGTATCCGCATCCAGCGTCTGCCCCATCAGATAGGAGTTTTCGCGCAGACGATCCCAGCAGCGGGCGTTGGAGACCGCCGTACCCAGCATGGCGTCGGAATGGCCAATGGTGTACTTGGTGCCTGCCTGAATCGAGATGTCCACGCCGTAGTCCAGCGCCTTAAACAGCACTCCCGCCGCCCAGGTGTTATCGATCATGATAACGATCTGCGGATTTACCGCGCGGATCGCGTTGACCATTCCCGGTACATCCTGGACTTCCATGGTGATTGAGCTGGGGGACTCCAGAAAGACCACTTTGGTCTCCGGGCGGATCAACCCGGCAATCCCGGCGCCGATCAGCGGATCGTAATAGGTGGTTTCAACGTTGAATTTGCTGAGGATCTTATTGCAGAAGTCCTGCGTTGGCTCATAGGCCGCGCCGGTCATCAGGATATGGTCGCCGCTTTGCACGAACGCCAGAATCGCATTGGTCACCGCCGCTGCCCCGCACGGATAGAGCGCGCAGCCCGCGCCACCTTCCAGTTCACTCATCGCTTTCTGAAACGCGAAATGAGTGTAGGTCCCGCGACGGCCGTAGAACAGCTCGCCGTTGGCGCGATTGGCGGTAGCAAATTTTTTATCTTTCACCGTCTCAAAGACCAGCGAAGAAGCGCGCTGGATAACCGGGTTTACCGCCCCCTGGGTGTAGCGTTTATCGCGTCCGGCGATAATTAACTGCGTGTCGAGCTTGAGTGAATTCTTCATAACGTCTCCTGTAATATCCTTATATCCGTGCGAAAGCTTATACGGCGGCAGCCGTGGATTTCAGTTCAGCCGGTGCCGGCTTTTTTCCGGCGAAGCGTTCCACAATCTGCGCGGCGTTCAAATCATGAATCACGTTGATCAGGGTAGCCGGAGCATCGGTGATGGTGCCCAGTACCACCAGCATCGGGATCGCCTCCATCGGCAGCCCCAGCGTGGTGACGATAAAAATTTCACCGAGGAATGCGCCGCCCGGTACGCCGCCAACGATAATGGCGGAGAGCACGGCGATCAGCATGGTCAGAAAGAAGGTTTCGCTGGTGAACTCCATCCCCAGCACCGAATAGATAAAGACGATCTTCAGCGCGGCGATCATGGCCACACCGCCCTTATTCAGGTTAACCAGCAGCGGAATAGAGACATCGACGATTTCCGGGTTAATGCCCATCGCTTTACCGGCGCGCAGGGTGACGGGCAGCGTCCCTAATGAGGAGCAGGTCCCGAGCGCGGTCGCCGACGGTTCAACCGCATTGCGCCAGAATGCTTTCACCGCCGGCATGCCGCCGCCGATATATGAATAGAGAATCGAACCGAAGATAAAATAGGCCAGCGTGGCAACCATAAACAGGCCGATTGCCCGGGCAAAGGTCAACAGCAGCCCCGAGTCCTGGCTGGCCATCGTCGCGGCGAAATAGCAGCCCAGACCTATCGGCGCGACTTTCATAATGATCGAGACGATCTTCATGATGACGGTATTGGCATCTTCCAGCAGCGAGGCTATGCGTTTACCCGCCTGTTCCGATTGCCCGATGGCCACACCGGCAATAATCGCCATCACGATCAGCGCCAGAATATTGGACTTCGAGAACAGCCCGATAAAATCGCTGGTGGTGATCATGCTGACAAAATCCATCTTCCCGCTGCCCGCCTGCACCGACTGTGACAGATCGATGGTGACCCCCTGCGCCGGGTTGTACCATAAGGCGAGCGCGACGATGCCGGCCGCGGGAATAAAGGCCATCGCAATCGAAACAATGAAGATAATCGCCATAATGCGTCCCAGCCTTTTCAGGTCGGTCATACTGGCGATCGATGACATCACGCTGATGCCCACCAGCGGGACAATAATCATAAATAGCAGGTTAAGGAATATCTGACCTATCGGCTGTAATTTAACCGCCAGTCCTGGGGCGTAAATACCTGTCAGGCCGCCGATCACCAGGGCAATTAATAAAATAATAGAGGATTTGTAGGGTTCGAGTCGTGACCACATAACCGGTACCTTTTAATTAAAATTA